>ERZ1370068.686-contig-10628_pt1 | contig 41471 bp, 74 predicted proteins | sample MGYA00561227_ERZ1370068 | MGnify/ENA primary metagenome ERZ1370068 (study PRJEB38410, sample SAMEA6850437) | metagenome | study: Metagenomic assessment of the ecological functions of the soil: analysis of the soil microbiota associated with the... | reverse complement strand
TTGTACTTCGTTGTCAGTTACGTATTGCTCGGTGGTGGAGTGCATGGCGACGGTTGGCCAGGTGGGCAACGTCGGCACGAAAACGTTTCTCTCGGTAAAGCGGGACGCAAGCGCTGGATGGGCAAAGCGCCCGCACAATCGCGGCGTGTCCATGAATCCGGTGGATCACCCGCACGGCGGCGGCGAGGGCAAGACCTCGGGCGGCCGGCACCCGGTGACGCCCGTGGGGCCAGCCCACTCGCGGCTTCAAGACGCGCAACAACAAGCGCACCGACAAGTGGATCGTGAACGCGCAAGAGCAAGAAGAGGTAAGGCAATGGGCAGATCCGTAAAGAAGGGACCGTTTACCGATACTCACCTGGAAGCCAAGCTGGCGGTGCTGGCGGCGTCCAACGAGAAGAAGGTGGTGCGCACCTGGTCGCGGCGCTCCACCATTCTTCCGGAGTTCGTGGGGCACACCATGGCGGTGCACAACGGCAAGAAGTTCATCCCGGTGTACGTCACCGAGAACATGGTGGGGCACAAGCTGGGCGAGTTTTCGCCCACGCGGACCTTCAAGGGGCACTCGGTGAAGGCGGCGACGGAGAAGTCAGCTCAAACGGCCTGACAGGCCAGGCAGGTCAGATTGAGGCATAGCATGGAAGCGAAAGCGGAAGCACGATACATCCGAGTCTCCCCGCAGAAAGCGCGGCTGGTGGTGGATCTGATCCGCGGCCAGCAGGCCGGGGCGGCGCTGACCACGCTGCGCACCACCAACAAGCGCATCGCGCCCACGGTGGAGAAGGTGCTGCAGTCGCGCCATCGCCAACGCGCACGCAACCGGTCCGAAGACGTGGACGTCGGACCAGCTGTTCGTTTCCGAAGCGTACGTCAACGAAGGGCCGCGCATGAAGCGGGTCCGCCCGGCGCCGATGGGGCGCGCCTACCGCTATCAGCGGCGCATGGCGCATATCGTCATCAAGGTGACGGAGAAAGAAGCATAGATGGGACAGAAAGTTCATCCGTACGGATTCCGGCTGGGCTTCAACAAGCCGTGGCGCTCGCGCTGGTTCGCCAAGCAGGGCTACGCCAAGCTGCTGCAGGAAGATCTCGGAGCTGAAGGACGGCGCTGACGCGAACGGCTGAAGTCCGCCGGCGTGAGCTCGATCGAAGTGGACCGGCCCGGGCAACAAGCTGCGGGTCACCATCCGCACGTCGCGGCCCGGCATCATCATCGGGCGCAAGGGCGCGGAGATCGAGAAGCTGAAGCAGGACATGGCGAAGAAGACCAAGCGCGAAGTCTTCATCGATATTCAGGAAGTGCACAAGCCGGAGCTGGACGCGCAACTGGTGTCCGGAATCGATCGCGCTGCAGCTGGAAAAGCGCGTGGCCTTCCGCCGCGCCATGCGCAAGGCGGTGGATTCGGCGCTGCGTTTCGGCTGCAAGGGCATCAAGGTGCGCGTATCCGGCCGTCTGAACGGCGCCGAAATCGCGCGCAGCGAATGGTATCTGCAGGGGCAGCTTCCGCTGCACACCCTGCGCGCCGATATCGATTACGGTTTCGCCGAAGCGCACACCACCTACGGCGTGATCGGCGTCAAGGCGTGGTTGTACAAGGGCGAGATTCTGGATCTGACCAAGCGGCGCAGCCTGCTGCTCGGAGCCGGAACCGCGGCGCGACGCGCGACCGCGCGATCGCGGAGACCGCGGCGACCGTGGACCGACCGCGGCGGTGATCGCGGCGACCGTGGACGCGGCGATCGCGCAGGCGCCGACGCATCGGCACCGCCAGGCGCCAGCGACGGTCCGGCAGCGCAGCCGCGCTCCGCCGCGATCTGCCGCGTCCGGCGGCGCGCGTCCGGCGGCGCCGATTCTGCCGCCGCTGATGTCGCCGCAACAGCGCCTCCTGGAAGCAGGAAGCCCGTCGAGCCGGCGCCGAAACCGCGCCGGAAACAACCGGCGACGCGAAACCGGCGGCTGTCCGGAAGCACGACACGCCGGAGCGTTCCGGAAGCCGAAAGCCAGGCTGGACCGGCAAGATTGAGGGCATACCGCCATGATGATGCCGAAGAAGGTCAAGATATCGAAAGCAGCAGCGCGGTCGCATGAGCGGCAAGGCCTGGCGCGGATCGTCGATCTCCTTCGGCGAGTTCGGGCTGAAGGCCATGGAGTGCGCGCTGGATCACGGTCGCGGCAGATTGAAGCCGCCCGCGTGGCCATGACGCGTTCCATCAAGCGCGGCGGCAAGGTGTGGATCCGGCTTGTTCCCGGACAAGCCGATCACCAAGAAGCCGCGCTGAAACCCGTATGGGTAAAGGCAAGGGCGCGCCGGAGCAGTGGGTGGCGGTGATTCGTCCGGGCAAGATCCTGTTCGAAATGGAAGGCGTGGACCGGGCGACGGCCGCGGCCGCGATGCGGCTGGCGGCTCACAAGCTGCCGATCAGGACCAAGTTCGTCGGCCGGGAAGACGCGGAGTAACGGATATGAAGGCGCAGAAAGTTCGCGATCTGGACGAGCACGGAGATTAAACATCAGTTGCAGGGAAATGGACGAGCAGATGTTCCGTCTTCAGTTTTCAGATGTCGATGGGACAGATGGACGGGCTCGAAGAAGGTCCGCGCCGATGAAGAAGGACCGCGCGCGGATGTTCACCATCCTGCGCGAGCGGGAGCTGGCGGGAGCGAAGAAGTAACATGGCCGAAACCGAAGCCAGATAAAGACAGCGTTGAAGAATGAGAAGGTCGGCGAGGTGGTCTCGACCAAGATGCAGAAGACCATCGTGGTGGAAGTCAGCCGCCGCGTGCCGCACCCGCTGTACAAGCGCATCATCGGCAAGCGGAAGAAGTTCTACGCGCACGACGAGGAGGGCACGGCGCAAGACTGGGCGACGTGGTGCGCATCGTCGAGTGCCGTCCGCTGAGCAAGCTGAAGCGGTGGCAGCTGATGGACAGTCGTGCGGCGGGCGCCGCAGGTGGGCGTGGCAGCCGACGGAGCTGGATGTCAAGGTTTAGCACGCACCACGGAGAGTCGCGGCGTTACTAGCGAGCACCTGGTCGCCGTGACAACGGAGCGAAGCAATTCTATGATTGGAATGCGAACGATTCTCGAGGTGGCCGACAACAGCGGCGCGCGCAGGCTGTCCTGCATCCTGCCGCGCGGCGGCGATCTCGGCCTGCGCGCCGGACTGGGTGACGTGGTCACGGCCAGCCGTGAAGGAAGCGGCTCCGGATTCGGCGATCAAGAAGGGCAAAGTGGTGCGCTGCGTGATCGTCCGCATGCGCAAGGAGACCCGGCGCAAGGACGGAACGTATATCCGCTTCGATTCCAACGCCGCGGTGCTGATCAACGATGTGGGCGAGCCGGTGGGCACGCGCGTGTTCGGTCCGGTGCGCCAGGGAACTGCGCGACAAGAAGTTCATGAAGATCGTTTCGCTGGCCCCCGAGGTAATCTGATGGCAATCGCAAAACGGAAACTGGCCGAGCCGGTGCGGATCGATCTCAAGAAGGAAGACACGGTCAAGGTGATCACCGGCCGCGACAAGGGCAAGACCGGCCGCGTGCTCTGCGGTGAACCGCGATACGCGGCAAGGTGCTGGTGGAGCACGTGATGATGATCAAGCGTCACACGCGTCCCAACCCGGCAGAAGCAGATCAAGGGCGGCATCGCGGAGCGCGAGAGTCCGATCCAGGCGTCGAACGTGCATGATCGTGTGCCCGAGCTGCAACAAGGCCGTGCGCATCGGCGCATCACGTCGATCACGTGGCCGGCGGCAAGGCCTGCCGCACGCGCGTCTGCCGCAAGTGCGGGCAGACGCTCGACAGGAAGTGAGGATTTCATGGCAGCGCGTTTGAGAGAACATTATCATGAAGACAGTGGTTCCGGCGCTGACCAAGGAGTTCGGCTATAAGAACGTCATGGCGGTGCCGAAGATCGACAAGATCATCGATCAATATCGGGATGGGCGAAGCCACGCAGAACGCCAAGCTGATGGATGGCGCGGTCAACGAGCTGGGCGCAGATCGCCGGCCAGAAGCCGGTGATCACGAAGGCGACGCAAATCGATCGCGCAGTTCAAGCTGCGCGAGGGCCAATCGATCGGCTGCATGGTGACGCTGCGCGGCGACCGCATGTACGAGTTCTTCGACCGGCTGGTAAATGTCGCGCTCGCCGCGCGTGCGCGATTTCCGCGGCATGCTCTACCAAGAGCTTCGACGGCCGCGGCAATTACACCCTGGGATCGGAAGGATCAGTTGATTTTCCCGGAGATCGATTACGCCAAGGTGGACAAGACCAAGGGTATGAACATCTAGCATCACCACCGCGCCGCACCGATGCCGGAAGGCCTGGCGCTGTTGAAGCAGATGGGTATGCCGTTCCGGCACGTAAAGGAGAAAGAAGCGAAATGGCCACAACCGCCAAAATCGCGAAAGACGTGAAGCTGGATAAAGCGCCCGGCAAGGCGAAGACGCCCGGATTCCAACTGCAGCCGCCACCGCAACCGCTGCTGGCGTTGCGGACGGCCTCGCGCGCTTTCTGCGCAAGTTCGGCATTTGCCGCCTGTGCTTCCGCAAGCTCGCCTTGAACGGCGAGATTCCGGGTGTGACAAGGCTAGCTGGTAGGAAGTGAAGTAGGAGAACTATGACGAGCGATCCAATTGCCGACATGCTGACTCGCGTTCGCAACGCGATCCAGGCCCGCCACCCGAAGGTGGACGTGCCGGCCTCCAAGCTGAAAGCGGAAATCGCGCGCATTCTGAAAGAGGAAGGCTACATTACCAATTTCAAGGTGGCCGAAGAAGGCGCGAAGAAGACCATCAAGATCTATCTGAAGTACGGCGCCAACAACTCGCCGGTGATCTCGGCGATCGAACGCGTTTCGCGTCCCGGGCTGCCGGGTGTATGTCGGGCAGACGGACATCCCGCGCGTATTGGGCGGCCTCGGAATCAACATTCTGACGACGCCGAGGGGCGTGATGACGGGCCGCGACGCGCACTAGGAGCACCTGGGCGGAGAGATTCTCTGCCGTGTTTGGTGAGGGTACCGAACTATGTCGAGAATTGGTAAGAAGCCGATCCCGCTGCCGAGCGGCGTGAAAATTCACGATCGGCGAGCAACTGCAAGTCACGGGCCCGAAGGGCAAGCTGACGGTGCCGATTCCGGACGGGCATCACGTTCGAGCAGGCCGACGGCAAGCTGGAAGTGAAGCGCGTCGGGCGACGAGCACGCGGCGATCCACGGGCTGACGCGCGCGCTGGCGGCGAATGCCGTGCAGGGCGTCTCGCGGCGGGTTCGTGCGCGAACTGGACATTGTCGGCATCGGCTACCGCGCCGACGTCAAGGGCAAGATCGTCACGTTCACGCTGGGCTACTCGCATCCGATCGAGATGCTGCTGCCCGAGGGCGTGGATCATCAAGATCGACAAGCAGACGCACCTGGTGCTGAGCGGGCATGACCGGCAGCTGCTGGGCCAGGTGGCGGCGAACATCGCGGGCGCTTCGCAAGCCGGATCCGTACAAGAACAAGGGTGTCCGGTACACGGGCGAAGCGCTGCGCAAGAAGGTCGGTAAGACCGGGGCGAGTGCCAAATGATTCAGAAGCCTGAAAAGAAAGAAATCCGCAGCCGCATTCACACAGCGCATCCGGCGCAAGCTGTCGGGCACGGCGGCGCGGCCGCGCCTGGCGGTGTTCCGCAGCGTGGCGCATATCTACGCGCAGGTCATCGACGATGCGGCGGGCGCCACGGTGGTGTCGGCGTCGACGGTGGATAAGGGCGGCAAGACCAACGGCGGCAACGTGGCGGCGGCCAAGGCGATCGGCAAGCTGGTGGCCGAGCGGGCCAAGGAAAAGGGCATCAAGAGCGTGGTCTTCGACCGCGGCGGCTATCAGTATCACGGGCGCGTGAAGGCGCTGGCCGATGCCGCGCGCGAAGCGGGACTGGAGTTTTAATTCATGGCTACGATCAGTGAAACGCATCGACCCGGCGACGCTCGAACCTGAAAGAGCAGGTGGTGGCGATCAACCGCGTCACCAAAGTGGTGAAGGGCGGCAAGAACCTGAGCTTCTCGGCGCTGGTGGTGATCGGCGATCCGCGGCGCGAAGGTGGTGGGCTACGGCGTCGGCAAGGCCAAGGAAGTGCCGTCGGCGATCCGCAAGGGCATCGAAGCCGCCAAGAAGAACCTGCGCCAGGTGAACGTCGCTCGAGACGACCATCGCGCACCGGGTGCTCGGCCAGTTCGCCAGCATCGCAGGTGCTGCTGAAGCCGGCGCCGGCCGGTACCGGCGTGATCGCGCGGCGGCGCCGTGCGCGCGGTGATCACGGCATGCGGCGTCCCAACGTGCTGACCAAATCGATCGGCCGGCGCAACCCGCACAACGTGGTGAAGGCGACCATCGTGGCGCTCGAATCGCTGCGCGACAGGAACGCCGTGGCTGAAATGCGCGGTCTGGCGATTGACGTGGAGAAGCTGTAAATGGATCAAGCTATATGAGGCATGATCAAGATCAAGCTGTACCGCAGCCCGATCTGCACGCCCGAGAAGCACAAGCGTGTGGTGAAGGGCCTGGGCCTGCGCAAGCTGAACCAGGTGGTGGAGCGTCCGGATACTCCGGTATTCCGCGGCATGGTGAAGAAGGTTCCGCACCTGCTGCATAGTGGTGGAGTGAGAGAATGGCTGGCAGGCACGAGAAGGCCGTGCTCCGAATCTCTGTGATCGTGTCAAAGAGATTGGAGCGATGAATCTCAGTGGAATTGAAACCTCCCGCCGGGCAGGTGAAGCGGCCGCAAGCGCATCGGCCGCGGCATGGGCTCGGGGCACGGTAAGACCTCGACGCGCGGCTCGTAAGGGCCAGCGCGCGGGCACCGGCTTCAGCCAGAAGCGCGGGTTTGAAGGCGGCCAGATGCCGCTGCACCGCCGGCTGCCCAAGCGCGGATTCACCAACATCTTTCAAGAAGCAGTTCGCGATCGTCAACCTCGGACAGGCTGGAGAAGCTGGAAGGCGATACGTTCAACGTCGGACCGCCTGCTGGCGGCTCGGCGTGATCCAAAAGGTCGCACGACGGCCTCAAGATCCTGGGCACCGGGCAGCTTGACGCGCAAGATCACGGTGGAAGCCCACCATTTTTCCAAATCGGCCCTGGAGAAGATCCAGCAGGCCGGCGGCACGGCGCAGGTGATCGGCGCTCAGCCGAGCGAGTAGCGTCGGGAATCGAAGGGTACCATGAACAAGCTTTTTGAAGCGTTCGCGAACATCTTTCGCGTCCCGGACCTCCGCAAGCGGCTCCTGTTCGCGCTGGGTCTGCTGGCCGTGTATCGTCTGGGCGGCCACATTCCCACGCCGGGCATCAACCTGCAGCGCTGGGAAGAGTTCTTCGCAGCTCAGCCGGGGATCGATCTTCGGCTTCTTCGATCTGTTCGCGGGCGGCAACATCCGCCGCCTGACGGTATTCGCCCTCGGCATCATGCCGTACATCACGGCGTCGATCATTCTGCAGTTGCTGACCGTGGTGGTCCCGACGCTCGAGAAAGCTGCAGAAGGAAGGCGAACTGGGGCGCGCGCAAGATCACGCCAGTGGACCCGCTACCTGACCGTCATCCTTTCGATTCTGCAATCGTTCGGCATCGCGCAGGGTCTGCAGGCCGATGCGGCAGGGTATCGTGATCAACCCGGGCTTCGGCTTCGTATTCCTGACCATCATCTCGCTGACCACCGGCACGGCGTTCATCATGTGGCTGGGCGAGCAGATCAGCGAGCGCGGCATCGGCAACGGCATGTCGCTGATCATCTTCACCGGCATCGTGGTGGGTCTGCCCGAACGCGATCGCCAACATTTACCAGCACGTGTTCACGATCCACGACTGGGGCGCCATCACGCTGATCGTGCTGATCGCGATGATGATCGCGGTGGTGGCCTTCATCGTCCTGGTGGAGCGCGGCGAGCGCCGCATTCCGGTGCAGTACGCCAAGCGCGTGGTAGGCCGGCGCGTGATGGGCGGACAGTCCACGCACATGCCGCTCGAAGGTCAACGCCGGCGGCGTGATTCCGGTGATCTTCGCGTCCTCGATTCTGGCCTTCCCGCAGACAGCTGGCGCAGTTGTCCGCTGGGTGAAGAACATCGGCTGGCTCTCGAACGACGCCTGAAGAGCCATCCAGCACGGCGAGCCGCTGCTACTACCTGCTCTTCGTCGCGGGCATCATCTTCTTCTGCTTCTTCTACGTCTCGATCATTTTCAATCCCAACGAAGCGGCCGACAACATGCGTAAGTACGGCGGGTTCATTCCGGGCATCCGTCCCGGGCGGAATACGGCCGACTACATGAACAACATCCTCACCAAGATTACGGTGGTGGGCGGTCTGTATCTCTCGATCCTCTGCCTGATTCCGGACATCATGATTTCCGGAATCAAGTTGCAACCATCTGCCGCTGATCGGCAACTGGATCGACCGCGTCTCTCCGCGGTTGTTCTTCTGGAAGGGCTTGGGCGTGAATTTTATTTCGGCGGCACATCGCTGTTGATTGTCGTCGGCGTGGCCATGGATACGATCAACCAGATCGAAGCACAGCTGATCATGCGGCATCATGAGAGATTCACACGCCGCGTTCGGGCCGTATTCGCGGACGTCGCTAAGATCCGGCTTGTGAAAGCACATCGTACTGTTTGGCTCGCCAGGCTCCGGGAAGAGCACTCAGGCCAAGATGCTGACTCAGTGCCTGGGGATTCCCACATATCTCCACGGGGATATGCTTCGGGACCGGATCGTTCAGGCTCAGACGGCGAGCGGCGATGGTGGCCACCATGCATTCGGGCGCGCTGGTTTCGCGATCTGGTGGTCAACGAGATGGTGAAAGAGCGGCTGAGCCAGGCCGACGCCGCCGAGGGGTTTCATTCTGGATGGATACCCGCGGACGCTGGACCAGGCCGGACACCTGGCGCGCCTGGCTGGATGGGGCGGGGATCCGCGAGGTGGTGATCCACCTCGCAGTGGATTACAATATTGTTATTGCCCGTTTGACGGGACGCCGTCAGTGTCCCCGCTGCGGCACTCTGTGCAACGTATCTTCCAGCCGCCCAGGTGGATGGGGTGTGCGATCTGGACGGGGAAGCTGGTTATTCGGGATGACGACAGCGAGGCGGTAATCCGCGAGCGGTTGGACGCGTATGACCGGCAGACGCGGCCGCGTGCTGGAGTACTTACCGGACATCTGGGACGCCGGGTGGTGCAGGTGGATGCCGACGACGATCCGCCGGAGACGATGTTTCAGAAGATTTGCCAGACGATGGAGTCAGCTTGATCGTTCGTAAGACTGCCGCCGAACTGGGAAAAGATGCGGCGCAGCGGGCTTCTGGTATGGCAGGTCCTGCAGAAGCTGAAGAGATGGCGGTGGAAGGGCCAGCACGATGGACCTGCAGATCGCGCCGCCGAGAAGATGATCGCCGACGCCGGGCGCGAAAGCCGGCATTCAAGAGGCTATATGTGCCGGCGGCGCGGGCGAGCACTTACAAGTTTGTGTTGTGTACCTCGGTGAACGAGCGAGATCGTCCACGGGATGCCGAATGCGAAGCGGGTCCTGAAGAAGGGCGATATCGTTTCGCATCGATACCAGGGGTGAAGCTGGACGGGTATTATGGCGATTCGGCCATTACCGTGCCGATCGGTGAAGTGCAGCGAGCAGACGCAGGAAGCTGCTCCAGGTGACGCAGAGAGTCTCTGGAACTCGCCATCGATCAGGTGCGGCGCCGGGAACCGGCTGTTCGATGTGCGGTACGGTGGAAAAGCACGTCAAGGGACAACGGGTTTTCGATCGTCCGGGAGTATGTGGGCCACGGTATCGGCACACAGCTTCACGAGGAACCGCAGGTCCCGAACTACGTGGATCGCAAGAATGAGAATCCGCGGCTGAAGGAAGGCATGGTGCTGGCGGTGGAGCCGATGGTCGAACGCCGGGAAGCCGGAGGCCATGGTGTTGAAGGACAAGTGGACGGCGGTGACGAAGGACGGCTCGAATTCGGCGCACTTCGAGCACTGCATCGCGGTGACGGAGAACGGGCCGTGGGTGCTGACGAGGCCTTAGCTACAGGGGCCGGGGATCGGGGGCCAGGGCGGTCGGTAGAGCCGCGGTGCGAGCACGGCCGAGCGCCATTTACCTGAGTGGTGCTGGATGGGCCGGCAGAAGGTTTTGGCCCACCTGGTGGGCGTGGTGAAACAGAATTTTGTCGCGGTTGGTTCGGGTGATCGGGTCGAGGTGGAGTTAGCGCCTCACGATCCGACGCGTGGCAGAATCACGCGGAAAGCGTGATGAGGCAGGGCAGGCAGCGACGGCCGCCAAGAGGTTTTATGAAAGTGCGAGCGTCGGTCAAAAAGATTTGCGACAAATGCAAGGTGATCCACCGCGAAGGCGTGGTGCGGGTGCATCTGCGTCAGCCCGAAACACAAACAGAGACAGGGATGAGAGAAGACATATGGCACGTTTAGCCGGTGTGGATTTACCGCCTGGGAAGAGAGCCGAGATCGGGCTTACGTACATTTACGGCATCGGCCGTACGCGGTCAAATCGCTGCTTCATCGGTGCGGGCATCAATCTTCGACAAGAAGATTCGCGATCTGACCGAAGACGAGAGTCAACCGCGTTCGTACCATCCTGGAAGAGGAAGGCGCGGTGGAGGGCGACCTGCGCAAGGAAATCTCGATGAACATCAAGCGTCACATCGAGATGGGCTCCTACCGCGGGTTACGGCACCGCCGCGGCCTGCCGGTACGCGGCCAGCGCACGCACACCAACGCCCGCACGCGCAAGGGTCCGCGCCGCGGCACCGTTGCCAACAAGAAGAAGGCTACAGGCAAGACATGGATCGAATGGCCAAAGCAGAGCAGTACCAGAAAAAGAAGGCAAGAAGAAGAGCTTCAAGAAGAAGGAAAAGCGCGTCGTTCATTCGGGCGTCGTGCACGTTCAGGCCACCTTCAACAACACCATCGTCACCATCAGCGATCAGGAAGGCGAACACCATCGCCTGGTCGAGCGCGCGGTTCGCTGGGTTTCCGCGGGTCGCGCAAGGGCACTCCGTTCGCCGCCCAGCAGGCGGCCCTGACGGCGGCCAACAAGGCCAACGGAAAGCGGGCTGCGCGTGGTGGAAGTCCGCGTGTCCGGCCCCGGTTCGGGCCGCGAATCGGCGGTGCGCGCGCTGTCGCACAGCCGGTATCGAAGTCCGCGCCATCAAGGATGTGACGCCCATCCCGCACAACGGATGCCGTCCGCCCAAGAAGCGCAGGTGAGTCTAGCAGGCGCGACCGTGACTGGCGCTTTGGCGCGGCAAGCGTAGCGGTAGTTTGTAAGCAGGACGAAGGCTGCCATGGCCGTAAACCGCACCTGAGTCAGAAAAGGTAAGGAGAAGGCAACTTGGCAAGATATATCGGCCCGGTCTGCCGGCAGTGCCGGCGCGAGGGCATGAAACTTTATCTCAAAGGCGAGCGCTGCCACAGCGAAAAGTGCGCCATCGAAAAGCGCAACTTCATCCCCGGACAGCACGGCAGGATCGCGGCTAAGAAGATCGTGGGCTACGGCTCTGCAGCTTCGCGAAAAGCAGAAGGTCCGCCGCGTCTACGGCGTCCTGGAGCGGCAGTTCCGCATCACGTTCGAGAAGGCCGCGTTGCAGAAGGGCATCACCGGCGAGAACCTGATGGTCAGAACCTGGAGCGCCGCGCTGGACAGCGTGATCTTACCGGATGGGCTTCGGCACCAGCCGCGCACAGGCCCGCCAGGTGGTGCGCCACGGCCACATCGATGTCAACGGCCGCAAGTGCAATATCCCCTCCGCCATGGTCAAGAGTGGGCGACGTGATTTCCGGTTCGCGAAGCCAGCAAGAACAATCCGACCATCCTGGCGGCCCGCGACGCCACGCGCGCACGCGCCCGCGCCGAACTGGATCGACGTGGACCGCGAAGCGTCTGAAGGGCTCGCGTGCAGAGCCTTCCCAAGCGCGAGGACCTGGTGCAGATCCAATTGAACGAGCAGCTCATCGTGGAGTTGTACTCGAAAGTAGGCGGACCGTTCGGACATGGCGTCCGGAAACCTCGGCGGGGTCCGAAGCGAGGATTCTATGTTCAAGGGCTTTCAGAAACCCAAACGTCTGGTCGCCAATACCGAGACCCTTACGGACCGGTATGGCATGTTTACGGCGCAGCCGTTTCAGCGCGGATTCGGCACTACGATCGGCAACAGCCTGCGCCGCGTGCTGCTGAGCTCGATTGAAGGCGCGGCCATCACCGCGGTGCGCATCGAAGGCGTCGAACACGAATTCAGCCCGATCCCGGGCGTGGTCGAAGACGCCACCGACATCATCCTGAACCTGAAACAGATTCCCTTCAAGATCATGGGCGACGGCGTCAAGACCGTTCGCCTGTGCGTGGATGCCAGCGGGCGATGTGCGCAGCGGCCAGATCGAGACCGACGCCGATGTCGAAGTGCTGGACCGCGACGTTCACGTCGCCACCGTCAGCGAGGGCGGCAAGCTCTCGCATCGAGATGCGCCTGAAGACCGGCCGCGGCTACGTGAGCGCGGACAAGAACTTCGACGAGGATCTGGCGCTGGGCTACATCCCGATCGATTCGGTTCACTCCGCCGGTGCGCAAGTGCAACTTCGCCGTCGGAAGCGCGCGCCTGGGCCAGATGACCGACTACGACAAGCTCACGATCGAAGTCTGGACCAACGGCGCCGTTTCGCCGCAGGACTCCATCGGCTATGCCGCGAAGCTGCTGAAGGATCACATGACCATCTTCATCAACTTCGAAGAGCTGCCGGAAGCAGACCGAAGAGACCGCCGAGCGCGGCATGGACAAGATGAACGAGGTCCTGAACCGCTCGGTGGAAGAAGCTGGAGCTGAGCGTTCGTTCCTACAACTGCCTCAAGAACGCCAATATCCAGAGCATCGGCGAACTGGTGCAGAAGACCGAAGCCGAAATGCTGCGCACCAAGAATTTCGGCCGCAAATCGCTCAACGAAATCAAGGAAATTCTTGGCGAATATGGGCCTCTCGCTGGGCATGCGCATCGACCAGCATGGCCGGTTGGTGGCGTTACCTCCGTCGGCCGGCGGCGTCACGGACTACGGCCCCGACGACGACGGCCAGCCGGGGCTTTGGGTGAGTAGCGCATGAGACATACGTACGCGGGATACAAACTGAAGCGGACCGACGAGCGTGCTGCTCGCCGACGCGCTCTTCGTGCGCAACCTTACCGCACAGAGCACACGAAGCCGAGCGCGTCGCTCACCACGGTTCATTTCTGAAGGCTAAAGCGGTTCGGCCGCTCGTGGAGCACATGATTCACCCTGGCCGAGCAGGATACGTTGCACTCGCGCCGCCAGGCGGCGAGTCGGTGCTGCGCACTCCGGACTCAGCGATCAAGAGAGTTGTTTCGACACGCTTCGGGCACGCGATTCGGACGGCGCGGCGGCGGCTATACGCGCTGTCGCACGCCTGGACCTCGCAGAGAAACGACGGCGCCCCGAGCGAAAGGCGATGATCGTCCGAACTGGTGGGCAACAGCGAGTTGGCAAAAAGGCGCGCGGCGCCATCCGGGCGCGCGCGTCTGCCACGAAGAGACGTTTGGAAGGCGCAGCGCGAAGGCCGCTGAAGCACGAAGAGCCGCGGAAGAAGATTGCCGTAGGACTTTCCGCCAGCGGGCGGAGTGCTCCAAGCCCCGCCCGCTGGCGCCATCAGCAACCAGCTAGCTGCCGTACCTTGGCGGCCGAACATCCGAAGCTGAACGGCTTTTGAATGAACTCCCGTTCCGCGTCGCGCTTGCCACCCCGGTGCGCGATCACACCTCTCGGCATAGCCCGGCATTACCAAAGAACTTTGAGCCAGGGGCCGCTGGTCGAGCAGCAGCCTGGATAGTTCCCTTACCATTCATTCCGGGCATGATCACGTCCGTGAGCAGGGATGGTGAATCCTCGTCCGGGTGTCCGCCTGGCGACGCTCGCAGGCCTCCAGACCGCTGGCTGCTTCGGGCGCGCATTGATAGCCGCGCGCTCGGCAGAGCTGGTGGTTGGTCGTTCCGCACGCCAGCATCGTCAACGATGTCTTCGACGACCAGCACTCTGTCCTCACCGCTCCCTGCAGACGTCGATGCGGCGTATCGGTCGGCGTCAGCCGGGAATGAAACGACGTCAGGCGTCGATCCGGGGCAGATAGATGTGGAACGACGATCCCGCTCGTCCGGGGCCGGCAGGACGTCGATCCAGCAGCCGCCACTCTGCCGCGACGATTCCGTACGCCGTCGCCAGGCCAAGCCCGGCTTTGCCTTCCCCACCTTCTTTGGTGGTGGCGAAAGGCTCGAAGATGCCACCGCCGGACCTCGTCCGTCAGTGCCCCATTCCGGTGTCTTCTGGCGTGAGTCGGCAACACGTAACGCCCGGGGCGGCATCGCGGCAGAAGCCGCTGCGCAGCCCGGTCGATTTCGATGTTGGCAGTGGACAGAGTTCACGGCCTGCCTGCCCCTGGGCGTGGTGCGTCGCGGGCGTTGGCGGCGATGCCGAGCCATCACCGGAGTAGGATTCGCGCGGTCCGCCATCACCCACGTGGGCTAGCGGGTCGAGGCATGGAATTCGAGGCTCGATACCCTCGCCGATCAGCGCGCTGAGCATCCGCTCGGCATCCCAGAAAGCTACCGTGTAAAATCGTGGGTCCAGCGGCCGCGGCCGGATGACCTGTTTGCGGCCAAAGGCGAGCAACTGGCCGGTGAGGAGACGGCAGCATGATCCCCCTGCCTTCCTGGATCTCTCCGCCGCGGCGTACGCCTGTACCGGGGAGGATTGGGCTCGCAGCTGCTCCCGCCAGCAGAGGCCGAGCGTAGCCGTTAATGATGATGGTAAGCGGGTTGTTGCATTTCTGAAATCGTGCGCCACGCCTCCCGCGAGCCTGCCGATGCTCTCGAGTTTCTGGGCCTGCCGGAGTTGCTCCTGCAATTGTTCCATCTGACGGCGGCGGTGCGCCGGATTTCCGTCAGGTCATGCACCATACCGGCAAGGATTGCGTACAGTGCGCCCGTTACGCGTCGCTGATGGCGGGGGTCAGACTTCGCCAGTGATCGTACGCGGTCGGGTAGGTCGTGGTCTCTTTCCACGGCGAACGACCGCTTTGCCTCGCTGAGGATGGCCTGCCGGATACTTCTTCACAGCACCAGCGCCAGCGACGGCATCGGGGATTACCTGCTCCACTCACTTTCCCCACTGGCCTGCTCACCGGCGATGAGTCCATCGTCATCCGCAAGAACGCGAGGTTCACCGTAAGGAAGCGGAAATTCGGGCCCGGCTCGACCGGAACATGAGAGAAGGAGGGCGTCTACCACGACGCCGCGTCGTAGAGCATCAGTGGATAACTGTGGCGTTCCCGGATGCGAATTGCGCATCCGCGGCCACCCGGAGGGCCTCCTGCTGGCCCTGTCGCGCGGTGATGTCTCATGAGCCATGCCCACCTCGTAGTAAGCTGTTTTCCCATCCGGCCCCGCAACCTTTGCGGCCGGTGAGCGAGACCGGGATTTCGGCTCCATCCTTTGCACTTGTGGGCGGCGCTTTCTTTCCAGCCCTGCACTTCCCACACCCTGTCGCCTCAATCGCCTTGGACAAAGCGGGCGCGATCTTCCGGCCGCCCAGCCTTGGGTGGCGGAGTCTGTGATTGTGGAGAGCAGGATCGTCCGGTCGAGTCGTGGCACCAGCATTCCCGCGAGCGCGGGATTTTGCCGTCGCGGAAGCTGGCCTTGGGGCGTGGCGTTTCTGAGAGGCCCGGTTGAGCCCTCGGTGGAAAACCGGCGATGCTGCTCCTCGCTCGGTGCTTACCTGTCCGTGATGTCTCGAGAACCCCGAACCACTCAGCCTGCCTCCGGCATCGGGCATAGCGGTGATTCGTACCAACCGGTTCCACGGCGCGAAACAGTTCTCAAAGGAAACGGTGGAGTTTTGGTCGGACCGGGCGCACGCAGACCCTTCTCGAGATCCGTGCCGGCACATTCGGGGCGACTTTCCCAAGGCGTTTTTCCGATCAGGATCGGCCTGGGGCAATCCCAGAAGGGAGCGGCTGCAGCGATTGACAAATGTGAAGCGCAGCTGTGCATCCGAGGCGGACGTAGGCCTCAGGGATTGGTGTCCAACACGATGGATGGGGCATCCCCGACAGCCTTCCGATCCCAGTGCACGAGGTTCACGTTTATCCATTTAGAGCCCGTTAAGATATTATCGCCTTGCTGCCGGGGCCGATTAAAACTTGAATTCGATGCCTTGCGCCGGGGGCAGCTGGCTGGACCAGTTTAACGTGTTGGTCTGCCGGCGCATGTAGGCCTTCCAGGAGTCGCTGCCCGATTCGCGTCCGCCGCCGGTATCCTTTTCGCCGCCGAAGGCGCCGCCGATCTCCGCGCCGCTGGTGCCGATGTTGATATTGGCGATGCCGCAATCGCTGCCGCGATGGCTGAGGAACGTCTCGGCCGAAATCAGGTTGGTGGTGAACATCGCCGACGAGAGGCCCTGCGGCACGTCGTTGTGCCAGTGGATCGCGTCGTCGAGCGCGTCGAACTCGATCAGGTAAAGGATGGGCGCGAAGATCTCCTCCTTGAGGATTGGCATGCCCGGATGGGCGCGCACCAGCGTTGGCTGGACGTAGCAGCCCTCCAGCGCCTTGCCGCCGAACAGGATTTCGCCGCCCTGCTTCGCGCATGCGGCGCAGCCCGTCCAGCATATCCTCGACGGCGCGGCGGTTGATCAGCGGGCCCATGATGGTCTGCTCGTCGAGCGGATGGCCGATGCGCACCTGTCCGTAAGCGCTGACCAGGGCTTCGGTGATTTTCGGCGCGATACCGCGTTGCAGGAAGAGGCGGCGGGTGGTGGTGCAGCGCTGTCCGGCCGTGCCGACGGCGCCGAACAGGCACGGCGCGCAGCACCAGGTCGGGATTCAGCGTCGTCCATCACGATGATGCCGTTATTGCCGCCCAGTTCCAGGATCGAGCGGCCCAGGCGCCGGGCGATTACTTCCGGACACGTGGCGGCCTACTTCGGTGGACCCGGTGAAGCTGACCAGCGGAATGCGCGGGTCGTGAATCAGGCTCTCGGCCACCGGCCGGCTCGGTCCGACGATCAGATTGAAGACACCCTTCAGACCGTGCCGGTCGAAGCACGCGGTTGACGATCTTCTGCACGGCGACGGCCATCAGCGGGGTCTCCGACGACGGACGCCAGAGGACGCAATCGCCGCACACCGCCGCGATCATGGCATTCCAGGCCCATACCGCCACCGGGAAGTTGAAGGCGCTGATCACGCCCACCACACCGAGCGGGTGCCACTGCTCGTACATGCGATGTCCGGGGCGCTCGCTGTGCATGGTGAGGCCGTAGAGCTGGCGCGAGAGGCCGACGGCGAAATCGGCGATATCGATCATCTCCTGCACTTCGCCGAGACCCTCGGGCAGGATCTTGCCCATTTCAAGAGAAACCAGTGCGCCCAGATCCTGCTTATGAGCGCGCAGTTCGTTGCCGATCTCGCGCACGATGTCGCCGCGTTTGGGGGCGGGCATCATGCGCCATTCGAGAAAGGACTCGGCGGCCCTCGCCATGACGGCTTCGTAATCCGCGACGCCCGCCATTCGAACGCGCGCCAAGGGTTCGCCGGTGGCGGGACACAACGAAATCAGTTCGCCTACCGGCGGCTCGGCGATCCAATCTCCGTGGCAGGCGCCGGAATTTACTGCCTCGATGTGCAGTTTCTCAAGAATATCGGGAACGACGTGGCTTTGCGGTAAGCACACTCTTCATTTTAGCCCCTGGGGTTGGCCACCGCGGCTGAGAGAGCTTGCGCGCGCGGTTGAAAGCTGAATAGCGGACAAGAGTAGCGATGGCCGGCGGAATCGAATTCCACCAAGTAAGGTTCCGCGCCGGAGCGTGTTATTACGCAGGATCCGGCAGCCGGATGCAACGCTACCGGGCTGGAGCACCGACGTGGCACACGACATCCTTGTCCCACGCCGCAAGCGGCCTGATAATCTCGCGATTCACCCGTCTTAATCCCCGCAAATCAAGTGGTGCGCGACAGCTGCACTCACCCCTATTGCCTCGGTTGCCGGGTCTGAGGTCCGGCTAAGAGTATGGACTACGGTATCGCGGACGAGGACAACCGGGATAGTCTATCTTTCGTACACTCCAGCACATTTATCGAGAATTAACTACAACTGGTCTTCGTAATGTTCCACCGCCACGCGTACCAGTTGGCCGCGCGTGCGTACACCGGTTTTCTGGAACAGGCTCTGGAGGATGGCCTTTACGTAGCTCTCCGAGATTTGCAGGCGCCAGGCGATTTCTTTGTTGGAGAGTCCCTCCAGGACGAAACGCAGGACCTTGAGCTGCCGTTCGTTGAAAGCAGGGGCTGCCGCTTGCGGCGACGCACCCGGATCCTCGCCGATTGCGGCGAATGAGCGGTCGAACCAGCTGCCGCCGGCAGCCACCGTGCGGATCACGGCCGCCAGTTCGCTAAGTTCTCCCTGCTTGAGAAAGATGCCATTCACGCCCTGCCGCATGAGGCGCCGGGCCTCAGTGTCGCTGACCCAGGCGGTGACCACCAGGACGCGTCCCTCGTAGCCAATCTGCCGGGCAGCGGGCAAAAACTGCGATGCGCGCTCGGCGCCCAAGTCGTGGTCCAGCAGCACGAGATCGAACGACTGCTGCGAGAGAAGCGTCAACGCGCTCCGGATGCTGGCGCAATGCTCGACGTACAAGTTGGGATCGGCCGAGAGCGACAGGGCGACGCTCTGGCGGAAAAGCGCGTGGTCGTCGATCAGCAGGGCGCGGATCGGGCGGATGGCTGGTTCGGTCACTGGTATCACCCTTCTACCTGATTTTCCACCGGCCACAACTCCACTGTAAAGCAGCTGCCCGGGCCCTCGGGATTGTAACGCAGTCCGCCGCCGTGGGCGCGCAGGATGGCTCGCGAGATGTACAGGCCCAGTCCGAAGGATTGGGCGCCAGCCTGAAAGGGGCGGAAGAGTTCGTCAGGCTGGGCCACGCCGGGTCCGGAATCGCGAAAATGGATCGCCACCAGGTCGCTTTCCACGGCGACGGAGATGCGCACTTCGCGAAGCGGGCGGCCTTCCAGAGCCCGCATACTGTTGCGTGCCAGATTGACGAAGACCTGCAAGAGGCTATGATGGTCGGCCTGCACCAGCGGTAAGCCTTCGCCGACCTCCCAGATCAGCGCGATGCCCGGCCTCGCGCAGTCCCGGTTCGATGACGATGCGGGCCTCGTCGAGTACGGTGCCGAGGTCCGCCACCACGGCTTCGCGATCCGAGGCGGCGCGCAGGCCGAGGACGCGATCTTCTCCAGCCCGTAAATCAGAGTCCCCAGCACCTCGTACTGGTCGTTGCCCTGAACCGGGCATGCGGCGGCAAGGCGGGCGTGGGCAGACGCGGCAGCCGACGCCAGATTGCGAATCTCATGAGAAATGGCTCCAATCAGAACGCGGGATGTGGCCATCATCGAATCGAAGCCCGAACCCTCGCGATCGCGCAGGCTTTCGCTGGCGTCCCCAGATCACAGCGGCCAGCCCCGGACCTTGCGAGGTGGTGGTAAGTGGAGAGCCAGACGTGAGCCAGGAAGACCTCACCGTTGCGCCGCTGCGCTTTACATTCCACGTTGGTGCGCAAGTTGGCGGCGGAGCGCGGGTTCTTCAACATGCGGTAGAGAATCGGCACGTAGGGCGCTACGTCGCTGCCCTGTAGCGATTCGTCTTCGAAGCCGAGCAACTCGCGGGCAGACTCGTTCGCCAGGTCAACTCGTCCGGAGTGATCGAGCATGAGGATGGCGAGGGCTGGTCTCGATCAGGATCCGCACCTGCTGCTCCGCCTCCTGCCGCAGCAGGATCTGCCGTTCGCGTTCCGCCAGATGTTCGGCCAGGTTGCGCCGGCGCTGGTTCAGCGCGGTGACGAAGAAGCCCGTCATGGCGTAGCCCGCGATCACGACGCCGACCCGTTCGGCTGCACCGGGAGCGAACCTCAGAGGGTCGAACGTTTCGCGTAACAGAGCCGCAGCCCGCCGCCATCAGCAGAATCTGCCAGGTATTGAGCGCGGAGCGCGGCCAGGAGAGATCGGGAACAGGTAGAGGAAGCCGATCGAGACGTTAAAGAATTTCCAGTCCACCCAGGCGATGCTGGCCGTCAACAGGCCGGCAATCACACAGACGGTGAGGCGGCGCGATTCCGAATACGCGAGAAATCGATCTAGTCGGATCATCTTCCGGGGTTGTACCATCGTAACGTGCGACCGAGTGGAAAACGCAAACGCGGCTGGGTGCGTGCCATCCTGACCTGGGTGGCGATGCTGATTGCCGCGTCCTACCTGTTCAGCCTGACGACGCTGGTGGCGCTGCGCTGGGTCGATCCGCCCGTCACCATGGTGCAGGTCCAGCGACATATCGAGGCGTGGGTCCACCACAAGCCCTAACAGTAAGCGCCAGCAGTGGACGCCGCTGGGCGCATCGCCCCGGATTTGCAGCACGCCGTGGTCTCCGCCGAGGATGGCCGTTTCTTCCAACATCACGGGATCGATTGGAAGGAGGTGCAAAAGGTGGTGGATCAGGATCTGGAAGATGGGCACCTGGGCCGCGGCGGTTCCACGATTACGCAGCAACTGGTGAAGAACCTGTTCTTCACCACCAACCGGAGCGTGGTGCGCAAAGGCAGTGGAGTTCACGCTGGCACCGATTGGCGAGTGGGTGCTGCCAAAGAAGCGCATCCTGGAGTTGTATCTGAATGTGATCGAGTGGGGTCCGGGGGTATACGGAGCGGACGCCGCTTCGCGATCCTGGTACGGGATTCCAGCCGCCAAGGTAAATCGCGATCAGGCGGCCCGGCTGGCGGCGGTGATCCCCTCCCCATTGCGACGCAAGCCTGCCCGGATGAATTCCTACAGTGCGGAAATTCTCCACCGCATGGAGCAGACGGGATGGTGAGGAGGGCGTGCGGGCATAATCGCTGGGTGCTCTGGTTGAACGGAGGGAATCAAATGGGGCAGGATCTCGACCGCTTCGTGGGAACTGGAACATCGCGTCGCTGGAAATGGACGGACAGAAGATGTCCGGCGGGGGTGCGCGGATCGTGGTGCAGGGAAATCGCTTCACCAGCATCGCCATGGGCGCGACCTATGAAGGGACGGTGGAGGTGGATGAGACTACTGCCGCCCAAGCGTTTCGACCTGCACTTCGATCGAAGGTCCGGAGAAGGGAAATAGCTCGCTCGGCATTTACGAGCTGGACGGAGACACCTGGAAGATCTGCCTGACCACTCGCGGCAGTGAGCGTCCCAAGAAGTTCGCCGCTCCGCCCGGTACAGGGATTGCCCTGGAGATCCTGCAGCGTGGGCCGCGCGCCGGATGAACCGGATGCGCCGGTGGCGGCGGCGCGAACGGGGTTTGGTGATGGGCGAATTTAGCTTCGATCTGGTCGGCGAATGGACTCCCGGTTTCCCTGGTGCGCGACGGGCAGCCATTGGACAAGGGAATGCTCAAATTCGGCAGGCGGATCGCGACGGTGGACGCAGGTCACGGTCAAGTTCGGCCCGCAGGTGGTGGTTCAAGCCCGGTACGAGGTGGACCGTTCGCCAAGGCCGATGACGATGGACTACTTTCTCGCCGGCGGCAAGACGCAGCACGGCATCTGGGTACTGGAGGGCAACCGGTTGACCACCTGTTTTGGGGCGCCGCGGCCAGCCGCGGCCCAGCGAATTTGCGAGCGTTCCGGGAGACGGCAGAACACTCACGGTGTGGACGCCGGCGGGCAAGTAGGCGCAACCTCAAAATGCGTACCGTTACCAATGTTTCACGCGTCTAACAAAGTGTAGTTGCTTCGGGTGCGCTTAGGGCTACACTGGTTCTGAAACGAAATGAGACTTCCTACGCCTTCCTGCTGGCGTTTCTGCCGCTGGTGCATGCGGGTGGCGCGGATCACTTTCACGCCGACCCAGCGCGTGTCCGGTATCGGCATTTCGCGCGACGATGTTTCCGACGAGCTATTAGAATGTGCGCACGGAGCGGATGATCGAATCCGCAGACGTTCAGTATCATGCGCGAGGCCCAGAGCGCTGCCGGGAGCCAAACGCGTCGTCGGCAGTACGAAATTGCAGTCCGCTTTTTCGTTCGGCGGCAGCGGCCAGCGGCATGCCGGCCTCGGTAATCGAGGCCATCTGTTATCTGGAAAGCTGGGGCGATCCCAAAGCGCAAAGCGTCACCGGACCGAGAGGTATCATGCAAATCTCCGGCGCGACGGCGGCCACCATGGGCCTCAGAGTCACCTATGCCACGCGATATGAAGACGACGCGCGAGAAGGTTCCGGTGAAGGCGAAGGGCAAGGGCAAGGTGACTTACCGGACGGTCACGCGAAAAACGCCGTACAAAGGTACTGGTGCGCGACGACCGCATGCTGCCGGAGCGCGCCATCCCCGCGGCGGCGCACTACCTCGCTGGAATGGAGCGCAAGTTCGGCGGGCGCGATTGGGCGATTTTGCGTACCACTGCGGCCAGGGCTGTGTGGAATGATGCAGGAAATCACGCGGCGGGCGCGGGGCATCCCGGCTGGACAAGATGACCGTGGCGCGTATGTTTTCTCGCCCAGAGCCCGGCATGGAACCGGCGAGCTGTATGACGCCATGCAGCAACAGATGCAGCGCGATTATTCGCCCACCTACTGGTTCCGCATCCGTCGCGCCGAGCAGTTACTGGCGCTCTACCGCCGCGACCCGGCTGAGTTCGCGAGTCCTGGCGCAGGGTTACAAGAGCGACTTCGTTACAAACGCCCGGGCTCCGCACCGTCTCCAGCGTGTGGCTCGAAGAAGGACGACCTGGTGTTCCGCAGCGACGACGATATTCGCGCCGCCATGGGCCAGAGACTGGTTAAAGGCATTGATCCGGCCCGATTACTTCGGCTACGCCTTGAAGCTTGCGCGCCGATTCCGGATTACCTTTCCGAGGCGCGTCGCCCGTCGGCCGTCGGTACGCTGGCGTACATCGCCTTCGAGAGACGCGGCGCCTGTCATGAGCAGATGGGGGCGAAGGGACCGTTCCGGCCGCTGTTGGTCACCTCGCTGGTGGAACCGGGAGACTACGCGAGCCAGCGGGGCAAGCCGGAAGCACCTGTCGCACTGTTCCGGTCACGTGTTCGATATCGACTGACCTCGCCGCTGCCACCGGCGGAACTCGAATGCCTGCGCTTGTGCTCAGCGATCTCGGCTGGGAGGAGCTATCTCGGTTTCGTGGAAGACGGCATGGACAGCCTGCACATCGGCTGCTCGCCAGGATCGCGTGGAATTCTTCACGAAGGGTATTCAAGGAAGCGGCGGGCAAGGCGGCAGGGCGATATGGTGGAAGGCGGCGAGAGGAAATAGGGGCCGCGCACGTCTCGCAGAGAACGATCCTCAACCAATCACGCTGGAATGCGATGAACGCGCCCACATAGGCCAGCACGCCCATATACGCGAATTGCAAGGATGGGCCACTTCCATCCGCCGGTTTCGCGGCGCACCACCGCCACGGTCGACATGCACTGCATGGCGAAGGCGAAGAAGATGAGCAGCGCGACGCGCGCCGCCCAGCGTTGAGATCGTGCCGCAGCGCGTTCTGCAGATCCATCGCCTGCGAGTCCGGGTCCATGCCGTAGATGGCGCCCAGGGTGCCGATGATGGTTTCGCGCGCGGCTAAGCGAGGTGATCAGGCCGATGCCGATCTTCCAGTTGAAGCCGAGCGGCTTGATGAGGGCTCGATGGTGCGGCCGATGGTGCCCGCCAGGCTGTTTTCGATAGCGGGCGCCTTGCCGCCGGTGTAGGGCAGGTGGGCCATCACCCAGAGGACCACTGTCACCAGCAGGATTACGGTGCCGGCGCGCTGCAGGAAGACTTTGGAGCGATCCAACAGGCGCAATCCCAGCGATTGGAGGGTTGGCCAGCGGTACGAGGGCATCTCCAGCAGGAAGGGCGCCTGGGCGCTCTTTCAGCACGCTGGATTTCAGCAGGCGCGCGGTCACCGACCGCGGCCAGAAAGCCGATCAGATACAGACCGAGCAGGGCGGCCACCTGCGCGGTGTGATCACCGAGCCCAGCAGATTGCGGTCCGGGATGAACGCCGCGATCAACAGCGCGTAGACCGGCAGGCGCGCGGAACACGTCATGAAGGGCGCGATCAGAATGGTGGCGATGCGGTCGCGCTTGTTCTCGATGGTGCGCGTCGGACATAATGGCCGGCACCGGCGCAGCCGTAGGCCGATAGCAGGGGGATGAAGCTCTTGCCCTGCAAGCCCGACGCGCGCCATGGTGCGGTCGGCGATCAGCGCCGCGCGCGCCAGGTATCCGGAATCCTCCAGGATGCCGACGAAGAGGAACAGCAACAGCACTTGCGGCAGGAAAACGACCACGGCGCCCACACCGCGCCACGCGCCATCCACGATCAGCGAGGTGAGCAGCGAATCGGGCAGGGCTAGCTGCATCCAATTGCCGCTGACCTGGATCGCCTTTTGGGCAATTTCGGTGATCGGCGCGCCGCCATAAAGATGGTGCGGATCACGCCGACCACCACCAGCAGGAACAACAAGGGGCCGGCGACCGGGTGCAGAAGACGGAATCCAGGCGGCGCGTCCATTTGGGCGCGATCGGCGGGTGATAGCCAGCCTTGCTGCCGACACTGCCGGCCCACTCGCGGCACTTCGGCACGTCGTGCAGAACCGGCAGCAAGGTGGGCACCGGCTTGGCCATGGCGCCCGCCAGAAAGTCGAATACCTCGATCGATATCCTCGCCGGCGCGAGCGCTGATCAGAGCTACCGGCGCGCCGAGTTCCTCGAGAGCTTGCGCAGATCCAGTTTGCCGTCGCGATTGCGCAGATCGTCGGCCATGTTCAGGATGATCAGCGTGGGCAGTCCGAGCGCCAGGATCGGCGCCGCCAGCATCAGGTGGCGCCCCAGGTTGGTGGAATCCAGAACCAGCAGCACGGCTTCCGGTTTGGCCGTGCCGGCGCGGTTACCGTGCAGCACGTCGTAGGCGACCTGCTCGTCTTCAGAGCGCGGGGACAGGCTGTAAATGCCGGGAGATCGACGATGCTGACGGCGCGCCCATCCGGCAGTTCGGCGATTCCGGTGTGCTGCTCCACGGTCACGCCGGGAAAAGTTGGCCACCTTTTGGCGCAGGCCGGTCAGACGATTGAAGAGAGTGGTCTTGCCGGAGTTTGGCGGTCCTACCAGCGCCACGGTGCGACAGCGGCCGGGCGTACGCAGTTCCGCTACCGCAACGCTACCGCAGCCATGGCAACTCGCCGCACTCGCTCACGGTTTCCTCGGGTCCTGGAGGTTTGGGGCTTGGGCCGGCTTTGCGGACCTTCAAGCGGCGCGCGGTGTCACGGCGTAGCGCGATTTCCGAACCATCGACCTGGAAGACGCGCGGATCGCCGCCGGGGCGCTGAATCCAGCGATAATGCGGGTGCCGGGGACGAACCCGAGCTCCATCAGCCGGCGGGCATCTTCAGTGGGCAAATCGATCCGGTCGAGGATGCGCGGCATCACCTTTCGCGAGATCCACCAAACTCGCGTGGGGCGCTTCGGTTGGTTATTGTTGCCACTCAGTTGCAACATGGTTTTAGTATGCTGGAGTCCGAAATCCTTGTCAAGAGGCTGGATGCGCTTACCATGTTTCTTTTCTTGTCATGGTTTCCAGTGACTCTCCAACTGCGCCAAAATAAAGGATAACAGAATGGACAATCGGATTTGCCGGTGCGCCCGGTCCGGCTGCGGGATCTGGGCCGGATTCTGGAAATCGAGGCAGCCAGCTTCGGCGCTGATGCCTATGATCGCAACCTGTTTGCAGAATACACCCGCAAATGCGGGGGTCTGTTTCTGGTCGCGGAGTGGGGTAATAAGGTCTGTGGCTGCTCAATCACGGTCCTTTCCCCAGGGGGACGGGAAACCGGGCCGAATTGGTCTCGGTTGCGGTAGATCCGGCCTTCCTCGGCAAGGGTGCGGCCTCGGCGCTCATGGACAGCTCGTTGCGGCGTCTACGGCGGCGCGGGGTCACCCGGCTTGGACTCATGGTGAACGTGATGAACTTTCGCGCACTTGGATTTTATAAAAAATACGGGTTCCGGAAGCTCAGACGCGTGGAAGCGTTATTACGCGAGACGGCACCGACGGCATTTCCATGGCGAAGGACCTGTAAACTGCCGAAACTCAGGGCAGCGCTGGTGCGCGTCCATGGTATTGAGGGTTACATAATGCCTGCCGACCGTGAGTATCTTCTTACCCGCCGACGCATGTTCCTGCTGGCCGGCGCGGGAGTGGCAAGCTGGCTGCCGCTTGGCGCGGCTACTGGCGGACTTTTGGAATAAGAAGGAGCCCGCCGACTGGACCACCGAGGAAATCGACCGGCTGATCACCAGAGTCGCCGTGGGCCAAACAGGTAAAGGCGCAATACGCTCCCGGCGAAGAGCCCACGGGAGATGATGTAGAAAATTCCGGCGGCACGACCACTCGCGGAAGATACCCGGGCGGCAGTACAGGTACGGGCGGCGGATACCCGGGCGGCGGCACGAGCACGGGCACTGGCGGATACCCTGGCGGCGCGGGGCGAACAAGCGGCGGCATCAGCCTCCCGGGTATCGGCGGCCTCCCTATTCCGGGCCTCGGCGGCAAGGGGCGCGGGCGCGGCAACGGCGGCGGGGTGGCGTCACCCTACGAAGGTACGGTGCGATGGGAAAGCGCCCGTCCGATTCTCGAGGCCATGAAATCTCCGCTGCCGGAAGCGTTCGAAGGGACGCTACGTGATCAGTGTCAGCGGCATTCCGCTGCTGCGCGAGCGATCCGATGGGCGCCGGTCGAAGAGGACGATTCCACCGCGTCGCGGCGGCACGAGAAGGAAGATATCGACCGTCTCAAGGATCTAAGCAGTCTGGAGGCGAGGGGCGGGATCCCGTGCAGGCGGGTTTGGTGACGCGCCAGGTGGCCACCGGGATCGAGCTTCCTCTTCGGGTTTTCACGGGAGTTGCTGCCGCTCGAGACGCGCGATACGGATTTCCTGTTTACCACCACCTTGGGTCGCCTTGTGGTCAAGGCTCACTTTGTGCCGAAGGAGATGCTGTACCACGGCGAGCTAGCGGTAGCTAGCGTTGTTGCTCTCCTCCCGTGCCGGTGCCGCGCCACGATACACTACCCTCATGACACGTTTACTCGGACTCCTCGTGCTGTTCGCCGGTTTCGCCTCTGGCGCAAAACCGCGTCTACGAATTACGCACCTACACCTGCAATGAAGGCAAGCTGGAGGCACTGAAGACCCGCTTCCGCGACCACACCATCGAGATCTTCAAGCGCCACGGCATCGAGAGCGTAGGCTACTGGATTCCGCAGGACGCCCCCGACATCCAAGACCACCCTGATCTACATCATCGCGCATCCCAGCCGCGAGGCAGGCCACGAAGAACTGGGCCGCGTTTCGGCGCCGATCCGGAATGGCAGAAGGTCGCGGCCGAATCCGAGAAGAACGGCAAGATCCTCGCCAAACCGCCAGAGTCCGGTCTTCATGGACCCCGCCGATTTCTCCAAGCTGAAATAACGTGGACGTCGCGCGCAGGCGCACATGCGCCACCTGGTGGAACAGATCCAGACAGCTCGAAGCCCGCCTGCGCGAGGGCGGCGGGCAGGCGCGCATCGACCGTCAGCACAAGTCCGGCAAGATGACCGCGCGCGAGCGCATCGCCGAGCCTGACTCGACCCCGGCGCGCGCTTTCTCGAGATCGGCCTGCTGATCGCCTACGACCGCTACGAGGGCCAGGCGCCCTCCGCCGGCGTGGTCACCGGACTCGGCACGATCGAGGGCCGGCCCGCCGTGATCGTGGCCAACGACGCCACCGTGAAGGCCGGCGCGTGGTGGCCGGAGACCATCACCAAGATTCTGCGCGCGCAGGAAATCGCCATGCGCAACCGCTCTGCCCATCGTCTACCTGGTGGATTCGGCGGGCGTCAACCTGCCCTATCAGGACGGCATCTTTCCCGGACAGTACGGCGCCGGCCGCATCTTTCTACTACAACTCGCTGATGCGCCGCAAGCTGCGCATCCCGCAGATCGCCGCCGTGATGGGGCCCGTGCATCGCCGGCGGCGCGTACTCTGCCGGCGCTGAGCGACTGTCATCATCATGGTGGAAGGCACCAGCTTCATGGGACTCGGCGGGCCGAACCTGGTGAAGGGCGCCACCGGCCAGGTGATCGATTCCGAACCGCTCGGCGGCGCGCGCATGCACACCGCCGTCAGCGGCGTCGCGCACTACCTGGCGAAGGACGACGCCGACTGCCTGCGCGCTGATCCGCCAGCGTTTCGCCAGCTGCCGCGCCGCGTCGCCGCGCAGCTGCAGCGGTGCCACACGCCGGCGCGCGACGCGGCGCAACTGTACGGCGTGCTGCCGGCCGATCACCGCATGCCCTACGAGATCGAAGACGTCCTGCTCCGCATCTTTCGATGCCGCCGACTACGTCGAGTTCCAGCCCGAGTATGCGCCCGAGATGTTGTGCGCCAACGCGCGGCTCGAGCGGCCGGCCGGTCGGCGTGATCGCCAACCGCCGCGGCTTCCTGAAAGCGCAGGGACGGCCGCGCATCGGCGGCATCGTCTATACCGAATCGGCGCGCAAGGTGGCGTATTTCGTCGAGATCGGCCGAACGCCTGGGAACGCCGCTGATCTATTTCGCAGGACGTCTCCGGGCTTCATGGTGGGGCCGGAGGCGGAGCGCGAGGGCATCATCCGCGCCGGCGCGGAAATGGTGGAGACCATGAGCTGCGCCACCGTTCCGCAAAATCGTGCTTACGCTCAATCACGCCAGCGGCGCGGGATACTACGCCATGGCGGGACAGGGCTTCGATCCCAATTTCACGTTCAGCTGGCCCACGGCGCGCATCGGCGTCATGGAGGGCGAGTCGGCGGTGGTGGCGCTCTACTCCGCGGAGCTGGAGAAGTATAAGGGCGGTCCGCTGCCCGGAAGAGCTGCGCGAGCAGCGTGGAGCGCACGCGCGCGCGATTACGAACGCTGGCTCGACGTGCAGCTACGCCGCCGCCCGCGGCCATTGCGACGCGCGTGATCGATCCGCTGGAAACCCGCGGCGTCTGTCCTTCGCGCTGGAGGCATCCATGCACACGCACCGGCCGGTCCGGTATCGGAGCCAATATGATCCGCATCGCCAACGGGCAGGGTTTCTGGGGAGACTGGCTCGAAGCGCCGGTGCGCCTGGTCGAGCAGGGCCCGCTCGACTATCTCGCGCTCGACTATCTGGCCGAAGTCACCATGTCGATCCTGCAGAAGCAGAAGCAGGCCGATCCGCTGCTGGGCTACGCGCGCGATTTTCCGCCGCTGGTGGCGCGCATCGCGCGACAGATCCGCGAGCGCGGCGTCACCGTCATCGCCAACGCCGGCGGCGTCAACCCGCTCGCCTGCGCGCGCGAGGTGGTGCGCCTCGCGCCCGGACTGAAGGTCGCGGTGGTGCTGGGCGACGACGTGTATCCGCGCATCGACGAGTTCCTCGCCAAAGGCTACGAGATGCGCGACATGGATACCGGCGAGCCCATCGCCGCGCATCCGCGATCGCATACAGAGCGCCAACGCCTACATCGGCGCGCTTCCCGCTGGCGCAGGCGCTGGCCACCGGCGCCAACGTGGTGATCGCCGGCCGCTCCACCGATACGGCGCTCGCGCTCGCGCCCATGGTCCACCGCTTCGGCTGGGCGCGAGGACGATTGCGACAAGCTCGCCGCCGGCACCATCGCCGGCCACATCATCGAATGCGGCGCGCAGTGCACCGGCGGCAACTGCCAGGTGGATTGGCAGAATATTCCGGACATGGCGAACATCGGCTACCCCATCGTGGAGGCCGAGCCGGACGGCAGCTTCATCGTGACGAAACACCCTGCCGCCGGCGGGCGCGTCACGTCGGATTCGGTGAAGGAGCAGTTGCTCTACGAGCTGGGCGACCCGAAGAACTACATCACGCCGGATTGCGTGGCCGATTTCACCAGCGTCCGCCTGGCGGCTGACGGCGCCAATCGCGTGCGCGTCACCGGCATTCGCGGCGGCCCGCGCCCGCCCACGCTGAAGCTTTCCGTCAGCTACGCCAACGGCTGGAAGGCCATCGGCACGCTGGTCTATTCCTGGCCGCAGGCGCTCGAGAAGGCGCGGGCGGCCGACGCCATCGTGCGCCAACGCCTGGCATAATCTCGGGCTCGCACTTCGACGAAATTTACACCGAGTATTTCGGAGTCAACGCCTGTCACGGAGCGGCAGCGCCACCCAATGCCGACCCGCCCGAAGTGCAGTTGCGCATTGGCGTGCGCGGGCCGGACAAGAAGGCAGTCGACCGATTCACGCGCGAGCTGATCCCGCTGGTGCTCAACGGGCCGCCCGGCGCCACCGGATTCGGCGAGGGCCGCCCGCCGGTGCGCGAAATTGTGGCCTACTGGTCGGCGCTGGTGCCGCGCGAAGAGATCGTGACGCGCGTGGAAGTAGTGGAGTAACTGGAGTACCGAGGTCTGCCATGAAAGTGCCCGCTCTCTCAACTCGCTCATACCCGCTCCGGCGACAAGGGCGACTACCTGCAACATCGGCGTCATCGCCTGCGCGAAGCCGACTATCCCGTGCTGGTCCGTGAGTTGCACCGCCGAACGCGTCAAGCGTCACTTTGGCGATCTCGTGCAGGGCACGGTAGAACGCTACGAACTGCCCAACCTCGGCGCGCTGAACCTCCTGCTGCACTGGCGCTCTGGGGGAGGCGGCACCGTCTCGCTGCGCACCGATGCCCAGGGCAAGACTTTCGGCGCCGCACTACTCGCTCGAAATCGAAGTTTGAACGCCTGCCCTCACGTCACACTTTGACAGCAGTCGAATGTCAACCATCGGTAGCATTGAGGCTCGCCATACGCCGGAATACCATGAAGCGAGGCTTCAGGAAGCCGTGTTCCTTACGCAGAATAGCGCCCCATGCCGCTCGACTTAGGCCGCCTGCTCGCTCTCTCCATCTGGTACGCGCCATACGCAATCGAATTTGGAGCACTGTTCGTATTGGGGAAACTTGCGCTCTCCAATCAGAGACTGGCGGCATCCGGATTCCGCACCGCCCGGCGCATGTTCGTCGACCTGGCGCGGCGCCGCACCCTGGCAGTCCTCGCGACGGGCGCTGCCGCACTGGCAGCGCGCGCGCTCCTTCTGCCGGTGACTGCCGATCCGCCAACCCATCGTCACCGACGAGTACAGCTATCTTCTGGCGGCGGATACGTTCGCGTCCGGCCGGCTTACCAACCCTACACATCCAATGTGGGTGCACTTCGAAAGCATGCACATCCTCGAGCACCCTACGTACGCAGCCATGCATCACGCGGCGCAAGGCGTGATACTGGCGGCGGGACAGGTGGTGGTGGGGCATCCCTGGGCGGGCGTCTACGCCAGTGTCGCCGTCATGTGCGCCCTGCTCTGCTGGATGTTGCAGGGGTGGCTGCCTCCCGTATGGGCGCTGCTCGGGGCCTGCTGGCAGTCCTCCGGCTGGGCCCAGTTCGGCTACTGATCAACAGCTATTGGGGCGGAGCCGCGGCGTGCCATCGGCGGCCTGCTGGTGCTGGGCGCGATGCCGCGACTGCTGCGCAAGCTGCGCGTTCGCGATGCTGTTGCTGCTGGCCGGCGGACTGGCGATTCTGGCAGAACAGCCGGCCGTACGAAGGGCTGCTACTCAGTCTCCCGGTGTGTGCTGTATCTTGCAGTGCGGCTCGCTGAAGCCTAACGGTCCGGGGTTGGCAACCATCGCGCTGCGCCTGGTGCTGCCGGCCTCGCTAGTATTGGCGGTTGCCGCGGCGGGCACATGCTACTACTACTGGCGCGTTACCGGCAGTCCCCTTCCGAATGCCCTATCAGGAAGCCCGCGACCAGTACGCCACGGCCCGCATTTTTCTTTGGGAAAAGCTCGCTGCCGGTGCCGGCGTTTCGCCACCAGCAGATGCGCAACTTACGAAGGGTGGGAACTCGTCAAGTTTCAGGAGGCGAAGTCGCCCGGCGGGCTGGCCTGAACACTCTGGGCAAGGCCTGCGCCTCTTTGATGTTCTTTCTGGGACCGGCACTCACCCTGCCGCTGGTATTGGGCTGGCGTCTGTTCGGCGACCGGCGCATCCGGCCGCTCGTGGTCGATCGGCGGCGTATGCGCGGCCGGACTGGCGCTCAATACCTGGTTCTACGCGCACTACGCTGCCCCGATGACCGGGTTGGATCTACGCCCTCGTGCTCCAGGGCCTGCGCCATGTGCGCCTGGCGCAGGGACGGCAGCCCGGTGGGAATCGCGATCGCCCGCCTGGTCCCTGTGACTTGCCTGGGGATGGCATTGCTGCGGGTGTGGTGCGCAGCCGCTCAGTTTCTATATGCCGCCGGATCTGGCCGATGACCTGGTATTACACGGCGGCCAGGCAATGTGGAGCGCGCGCGCGTCCTGGCGAACCTGGAAAGTCAAGCCTGGCCGGCACTCTGGCCATCGTGCACTACCGTGCGGACCACGATTACTTTGAGGAATGGGTCTACAATCGAGCGTCCATCGATGACGCGCCGGTTGTCTGGGCCCGTGAGATGGACGACGCAAGCAATCGCGAACTGGCACGCTATTTCGATGCGCGCCACGTCTGGCTGGTAGATGCCGATACAGTGCCGGCAAAGGTGTCGCCCGTACCCGGCACGCCCGTAGCCGCACAGACGCGTGCGCATGACGGTTAAGACTTCTGAAGCAAAGCTCATGAGGTCGGCAATTTGAAATGGCTTCCGGATGAAGTGATCGACTCAGCAGCCCGGCAAAATTGGTCTCGACCGTTTCTCTGCCATAGGCGCTGGTGAGAATCACTTTGAGATTGGGGCGTGTGACGCGGGCCTGTTCGACGACTTCCCGGCTGGACCACCCGGCAGAGTTACATCCAGGAGCATCAAATCGATCTCACCATCGCGTCTGTGGATCAGTTCCAAGGCGGACGAGCCGTCGTTCGCCTCAATCACCTGAAAAGCCGCTCTTTCGCAGCATCTTGGAGACGGCGAACCGCAAGCACGTCTTCATCCTCCACGACGAGCAAAGTGCCTGACGGAGGCCGATATTCCTTCCCGGAAGCCGGCACGCCTACACGGCGGTCAGATTGAGGCCTGCCACCGGCACAAGGCAGGACGACCTCAAACGTAGTCCCCTGACCAGCGCGCGCTGACAAGATTGATGGCTCCACCATGATCCTCGAACGATCCCTTGAACGACGGCGAGCCCCAGACCGCGGCCGGGAAATTTGGTGCTGAAGAACGGATCGAAGACTCTGGCTCTGACCTCCTCCGTCATGCCGCAGCCCGTATCCGAAACCTGAAGCCGCACATAATTACCTTCGACCACGTCGTCCCATCGGTTGCGGCGATATCCTGACCTGTGACGCTTGCTGTAGTGATACGGATCTCGGCGTCCTGCTCGCCGATCGCTTCCGATGCGTTGATGATCAGGTTCATCAGGACTTGTCTCAGCTGTGGCGCGTTGCCCAAGACCGCGGGCAGGTCCCTGGAGAGATCGGTCTTCAAGACCACATGTTTGGATATCGAGACTTTGAGCAACTCGATCATCTCTTCCACGAGCTGCGATAGGTCCAAAGGCGCGACCAGCTTTGCCCTTGTCCTGGCCCGGAGTAGATCATGAGCTGACGAACGATTTCGGCGCCGCGGATGGCAATCGTCATGATTCTCTGTAGCTCTTCACCGGTAGAGCGACCCTGCAGCCAGATTCGCGGATGCAAGTTCCGCTTCGGCGAGGATACTGCCCAGCAGGTTATTGAAATCGTGGGCGATGCCGCCGGCCAGCACGCCGAGGCTCTCCAGCTTCTGCCGTGGCGAGCGCTTCCGCCTCGGCGCGTTTGCTTTCGGTGATGTCCACGATCATGGCCAGGCCATACAAGGGCTCGCCCTCCGCATCGCGGATTACCGAAGCGGTCAGGCTGATCCAGATGATGTCGCCATCTTCTTCACGTACCGCTTTTTGCAGCCAGTAACCGGGAATTTCCCGCCGGAACATACGCTCGGCAAGTCCCCGGTTCACCACCATGTCCTCCGGATAAGTAATGTCGGCAAACGACATTTGCGTGAGTTCCGCTTCGCTGTACCCGACCATGCGGCACAGCGCACCATTGACCTTCAGGAAACGATAGTCCCTTCCTACCAGCGCGACGCCCAACGGACCCTCTTCGAACACCCGGCGGAAACGCTCTTCGCTTTCACGCAACGCAGCTTCCAGCTTCCTTCCGCTCGGTGATATCGAGACTGACGCCTGCCATGCCGACCGGCTGGCCCGTACTCATCCTGTGTAGACCGTGCCTTCGCCAGCAGCCAGTGGACGCTGCCGTCCGGCCACAGTACACGGAATTCGCGATCCCAGACGTGCGTCTGTCCGACGCTTTCGCGCAAGTGCAACTGGACGCGCTCGCGGTCCAAGCGGATGGACCATGGCGAGCCACTTCTCGTAGGTGATCGGAGGATGGTCCGGCTGCAGGCCGTGCAGCCCACGCGTAGTCGCCGTAAGTCGAAATGATGTTAGTGCGCAGATCCCGGTCCCAGACGCCGAGGCGCGTCACGCTCTGACCAAGCGTCAGACGCCGCTCGATCTCCCGCAGCGCAAGCTCCGCCTGTACTTTATCGGTGATGTCCTCCACCACGGCGATAAAGTATTGGTCCTGATCGCGCACGAGCGATACGCACAAGCTCGTCCAACAGATGGCCCCGTCCTTGCGCACCAGACGCAGCTCTGGATAAGAACGGGGACTCACCTCCAGCAGCCGATGCATCGCGGAGAGCGAGCGGCTCGCGGTCGTCAGAGTGAATCAGACTCGCGGAAACATTGTCGCGCGCAGGTCGGCTGGCGTGTAACCGAGGATCTCGCACAACTGGTCGTTCACCAGCAGGAATTTCCCTGCAGACCGATCTGCGCTGCGATGCCGACCGCCGCCCGAAAGAAGATCGCGCACGGAATCGCCCTCGCTCTCGCGCAGTTGTTGTTCGACTCCCTGCGCTGCGCTTCGGCGCGCAGCCTTTGCGCTGCTAAAGGCGCTGGGTGAGCTGCGGCCAAGGACGAACATCGCGGCGTCGGACACCACCACCGCTGCGAAGCAGCTCGGGAAATACCAGACTCACAGACACGGTGGCAAAGCCGGCGCCAGCCAGTGCCGGGCCCAGGCCGCGCCCCCAGATGCTCAAGACGAGTGCCAGTGATGACCAGTGGCCGAGGGTATACGTATCCGGGCAGCAGGAAGCTGACACCGACCGCAACGGCCACGCTCGACCACTACCGCGCCGTAGCGATACACAAATTGTCTTGAGCGCCGATTGAGACACTGATGCCAACGACCTGGCTATGAACCATCAAATCAGCAGTCCAAACGCATGCCCTCGGAGGCGGCATGCTTCACATTCCTGACAAGTGTTACATACTCGCACGTCTCATGGAATCGCCCGAGGCGGAGCGTACGTCGACTACAGCCCGCCGCCCATACGATCGCGTTGCGCACCAGCCTCCGATAGTTCGCATTCTCGTGCGCTTCCTTTCCATGTCCCAGCTGAATTACCACCACGCGCGATTTTTCCCACGGCCCGATCCACGCCACCGCCTTCTCGCCTTCCGGTTTGTCGGCCTCCAGCAGCACGCGGCTCTCGGGGCGACCGCCACATGAAGTTGTACACTCCGTCCACGATGGAAATTCGGCGAGTCCCTCGGTGATGGGGTGTCTGCCCGCGGCGCGCACCGTCATCGGCACATCGTGCTGGTAGGTGGACCGCGCGTCGATTGCCCTCGGCCGCCAGCAGGTAGCGCCCGCCGATTACCTCTCTCGTACCACCACGGCCAGTGCTGGTTGTCGATCACCGCGTGGTGCAGCACCACCATCCGCTGCCGGCATCCAGGAACTCGCAGGTGGCCGCGTTCGGTTTCCCCATCCATATCCGTCATGTCATCATAGCACCAGCGTCGGTGTCTCTTGCGCATCTGTCCGAATGAAAGGCGCCCGGGTGGGGATTGACGTTGATCTTGAAATCCGACTTGCCTCGAGACCGCGTAAAGGAAATCTCCATTGAGCAGTGACTTTCGCCGGTCACCAGTTCGATACGTATGGCCGGCGCATCAGCCGCGCAGCGCCGCCAGGGAGACCGAGCAACAGCAGAGTATTCTCATACCGATTCCGATCTTACCGCCGCCGCCTGCGGATGGGGCAGTCGGGCGACAATAGAAACTCATGCGCATTCTCCTGCGGTTACCTACGCAACTAACTGGAAACTCGCGGCGACGGCGCTCGTTCTGGCGGCCATCAACCAGATCTTTCGCTGCTCGACCGTGGATCTTCGCGTTTCATCATCGACAACTATGCCACCAAACTACAGCCAGTACTCGAGCGCCGCAGTTCATCCACGCGGCGTTAGCGGGTTGCTGGCGGCGGCAGTGGGCGTCGCGTTCGTTTCGCGCGTCGCCAAGAATTTTCAGGATTATTGCGTCAACCTGATCACGCAGCAGGTGGGCGCGCGCATCTATGCCGACGGCATCCGCCACTCGCTGGAACTGCCCTACACGCTGTTCGAGGACCAGCGCAGCGGCGAGACCCTGGGCAAGCTGCAGAAGGTGCGCACCGACGTCGAGAAGCTGATCTCGATCGGCGGTGAACCTGGTGTTCACTACGCTGATCGGCCTGGTGTTCGTGATCATCTACGCGCTGCGCGTGCACTGGTCCGTGGTGCCCGCGTACCTGCTGACCGTGCCGCTGCTCGGCGGGCTGAGCTCGGTGCTGAGCCGCAAGATCAAGGAAGTGCAGAAGGCACATCGTGCGCGAGACCACTGGCGCTGGCCGGCGCCACCACGGAATCGCTGCGCAATATCGAGCTGGTGAAGAGCCTGGGCCTGGCGCAGCAGGAGATCGCGCGCCTCAACGCCACCACCGCCAAGATCCTCAAACTGGAATTGAAGAAAGTGCGCTACCTGCGCAGCCTGAGCTTCGTGCAGGGCACCTGCGTCGAACCTGCTGCGCACGTCGATTCTGTTCCTCATGCTCTACCTGATCTTCACGCAGCGCATCACGGTGGGGCAGTTCTTTTCGCTGTTCATTTATTCGTTCTTCATCTTCGGCCCGCTGCAGGAACTGGGCAACGTGATCAATGTTTACCGCGAGACCGAGGTGTCGCTGAGCAACTTCGAAACCATTCTGAGCCTGCCGCCGGAGCCGCGTCCGCTGCACCCGGTGGCGGTGGATTTCCTCGACACAGCTGCGCTTCGACAACGTGTCTCTTTCCAGCACCAGTCGGCTTCGGCGCCGGCGCTGCGCGAGATTTCGTTTCGAGGTCAATCGCGGCGAGACCATCGCGTTCGTGGGGCCGTCCGGGGCGGGGAAGACCACGCTGGTGAAACTGCTGGTGGGATTGTACCGCCCGAAGACGGGCCACATCTATTACAACGGCGTCGCCGGAGGACGAAATCGCCATCGACCGCCTGCGCGAGCGCATCGGCTTCGTCACCCAGGACGCGCAGCTGTTCTCCGGCTCGATCCGCGAGAATCTGCGCTTCGTGCGGCCCGGACGCGACCGACGAGGAATGCCTGCAGGTGCTGCGAGCAGGCGTCCGTGCGAAGGCCTGCTGGGGCGCGCCGACCAGCGGCCTGGATACGGTGATCGGCGAAGGCGGCATCAAGGTTTCGGGCGGCGAGAAGCAGCGCCTGTCGATCGCCCGCGCCCTGCTGCGCAAGCCGCAATTGCTGGTGTTCGACGAGGCCACGTCGTCGCTCGATTCGCTGACCGAGGAGGAGATCAGCCAGACGATTCGCGATGTGGCCGCAAGCCGCGATGCGATCACCTGCCTGATCGCGCATCGCCTGTCCACCGTGCTGCACGCCGACCGCATCTACGTGCTGGAGCGCGGCCGCATCGTGGAGTGCGGGCTCGCATGCCGACCTGCTGGCCAACAAGGGCCTGTACTACGCGATGTGGCGCCAGCAGGTAGAGGCGAGGGCAGCGGCGATTTTGCCGACCCGGTTGGGAGTGCGCGGGTAGCCGGGCGTTACCATACAGACATGCGCCCGCTCACCGCGGTATTCCTCTGCGCTGGCTGCCGTTGCGCAGCCTAAGTCCGGCGAATGGCAGTCTATGTTCGACGGCAAGACTGCTGCAAGGTTGGCGCGAGATCGCGTTCACCGGACGCGGCAAGGTGCGCGTCGAGAACGGCACGATCGTGCTTGCGACCGGGCGCGCCGATGACTGGCGTTACGTTCACCGGCGAGCTTCCCAAGTCGAACTACGAAGTGCGCTTTGAAGCCGCACGAATCGACGGCAACGATTTCTTTGCCAGCCTTACGTTTCCGGTGGGCGATTCGTTCTGCACCTGGGTCACGGGAGGGTGGGGCGGCGACATTGTCGGCCTCTCCAGCCTGGATGGGTGGGACGCCAGCGACAACGAGACGCGCACCTACTCTCGATTTCGAAAAGGCGCGCTGGTACGCACTTCCGCCTGCAGGTCACGGCCGACGCGCATCACGGGCTGGATCGACGAGCAAGCAGATCGTCAACGTGCAGATCACGCGGCCGCAAGGTTGGCCTGCGGCCCGGCGAGGATTCAGCTTTCCGCTCCCACTGGGTTTTGCCTCGTATGGCACCGCCGGAGCGCTGCGCAAAATCGACTACCGGCTGCTGCGTTAGGTTAAGAAGCCTTCACCATTTCCTGGGTTAATTCAGACCGTTTGGCAGCGACGATCGTCGCAATCTGGGGTTCAATAGAGACATATGCGATACCTGTCGTGGGATTGTGTTTGCTTGTCTGTTTTTGGCCGCATCCGCCAACGCGCAGATGTCCGGCCGCATCTCGGGTTCGGTAATCGACGCTTCGGGCGCCGCGGTGGGCGGGGCCGATGTGGAACTCTACCTGGCCGGCGGGCAGAAACCGCTGCTGGTCATCGAAGACGTCCGCCGAGGGCCTGTACAACTTCATCGGCGTGCGTCCGGCGGAATACGATCTCGCGATTTCGGCCAAGGGATTCTCAAGACAGGTGCACGCGCGGGATCACGGTGGATATGCTGCGCGCGAGACCGACGTGCCGCGGATCAAACTGGAACTGGCCGGCGTCACGCAGACGCGTGGACGTTTCCGCCGAGGCGGAGGGAGTGGATGTGGCCACCGCCGAGGTCAGCAGCACGGTGAGCATGGAGCAGATCAAGAATCTGCCGATTCTGGACCGCGATGTGCTCTCCATCATGCAGACCAAGCCGGGCGTGGCGTCGAATGGCAACTCCGACCACGGTGATCAACGGGCTGCGCACCAGTTACTCAACATGACGCTGGACGGAATCAACATACAGGACAATTACATCCGCGACAACGCGCTGGATTACTCGCCGAACAAGCTGCGTGTGGGGCAGGTGCGGCAGGTTACGCTGATTACCGCCAACCCCACGGCGGCGGCGTCGGGCGGAGCTACCGAGACGGCGTTCTCCACGCCCGAGCGGCGGCAACCAGTTCCACGGCGAGGTTTTCTGGTACAACCGCAACAACCACTTCGCGGCCAACGACTGGTTCAGCAACCAGGCCGGCATCGGACGGCCGTTCCTGAATCAGAATCAGTTCGGCGGCGATATCGGCGGGCCCATTCGCAAGGACAAGCTGTTCTTCTACGCCAGCTACGAAGGCGATCCGCGCGCACCAGCAGACGCCGCAGAATTTCCACGATCCTGACGCCGGACGCGCGCACCGGGATTTTCACGTACACGTGCCGGCGGCGTCACCCGCAAAGTGAACCTGCTCACGCTCAGGAATCTGACCGGAGTGGATCCGGGCATGCAACCCATCCTGGCGCAGGTGCCCGGCCGGGACAAGATCAACAACTACGATATCGGCGACGGCCGCAACACCGGCGGCTACCGCTTCAACCAGCGGAACAACGAACTGCTGGATAACCTGACCGGCAAGGTGGACTACAACATCACCACGCGCCACGCCGTGAGCGGCTACTTACTCGCACAATCGCGACAACTCCGACCGGCCGGACGCATTCGAACAATTACGGACTGGTGCCTGCGGTCACTGATCCCACGCATGCCGACCTGGTGGCGATCTCCTGGCGCTGGACGCCGACGCGCGACGCTGACCAATGAGGTCCGCGGCGGCTTCAACTCTGACCTACGGATACTTCCTGAACTCGCGGGCAATGTACCCAGCATCATGGTGCTGCCCACCGCTCATCTGGGCAGATAACCCGCTGTTCACCAACCCGGTCAACGAGTTCCAGACGCAGGGCCGCACTACCAACACCTACAACCTGTCGGACGACGCGGCGTGGCAGCATGGACGGCACTACGTTCAGTTCGGCTTCCATTATCAGCACATCGGAGTAGAGTACTACGACCGCAGCGGGGGTGATCCCGACCTTCACCCTGGGCATGGGTTCCGGCCAGCCAGCCGCTGGCGCGGCGCGATCTCACAGGAATCTCCAGCGCCGACCTGGCGACTGCCAACGCTCTGCTGGCGACGCTCGGGCGGCTATGTCGACCGCTACGACGAGACGTTCAATGTGACCAGCCGAAATTCAGGGTACGTATCCAACGCCCCATTTCTGCGTCACTTCCTCTCCAACGACTACTCGTTCTACGTCCAGGACAAGTGGAGAGCTGACCGCCGCGTGACTGACTCTCACCGGGGTTGCGCTACAATTGCCCGGCGTGGTGGACGAGCGCGATTCGCTGGAACTTGCGCCCTGTACTGCAGGCCGGAAGTGCGTCTCGAGACGCCTGCTCTCCAACGCCACGCTCGATTTCGCCGGGAGCCTCGGCCGGGCAGTCCCTGGTATCAACCGCGAGAAGAAGGCATTCTGCTCCAGAATATCGGTTTCGCGTGGGACGTCTTCGGCAACGGCAAGAGGACGGCTCTGCGCGGCGGTTACTCGATCAGCTACGTCGAATGACCAGGCGATTCTGGCCCGGAGAGCCTGCTGGAATTCAATTCCGGCCTGCAGGGACTCGCCACCGACACGGGCTTGGGCAACCGTGGTCTCCACCGGCCTGCCTGCAGATCGTGGCGCCGGATTGCCAGCGTCCGCGGACGGTGGCCGACAACTACGCCAACGACGCCGTTCAACACGGTCGGGGATGATCGATCCCGAACCTGCGGCATCCGCGCGTACAGCAGTATTCCATCGGCATGCAGCACGATTTCAAAGAACCGTGTTCGGAGGCGCGCTACGTGCGGCAATCACGTGGTGGCGCGTATCGCGCCTTCGATTTCAACCAGGTGGTGATCGGACCCAATGGCTTCCTGCAGGATTTTCTGCGCGCCCAGAAGAACGGCTTTCTGGCGCAAGCTGTGAACAACTTCTTCTTCTTCAGTTTTCAACCTGAATTATAATGCCAAATATCTCCGGCAGAGCAATACGTAACTGAACGGGAAGTGGACAAC
>ERZ1370068.7023-contig-5966_pt1 | contig 41487 bp, 67 predicted proteins | sample MGYA00561227_ERZ1370068 | MGnify/ENA primary metagenome ERZ1370068 (study PRJEB38410, sample SAMEA6850437) | metagenome | study: Metagenomic assessment of the ecological functions of the soil: analysis of the soil microbiota associated with the... | reverse complement strand
GTTGGCTGTATTGCTAGAGTAGCTAAATCTGTTTCTTTTAATATCATCACCGCTGACCTTAAATATTACAACACGGACTTAAAATATGATTGGGAGCCGGGAGAATTGCAAAGATTATGATCGTGTGCGGAAATCTCCAGGCGATGTAAAATTGGCGAAAGTAAACTGGGCTAAATAAGCGCTAACGCAATATATAATAGTAATATGGTGTTTGATAATTGCACGCTACTTCGCAGGCACAATCACTTTATGAAATGCCGGCAAATCCCCGTGCCGTCTTAGCAGTTTTGAAAATCCCAACGGCATAAAAGGAAGCGGCGGAAAGACAAAACAAAACTGCCAAAGGCAACGCATCTGAAAATATGGGAGCCGGGCGGAACAAAAAAGCTCCTGGATATAAAAGGCGAAGGAACTATTCAAAGCACATGGCTTACGATCGATCATAACCCCGTTAAATTACGCAGTCTTCGTTTGCAATTTTTTTGGGATGGCAGCAGCCAACCAGCGCTGTTGATGTACCGTTGGGCGATTTTTCGGTAAGTAACCTGGGCAAACAAACAGTATTTCAATCCGGCATTATTTTCAAGCGGCGAAGGCCGATCGTATAATTGTTATATCCCTGCTGCCGCTTAAAAAAGCCGCAAAAGCGTTTTATTGATCAATGAAGGAACAGAAAGTGAGTTAAGTTGTTTTATGATATAGATTTTTATTGCAGAAGCTTCCATCGAACACCATTATATTTTCATGCGTAACGGAACCGGCAACAATCGATCGGTCACAGATGATTTTATGTACTGTTACCAAAAGTAGAAGTGGCAAAGGGAAGACTTTTAGGTATATCGGTAGCGGTTGAATGAACGGATACTGTACAGTAAAAGCTGGTGGGGAGAAGGCGGAAGTCAAATGTATCTTGATGCGTGATACAAAAAATATCCAACCATTAACGGAACAGGTGCCGAAGATTATATCGGCAGTGCATGGGGACTCGGCTACATTTACTAACTTGGTACCAGGGCTGTAACGATCGCAAATGATTCAACGAGGCACCAATTCGATTTATCGCTGGCATTATTCCCTTGATGCTATTTATTTTTTAATAAGGACATGTGCTGTTACTATTCAGCAAATTGGCGGATGGATGAAAGAAGATATGAAACGATTACATCAGCCGTGGCGTTAATTTCAAAGCTATGGCACCGTTGATGGTCCCGCAGGCTTTACAAGATTATTGTAGGAGCATGGAGAACCCGCCTCTTCTCACTGATCCGTCCCTTCCGGAGGGTTGGGTAAATTTTTACAGGATAGATGATCAGGTCAATATCTGTCACTGGGGCTATTTTTTATCTTGATCAAACCAAAGCCAGCTCTCTCTTCTTCATTGCCACCATTAAATGCTAGGCTCAAGGGTGTAAAAGGGAATTTACCTCGCTGATTGCGACTTATCTGTCTTTTATCACGTTCTTAGTTTGCTCCTGGTATGACGTATCACTGCGCAGCAATCGTATTCACTTGATTCTCCGGACTCTTCCTATTCTGATCTTGAAATGCCAACAAAGAAAAAAAAAAAAAAAAAAAGAAAATCTTCCCGGCATTTATGCAGCGGTAAAAGAATTGCTCATCACACCTGCGGATGTCGATCTGCAATCGAGAGATCAAAAAGAAATTATCTGGTAAAGATGGTTCGAATCATCTCCTCGCGTTACCACCAGAGTCCGCGACTGAGAGCCATAGTCGGTCTTGCACTCCCTACGGGAGAAAACGATCGCAGATAAATACAACCAACTTGAGCTGATCTTTAAAGAGAACCTTTCTCAATCCAATTCCGGTTGTATAATGATGGCATGGCTTTAAATCGCATGGGCACCCGGTTCAAGAGACTCTATAATCATTGAGAAAGAAAAATGCATTGTTCGAGAGTTGAAGCCGAAGCTTCAGCGTGGCTTGCTCATATGGATAAGCGACAGAATGTCGATCGTTTTCATACAAGCTTTGAAGCGATATATGCAAAACAAAACCTATCGGCGATTCCCGACACCATGCTTACTTATGCACCGGTTACCGTTTCATTGACGAATGGTTATCATCTTGCCTATTTCCGATGCAGGCATTTTTGATTATCCGGTATGTTTTTACAAAAAGAAGAGGCGATGGCCTGCAAGGAGTGTTTGCACCTTTGCCACAAAAGAGAAATTAATGGAAGGAGAATTTCCACAATATGTTGTAACGAAAGAGCGGATTACCTTGCTAAAACAAAAGGAACAACGAATGTTGCCCCTGGCGATGCAGTATTAGTCTAAAAAGACATTCGATCTGCCTGCAAATGATCTTGCTCTATGTTTTGGGTGACAGGTCGCAAGTAGATGATGTGTCATGGATAAAGTATGGGTAAAGGAACTGATGAATGGATAACAGGAATTAACTTATTCAACATACCATTCAAAGCCGGCTTAAATACAGCTACCTATAAATATTATATTGATTTTGCAAAAACGCTCGGGTTTTGACCAGGTAATGCTGGATGCCGGTTGGAGTGATGTAAGATCTTTTAAGATCAATCCTGACATTGATATGAACGAACTGTTAGCTTATGCAAAACAAAATAATATCCGATTGATGTTATGGACGCTTTGCTCCACACTTGACAAGCAGCTTGACAGCGTTTGTAAAACAATTTAATAAATGGGGCATCGCATCCATCATGACGGATTTCATGGACAGGGATGATCAGAAGATGGTAACTTTATCATCGCATAGCAAAAGCCTGCGCTGAAAATAAAATATCGATCATGTTTCATGGCGCTTATCCACCCAAAAGGGTTTGACCGTACATGGCCAAATGCCATCACACAAGAAGGTGTACTGGGTGCGGAATGGAATATATGGAGTGAACTGGCTACTGCCGGATCATAATGTAGCGATTGCGTATACAAGAATAGTTGGCTGAGTCCGCTGGACTATGAACCGGAGGTTTATTATTAAATGCACAAAAGATCAGTTCAGACCAATTGGAAAAATCCAATGAGTATTGGCACAAGATGTCATCAACTGGCAATGTTTGCTGTTTATGATAGTCCATTACAAATATTTAGTGGTAATCATCAGCCAGGGATTGAAAAGAACCCGAATTCATGCAGTTGCTTGGAAGCATTCCAACGACGTGGGATGAAACAAAAGTTTTGCAGGAAAGGTTGGAGAATTTATTATTCACCGCAAGAAAAAAAGGCAGACGATTGGTTTATTGCCGGCTTAAACAAAGCAGCAATGCAAGAACTATTTCATTGGACTTTGATTTTATTGAAAAAGCAAAATTTAATATGACGATCTGTAACGACGGAGTGAATGCACATAATTATGGAAGTGATTGTAGGACTCAGGCAAAAAAATATTCAATATGCAGAAAAGCTTGATATCTCCATGGCGCCAGGAGGTGGATTTCTAATAAGGCTGATCCCGGATCCGTTGACATGAAACAACATGCACTAAAATGCTTAATACACTCTTTTGATATGTACAATCATCACGGAAAACTTTTATCAAAAGGGTTATTTGGCAATTGCGTTAGTAGTATTTGCTGTAGCCGTAAATGCACAGGTAGCTGGCGTAGATTCAGCATTAATACCCAAGAGCCACATCTCCATTATCAAAAAGAATACGATTTTTGATAAAAGCATTGATCCAGCCAAATGGCTGGAACAAAAAATTTACATGTTTCATTTGCTTCAACCGACGAAGCATATTTCAGAAGCTGAGGTTCCCTGGTATTAACGAAACAAAAACATGGTACAGCTACATGGATGGAAAGGCGAACGTTTGAATACAATGATACTTATTTGGTCTGCTGATACGATCAACCAGTTACGTGTATCGTTCAATGATCTAAAAACAACAAATGGAAATGTGCTAGGAAAAATAATTTGAAAGCACAATTGGTGCGATATGTTATTTCAAATTATCCATACGCTGCAAGAGAAGTTACTTGTGGTGAAGGGCCGGTTGATAAAGCTTATTTAATGCCAGACAGGCTGGAAGCTTTTGATCGTTTTGAATTACCGGGCAAGACTATCAGGACCTGTTTGGCTTTCTCTTGATATACCTTCTACAATTGCAGCTGGTCTATATAAGGGCGAAATTGAAATAGAGATCTGAAAAACAAAATTTCAACCTACCTGCAGCATTGCAACGTACAAAACCAGTCATTACCCAAACCACATGACTGGTCGTTCAGGCTTGACCTTTGGCAGAAATCCATGGGTGATAGCAGAATATTATAAAGTAAAACCATGGAGTGAAGAACATAAACAGCTTCTGAAAAACATTTGAAGTTATATGCTAGATGCCAGGCGGAAAATTCATTAACTACCTATGCTGTTCCATTCTCCTAGGGCCGATAATTCTTATATGATCGAAGGAAGCATGATAGAGATGGATAAAGAAAAAAATGGAAACTGGCAATTTGATTATAAAATCTTTGATCAGTATGTGCAATTGGCAATTGATGCAGGTATTGATAAAGCAATTACTATTTACACTCCTATTCCGTGGGGAGATCGTTTTCGTTATATCGATGAAGATGCAACAGGCAATCATATCACAGAACAAGTGGCAGGCTACTTCTAGAAATTTTCAAAACCAATTGGAACATTTTCTCTCACCGATCTGAAAAAGCACTTAGAAAGTAAAGGATGGATGAACAAAACATATCTCGGCATTAATGAAAATGCGATGGAGCAAACATTGTCAGCTATCAAAGTGATAAGGGATCATTCAAAACAATGGAAAATAACTTATGCAGGTGACTGGCACGAAGAATTAACTGGTTTGCTGGATGATTATTCTTGTGTATTCAATAAAGAACCGTCAATAAATAATGTGAGTGATCGCTTTGCAAAAAACAGACTTCAACTTTTTATATCTGTTGTACGCCATCTATTTCCTAATACATTTGTTTTTTCTCCACCCTGTTGAAGGCCGATGGCTTGGATGGTACACAATGGCACATAGTTATGATGGCATGTTGCGTTGGGCCTATGATGCACGGCCCAGCCGATCCCGTTCGTGATGCACGGCATGTTTACCGAGCCAGCCGGGAGATTCATATATGATCTATCCTGGTGCAGAATCCAGTATTCGTTTTGAAAAAATGAGAGAAGGGATTGTGGATTATGAAAAAATTAAACTACTTAAAGCAAAAGCAGCCGATCAACAGATCCTGCATATAAAAACTTTTACAAGGAGTTGGATCAGCATCTGCAAGTATTTACTGCTGAAAGAGAATTTGACAAAGAAAAATTAAAACAGGATGTTCAAAAAGGAAAGATGCTTGTAGACGAACTGAGTGAAAAATTAAAGAACTAAATCCAAACATAATGATAGTGAGAATTTCATTGGCTTCTTACTGCATGCTATCGTTGTCGTTTGCAATGCACAGTCATCTATTGAAAACTTTCAGCCAAAGAATATAGCGATTACTATTCTTACACATTTACTGACACCTGCAGGACCATATACCCTACCGCATTCGATCCGAATGGTGTTTATCCGTATATGAGTTATGCTGAAACTTCTAACAGGCCGGTTCTAAAAAATACAGGTTTATTGTTCTGCAAAATGACTATGTGAAAGCGACTATCTGCCCTGATCTTGGTGGAAAAGTTTATTCATTAATTCATAAACCGCATCCGGAAAAGAAGTGTTGTATGTTCCGGATGTAATTCGTTATACAAGAATTTTACCACGATTTTATTTTATAGCAGGTGGTATTGAAGTTAGTTTTCCAATTTCCCATTCTCCTACACAAAACGAAACTGTTCTTTATAAAATTGACAAAACAAAAGACAGGATATATGTTACATGTGGTGAAAAGAGAATTGCGTTTTGGTATGCAATGGTCAGTAGAATATTCTTTGGGTATCAATGATAATTTTTTAACGCAACGAGTAATATTTCATAATCCGGGTAATTATATCTCATCACGATGGATGTCGTGGTCAAATGCTGCCTTACCTTCAGCACCTGATACACGATATGATTTTCCAAAAGGGAAAAGTTTTATCTCATTCTTCAAAGATCGACTACGATAGATTGGGATAAACAAGGACCAAAAACAGAATCAGTTATTAAAAGAAATGACAGGTTATTTCTGGAAAACAAAAGTGATGTAAATGCTTTTGGTGCTTTTACTCCTTCAATGGGAACCGGGTTTACTTATCATATCGCTGATGAAAAAATTGACTTCCAGGAATAAAGCTGCTGGGTTGTGGAACCGCTGATGATAGTGCATGGTCTGTTTTAAGCACTGCAAAACATCAAACCTATATCGAAATACAGGGCGGGCCCGATCGGTGATCAATCCATCAAACTGGAAATGCAACCAAAGCAAACCAGGTGGCATGTGGAATATTGGTTTCCTACCGATAAAGAACTAAATATTTATGATCTGAAAGTTCCTGTGCTGAACCTGAGATCGACAAAGAAATTCCATTATTTAGTTGGGCCAGAAAAGAAGATGTGAAGGATTGGCAAGCATTGATAGATATTTATACATCAAAAAGTAATGAATTGGGTAGCGCCCAGATATTTATAGATCAACCTGGCCTCCATCGGGAATGGAAAATTTAGATGAACCTTTTCAAAAGGCGATCCAATATTCAACCAGGGAAATAAAGACAATTGGAAATTTCATGCTGGTACACGGCTTGCAGGCAGAGGAAATTCTGAAGAAGCAATAAAATCCTTTCACAAACAAATGTCGGACTAGCAAAGATCTTGCTTGCAAGATTATTAAAACTTAAAGGAGATATGGCAGGAGCAAAAAGGCTTTTGATGCTGTTGAAGAAAAATGGTTGCAACTACATCCTCAGGTTGTTGTAGAAAGGGATAAGGTTTTGCGAGGCATTGGGTTCTTCATTTCTCGGCTGAACGTGAAAGCTGGCTTTAAAAGTTGAAGCACTAAAAGATGAGTGGGTGATTGAGCGAAGGGTGCAATTATTGATCGATAAAGGAGAATATGCGAAAGCTAAAGACCTGTTATTATCTACTCCTTTTCAAAAGTTCATCAGACATATACACGTACCGGCTTATGGATGCAGATCTGCGAAAAAGTTAAATATTAATTGCGATCCTATTCCAGCACAATTAGGCGAAGACCGGCTTGCAAGATTCGGAGCTTATAGAGAATATGAATAGGTGGAATTTGAATAAGACTGTTTATTAAACCGGTCGGAAAGGGCATAAAAAAACGACCCCCAGTATACATAAGCAGTCAGAATGAATTTAGGGGTCGCTTTTTATTTTCACCTTGCCTGCCCGATAAGAGTACCCGGCGGGCCCCGCCAGAGGCGGAATAAAACCAACTATGCAATCTAGACAACGCAAATTCTATTTCCGCTGCTTCAATTTTCCCAGCCACACAGGTTTGCCCTGAATTCTCCTTACTAAAAACATGAGTCCCACGAAAATAAAGAAGAAAGGGCCGAGAAACCAAGCAGGGCAATGAACTTGGTTCCATAAAATCTTTCCATCGGTCTTCTGAGTCTTTCCGCAATTATATACATGCTCGGCACCATCATCAGCGTAAGGAAAAAGCGAAGATGAGCCCGAAGATAATTGTCCATGACAATGGTCCCCAGAATACCACGCTGTCTCCGCCGAAAAAGATATGGGGCTCCAGATGTTGAAACAGAGGAAACAAAATCAATATTAAAACCAACTGCCAGTGGAAGCAAAACCAAGGATGGTAGCTACCGCTGTAAGTAATACAGGGTATGATCCTGATCTTTCCTGCCTGGATCGCAGCTTCTCTTGTTCGCATACCTCTTCCTCTTAACTCATCAGTAAACTCAATTAACAAGAATTCCGTTTTTAATAACAATACCTGCCAGGCCTACAATACCTACTCCCAACATAATAGTAGCTATCGTCATCCCTGTGATCGCATATCCAAGCAGCACACCAATTACTGAAAAGAAAATTTCTGTAATTACGATAAAGGGTTTGCTCATGCTGTTAAACTGCAACGACAAGAATTAAGAAAATAATTCCCAGCGCAATGAGTAAAGCAGTACCTAAAAATTTCTGTGTTTCCAATTCCTGTTCACTTTGTCCACTCAGTCTTATAGAAACGTCCAGCAGGTATTCTTGCCTTTTCTTTAAACTTATTTATTTCCACTTGAAGATCTGCATTCACCTTGGCTACCATCGTAGGATCAGGTACATTGCTTTGCAACTGTATAGTTCGTTTTACATTTTTCCGTTTTACTGCACCGGTTGTACTTGTATAATCTATTGTAGCAACAGCACTGATCGGCACCGATTTGACCCGCATCGTATTCATATCCATGAAAGTGATCCTCATATTCATGAGATCAGCAATATTATTGCGCATCAGATCAGAATAACGCAATTGGATCTTATACTCTTCTTCTCCATCCTTTCAACTTACTTATTTCCTTTCCGAAAACAGCTGTTCTTATTTCCATTCCTATCTGGCCAGTAGCTTAATCCTTCAAGCATTGCTTTCTCCCTGTCTACATTAATAGTGATCTCCGGGTTATTCAGATCCACATCGGCTTGCAGATTTTCAATTCCGTTTACCCTGTTAGTATCAAGAAAATTCAGAAGTTGAGTTGCTGTCTTTGAAATATTTTCAAAATTATCACCGCTTATTTCCACATTCACCGGCGGATCAGTGGGAGGTCCGCCATCTTCCTGCGCCACTTCAATACTGGCACCGGAATTCCTTGCAATGCTTCCCTTATTTGATCCATATAAGGCTTTGTTTTGGCGCCATGCCTTTTTGCGAATTCAACAAAAGAAACCTGTATCCTGCCAAGGTTGAGGTTGCACACTTCGATTATTATCCCCTGGGTTATTGGCGCTTACAGCCACATTGGTAATGATACTTTCAACAATACTTCCCTTCTGTACCGGGTTTTTCTTTTTCCAATAACTTTATAAACTCTTTTCTCCAGCATCCGGGTAACACTGTCAGTATATTTTACATCTGTACCCACTGGTAATTTCAGATACACATAAATAAAATTGGGATCGCCGCTGGGAAGAAAGTTGTTTTATTTCCACGCATCATCAAAAACACGACTGAAAGAATAAAGATCAGAAACAATGAAGCAAACATTATCACAGGCCGTGTTCCTTTTAATACCCAGCGAAGCATTTTTCATAACTGTTCATCAATGCTGGCTAAAACACGTTTCTGAAATGCATGGATGACGCTATTTAAAACATAGAGTTAAGCACCATCATGATGGCCAGCAGCAAAAGAAGTTTGCTAAACCGGGACTGCCGGCAAGATGAAGCAAGATACCAGCGATGGTGAATACTATAAACCATTTATTGGTAAACACTTTATGCTTGGGTTTTCAAATTCCTTGCCTTCCGGTTTCATAAAACTTACCGCAAACACAGGGTTGAAAATAAAGGCCACAATTAATGAAGCCGCCAGTGTAAGGATCAAAATGGTTGGAGAGATAGATCATGAACTTACCGATGAGTCCTTTCCAAAACAATAATGGAAGAACGGAGCCAGCGTGGTAGCCGTACCTGCGAGTACCGGAATAAATACTTCACCTGCTGCTTCCTTTGCACTTCGTACAATTGGTATTTTACCATTACTATAAATACGGTGTGTGTTTTCAATTACAACGATAGCATCATCACGATAATTCCTAAGCCAAAAGTAATCCGAACAGCACTATAAAGTTTAGGGTTACAGTTGATCCGATAATACCATCTGCAATCGGTAAAAACATGAAAGCAACAAATACACTTAATGGCACACTCAATGCAACAAAAGAATGCATTCGTGACACCCATAAAAAACATCAGAATGATCAATACAAGCAGAAACCCGATCACGATCGTATTCACCAAATCATTAAAGGAGTTTTTAGTTAGTTTGCTTTGATCGCCGGTAAAAACAACTTTCAGATCTTTGGGCAACTCATCCTTATCCCGCATATCCGCCACTACTGCTTTTACTTTATCAGCAGCATTGATCAGGTTTTCTCCGGAACTGTTTTTACAATATTGAGTGTAACAACGTTCTTGCCATCCAAGCCGTGCAAAATTTTCTGTTTCTTTAATTGTATCTCTTATTTCCGCAATATCTTTTAAATAAACGGTGGCTCCCTGTGCACTGCTTCGCACTACAATATGTTGCAGTGTCAAGTGCGTTCGCAAACTGTCCACGTAGTTTTAATGTACGTTTCATATTTCCAACTTCGATCAGCCCCCGGTAATATCCCTGTTTTCACGACTCACTGCGTTTTCAATATCTGTAAAACTTACTCTTGCAGCAGTCATTTTATAGGGATCTACATTGATCTGGATTTCTCTTTCCGGCGCTCCAACAATTTCAGCACGGGTGATCTCTCCCAGTTCTTCAAAACGATCCTGCATTTTATCGGCATACTCTTTCAGCTTTATACCATCATAATCGCCACTTATATTTACAAACATGATCGGCATTTCACTAAATGCAAACTCCTGGACATCGGGTTGAGATGTAAGATCGTTAGGCAGATCTGTTTTTGCTTTATCGATCGCATCTTTCACTTTTTGCTTTGCCAGCTCTGTTTTTACATCTGTATCAAATTCGATAACAATTAAACTATAATCTGTTTGTGAAGTACTTTGTATCTTATTCACCTTCGCGCCACTGATCCCTTTCAATTGTTTTTCGATGGGCCTTGTCACAAGGTTTTCAATATCCTTAGGAGAGTTACCGGCATAAACAGTGGCTGATCGAAATAGTAGGCACTACAATATCAGGGAATTGTTCTTTGGGCATCGTGTTAAACTTATACAAGCCCATATACCGTGATAAGAATTGCAATAATATAAATGGCAGTCTTATTATCAATACTCCAGCTCGTTGGTTTAAACTGTTTAAACTTATGTGCTATTTGTTCAAAAACATTCATAAAAAAATTTGATTGTCAGCTAACTCATTTTGCTACTGTTGTTACTGTTTGTCCGTCATAAACAGACTGGTAACCTTCGGTAATGATCCTGTCGCTTGCAGTCAGCCCGGCTTTCACTTCGATCATTCCGCTATAAACCTCTCCAACATTTACAGTTTTTTTCCTGGCTTTCATCACTTCACCTTCCTTCGCTATCACATAAACATATTTTCCGCTTTCATCTGACTGAACAAGATTCACTGGTATTATAATAGCGTTTGGCACAGAATAATCTTTTATATGTACAAGCGCCACCTGGTTTAATCGCAAACCCGGATATGATTGAATTTTTGCTTCCGTAAAAATGCTCTTGTAGTGCTGGCAATGCTGGCGCCTGTTACTGAGATCACGGCATCTACATTCTGAATTCCCGCATCAGGAATTGAAATTTTAAGTTGCGATCCTTTCTTTACTCTTTCCTGGTAATTTTCCGGAACCTCGGTTACAACTTTCATGCTGTTCGTATTAACCAATTGTATTTGCGGACCAGTAGGCGAAGCGCCATTAAAAATTTCCCCTGCTTTAATATTCACTACGTCTGCAGTTCCGCTGATGGGAGCATATACAAAAGATGTTTTCCAGTTTTCTTTCACAGTAGCAATTTGCTTTTCCAGGTTGTCTACAGAATTTTTGCAGTTATTAATTGTACTTCTGTTCCAATGCCCTGGTCCCAAAGATTTTTGTACGGTTGTACATGTTTTTGCATACTCCAATTGCGTATTTAATCCCTGCTAATTGTTGAAGTATGATGGCATCGTCAAGTTTCAGGAGCAATTGTCCTTTCTTCACCATATCTCCTCTTTTTACATGGATCTCTGTTACCTGTGAAGGCATTCCTCTTGGCGTCACTATCACTACATCACTTGCATCAACTCTTCCTTGTAGTTCTTATATAGTGAGTAAAATCCTGTTGTGTTACAGGTGCATCTGAAACCAATTTTGCCTTATCATTTTTGAAGATGGGTCAAGCTTTGTTATTTCTTCTTCCAGCTTTGTTATATCTGTTTCCAATTTTGTTTTATCCGCCTTCAGCTTTTCAAGCTTTACTTTCTTATCATTCAGATCTCCTTTTTCTTCTTTTGCTCCGCCGCTGCACGATGTAATGATCATTGCAGTTACAGTTATTAGGATCATCAAAAACTTATTCATGGTTTCCGGTTTTTATTTTAAATAGTTTATGTGTAGTATTATAATCTTCCAAGGGCTTTCAGGTAATTAATTTTGGCCAGAGCTGCTTCATACATTGCCCTGAAATAATTTGACTGTGCCTGTTGCAGATCTGTATCGGCCTGCAACGATTCAAAAGCTTGAACCAACCCCTTGTTCATATTTTGTCTTTACTGGAGTTATAGACCTTTACTGCCAGTTCCATATTTTTTTCCTGTGCATCCATGGCAACTATTGCATTGATCAGTGTAGTTTCTTGCAACCGTTTTCTCCATGTCAATCGCTTTTTTGTCATGTCAAGCGTATTCTGAACTTTTCCAATGTGAATTCGGATTGCCTGATCCTGTTCTTTTTTGAAAGCCATCGAAAATGGGGACATTCACATTAATACCAACGAGATTGGTGTTATGCCAAAACCAGGGCTGAGGAGCCTGCGGCATCTCCTCCCTGTCTCTGGCCATTTTCCTGGAAATTATAGAAAGGCGAGATACTGTTGGAGAAGTAAGATAACTTATGGCGACGTATATCACTCAACCCTGCAGCTTAATGGCACTATTCAAAAGTTTTACTTCATTCCTGTTCTCATAGCTAAAATCATCTCTCAAGAATTCCTTGCCTGATACCATCGGAGCTTAAGGTATCTTTTAAAACAAGACTATCGCGCCTGTGTTAAGCCAAGATTCATCTTTAATACAGCCACACCGTTGCTTAGTGCAGTGCGAAGCTGGATCTCAGATGTTTCTTGTATTATTGAGGTTAACGGTTGTCTTATCAATATCCAGTCCTCTCAACAAAACCATTTTTTGAACATTTCATTTTGATCATGCACAAGTTTTTCCAATCGCTTGATGCTCTCCACTAGATATCCCAGTTGTTTCTGTGCTATTAAAACAGCCATAATAATTTCTATATACTGTCTCTTTTACTTTTTCTTCAGTCACTTTTAACTGCAGGTCGCTGTTAACAAGCAATTCATCTCTTGCTCTGTAATCCTACAAATACCTGCGGCTCGAATAATACCTGATTTACACTAAGACCCGCATTCACATTCCATGGAGTTATAAAACTAAAATTGCGATAGTTAAACTTCACCCGTCTTGGTAATTGGGTTGCCTGATCCATCCCTTTACTCCTTCCTGTCGCAATACATCATATATCTGTACTCTCTGATCCATCAGGAATTGGATCAGGGGCAAGGTGAGGAATAATGATTTCCCTGCGCGAGAACCCGTTACTTGCGGTAATGCAAGCCCGGTAAACTCTTTGTTTCTTGCTTCGGCTACTTTATAATCAAGCCTTGCATTTTTCAGATCCGCTAAATTTTTAAATGCAATGTCCACCGCATCTTTGGCAGTGATCTGGTAAACCTGCGGCTGTTGCGGCTGCTGCGCTTTCATATTTACCTGGAAAAGGTTTACGAGGATCAAGGCGGTCAATATGGTTTTCGTTAAATATCTCCATAGGTCATCTGTTTAATCGTTGTTGCTTATATTTTAAAATGAGTTTATAGCCTTTTAAGGTGGCAAGCCCGTATAAAAGTGTTCAATGATCTCCTGCTGAAGTTTCGCAAGATTGAATTTTGAAGGAGGGAATAATTCTGTATTAAATCCCAGCATCAAACTTTCCAGCCTGTATCGTGTCATGATCTCGATATCAATCTCGGCCGGTATAACTCCTCTTTTATTCCTCTTTCAATATTCTTCTTTATCATGTCATGAGAGGAACTTATTTTTTATGTTCAAGAAATTTTTTAAAGCCTCCTGGGATGATATTTTTCCAGGTCATGCAGCATAGAAGGGTTCATGTTTCTAAACATGATCTCAACAAATTCCATCACCCGGAAATATTTCTTCAATGGCATTTGCTGAAACAGCCGCATCTCTCGTACAGCATTCCTGCGAATAATGAATTTCATCTACTGCAACCGCATCCACCAGCTGGTCCTTATCAGTATAATACTGGTAAATCGTTTTTTTGACATGCCGAGTTGCGTTGCGATCTCATCCATCGTCACGGAGCGGATACCATAACGCCCGAACAACTCATCCGCTTTCTGCCTTATTCTTTCTTGTATTTCCATAATCACAATCCCAATTAGCATCTGGGGTGACAAAACTAAGGAAACTTTTACGTTGCCAAAGTTTCCGTCCATATATTTTGCCGCCCGTCCATTTTCTCTTGTCACTAAATTTGATCTATGGAAAATGATGGAGCGTTTAAAAAGATCCTTCCAAAAGAACCTTTTAAGTGGAAAAAGATCATCCAATATTTCCTGCAAGGGTTATTGATCAATTGCTCCGTTGGCAATTACTATTTATGCTATTTACTGGGTTATTTCCACTGTAGATGGTTGGGTACCAATATTTCGTGAAGCAGTAAAAGATGCGCAAGGAAATGTAATACGGCTATGAGGTAAAAAATTATGGGCTTGGCTTTTTGATAATCCTTGGTGCAATAATAACGATCGGTTATTTGAGTTCATTTTTATTCAATCAAAGCTTTTCAATCTTTTTGATCATTGGCTGGAAAAAACGCCTGGAATAAAGTTTATTTATACAAGTACACGAGACTTTTTGAAGCCTTTGCCGGTGATAAAAAAGATTTAATAAAGCAGTGATGGCAAATGTTTTTCAGAGGATGTTTGGATCATTGGTTTTCTTACCGATGAGGAAATGCACAAATTTGAAATGGGAGCTGATAAGGTAGCCGTATATGTTCCGCAGGCATATAATTTGCTGGATCAACTTATATATTTTACCAAGGAGTAAAGTAAAAAGATCAACAATATCTCTTCCGGAGAAGCAATGAAATATGCAGTGACCGGTGGTGTAGTTGATCTGACTGATGAGAAAAACAGAATTAAAAGAACTGAATTGACTCATTTCATATAATCTCTCATGAGAAAAATATTATTCTTCATTTCATTTTCTCATTTATTTCACTTCACGCTTTTTTGCTGGGGTTTTATGGCCATAAAAAATAAATCACTTTGCTGTTTTTTGTTGCCGCCGGAAATGATGCTAATTGTATAAACCCAACATTGATTTTATTTCGGAGCATGCTGTTGATCCGGATATGAGGCGATATGCAATAGCACGAAGAAGGACCAAGGCATTATATCGATATCGATCATTACGGAAGTTATCCTTATGACAGCATTGCCCAGAAAATGGAATGATGCCGTTGCAAAATTTTCTGAAGATACTCTGAATGCAATATGGCATTGTGCCCTGGTGGGTGCAAACAATGCTTATATAGACTTACAGAGGCTTTTAAAGAAAAAACAACAGGCAAGATTTTAAAACTCTCGGCGGAGATCGGGCATTACATTGCCGATGCACATGTACCCTTGCATGCAAACAGCAATCATAATGGACAGTTTACCAGATCAAAGAGGCATTCATGGATTTTGGGAAAGCCGCGTTCCTGAATTGTTGGCAGAAAAGAATGGGATTTCTTTATTGGCAAAGCTGATTACATAAAAATCCGGGAGATTTTATCTGGCAAAGAGTTTTGGAAAGTGCAACAGCATCCGATTCTGTTCTGACTTTTGAAAAGAATTAAGTAAAAGCTTTTCCTGCTGATCAGAAATTTTCTTTTGAAGATAGAAATGGTACTAATTATCCGTCAATATTCATCTGCTTTTTCAATCGCATACGATAAAAAATTAAATGGCATGGTCGAAAGAAGAATGCGTCAATCTATTTATGCTGTTGCTTCTTTTGGTATACGGCATGGGTAAATGCCGGTCAGCCTGATCTGAAAAACTTTCAGGCAAAGAACTTTCTGCAGATGATATAAAAGAATTTGAATGATCTGAATAATGCATGGAAAAAGGAACGATCAAAGGGAAGAGATCACGAATGATAGCCGTATTTATACGATTTGATTTCTTCCTCAAAACTCACATCTTGCCCTCCCATTTTTAGTATATTTATACACCTAACTTTTAAACCAACTTTTGCTTTATGAAAAATTCATTACTACTTATAATTGCATTGTTGTTTTCTTTTCTCCTTACTGCACAAACCACATTAATTAATTACAATTCTTCCTGGAAATATCTTGATAATGGAAGCTAACCAGGGAACAGCATGGCGAGGCTACTTCATTTAATGATGCCAGCTGGTCAACCGGTACCGCTGCTTTTGGATATGGAACAAGTGGCATTACTACAACTGTGAAGCTATGGAAGTAATAACAAGAAAAAATATATCACTACTTATTTCCGTAAAACGATCAGCATTGCAGATGCTTCTTTGTACAGCAGCTTTACACTTAACCTGAAAAGAGATGACGGCGCAGTAGTATATATTAATGGTACGGAAAAGATATCGTAGCAATATGCCAACTGGTACTATTGCTTATACTACTAAAAGCTTCATCAGAAGCAACTGATAATGGAACTGCCATACAAACAACAACATCTTAGTGCAGGCAGTTTAGTAACTGGTACGAATGTAATTGCCGTAGAAATTCACCAGTCTGCAAACGGTGGACCTGATCTTTTCTTCGATCTGCAATTAAACGGCGCAGCGTGATGTAACACCACCAACAGTAAGTGATTATTCACCTGCTGATAATTCAACCAACGTTTCTAATACCGCAAACCTTGTTCTTACTTTTAGTGAGAACATTCAGAAAAGGACAGGAAATATTTTGGTAAAAGAAGGTGGAGTAACAACGCAAACAATTGATGTAACATCTGCAACCGTTACTGTTTCAGGAAACACAGCAACTATCAATCCTGCAGATTTTAGTTTTGGCGCAGCCGTTAACATTGAAATAAGTGCAGGTGCATTTAAAGATCTTTTTAATAATAATTATGCAGGCATTGCTGATGCCACCACATGGAATTTTTCTGTCATTGCTCCTGATCTTACACCTCCAACAGTTACTACTTATTCACCAACCGATAATGCAACTCTTGTATCGAGGACAGCAAATCTTGTTCTTACTTTTAGTGAAAACATTCAGAAAGGAGTTGGAAATATATTGGTGAAAGAAGGAGGTGTTACCACACAAACAATTGATGTAACTTCTGCTGCTGTTACTGTTTCAGGGAATACAGCTACAATTGATCCTGCTGATCTTACATATAGTGCTGCAGTAAATATTGAAATAGCAGCAGGTGCTTTTTAAAGATCTTTCTAATAATAATTATGCAGGTATTGCTGATGCCACTACATGGAATTTTACTGTACAAGATGCACCGCCGTCAGGGCCGCAAACATTAGTTGCTTATGGTTCATCATGGAAATATCTTGACAATGGAACCAACCAGGGAACTGCATGGAGAGGCACATGGCTTCAGCGATGCAACATGGGCATCAGGTAATGCGCAACTGGTTATAGTTGATGGTGATGAAGCAACAGTGGTTAGCTATGGACCTGATGCTAATAATAAAATATATCACCACTTATTTCCGTAAAACAATTTCGATAACTAATCCTTCTTCATTTACTTCCATTTTAGGAAATGTAAAAGAGATGATGGTATTGCGATCTATGTAAATGGAACGGAAGTTTACAGAAACAATTTAGCAGCAGGTGCAGTATATACAATACTTTAGCAACACTCGCCAGTGATGACGGCGACTACGCGCACAATCTTTTAGTTTTAGCCCTTCTGCTTTTGTAAGTGGCAATAATGTAATTGCAGTTGAAATTCATCAGAACGCATTAACCAGTACCGATATCAGTTTCGATCTTCAATTGATCGGCACTGATGCTAGCATCATTGACTCGTGGACCATATATGAATATGGCATTACAAAACAGTATCGTCATCAGGTGGAAAACAGATGTGACTAACAAATAGCAAAGTAAGTTATGGCACAACAGCTGGCAATCTTACCCAATCATTTACTGACAATACAAATACAACAGAACACATAGTTACTCTTACGGGTCTTGCTTCCAATACGCTTTATTATTATAGCATCGGCTCTACAACGCAAACTTTACAAGGTGATGCAAATAATTATTTTAAAACAATGCCTGCTGTTGGCAGTACAGAAAAAATAAGAGTATTGGCCATGGGTGATATGGGTGATAATTCGGCAAACCAGTTAAGTGTTAGAAATGCTTACCTGAATTTTAATGGTAGCAATTATACAAATGCACTGGCTGCTGTTAGGCGACAATGCTTATGAAAACGGTTTGGATGCAGAATATCAATCTAACTTCTTTAATATTTACCAGGAGTAGTTTAACAAAGAACCATGTTTTGTGGCCATCGCCGGGTAATCATGATTATGCAAACAACTCAGCAAGACAGGCAGATCATAATATTGCTTACTATGATGTTTTTCTCATTGCCATCAACACGGACAGGCTGGCGGCGTTGCTTCTAACACAGAAGCATTTTATTCTTACAATTATGGCAATATTCATTTTGTTGCATTAGATTCTTATGGATGGGAAACCGGCAACACAAGATTATATGACACACTGTGGTCCGCAAATGGTATGGCTTGAAACAGGATCTTGCAGCAAACACACAACCATGGACTAGTTGTTTATTTCCATCACCCGCCATATACAAAACTTCTCATAACAGCGATACCGAAACTGAGCTGATAAATATGAGGCAACGTGTAGTAAGAATTTTGAACGATACAAAGTTGATACTGGTATTGAATGGTCACAGTCATGGTTATGAAAGAAGCTTTTTATTAAATGGTCATTATGATGTTGAAAGCACATTCAACCCGGCTACTCATGCATTAAGTACATCGAGTGCAAAATATAATGGCACAGCAAACTCGTGTATCTATATTAAAAATCCAACCGATGTTTCATAATGGAATTGTATATGTTGTAGCAGGTTCTGCCGGTCAATTAGATGGAACTTCTGCTGGTTATCCGCACAATGCAATGTATTATTCTGATGTAAGCGTAGGTGGTGCATTCTTTTTTGAAGTGGAGCAAACAGGTCTCGATGCAAAATGGGTTTGTGCAGATGGTGTTATCCGTGATCAGTTCACCATGATGAAGAATGTAAACAAAACAACCAATCTCACTATTCCTCCAGGTACTCCTACACAACTTGACGCAAGCTGGCTTGGAAATTATAGTTGGAATACTTCGGAAACAACAAGAGTCAATTACTGTTTCACCAACAGCAAATACAACATATACCGTAACGGATGGGGTTACTTGTTTAACGGATGTTTTCAACATTACTGTTTCGGGTGCTGGTCGCAATCTATCTACCGAATGCAACAATTGAAGCAACTACAAATGGATCGGTAAAAGTCATTCCAACTCTTGTGCATAAAGGGCAACAGATTTCTGTAACATCGGGATATTATTCCAACAGAAATATCACTCGTTGATATAAATGGCAGGTTGATCAGGAAATTTAATTCACGCCAATCATTTTATATAGAAACCGGCGATCTTCAAAGCCGGAGTTTATTTTCTGCGGATGAAATTAAAGGAAAGCCTTTTTGTTCAGAAAATAGTCGTATTAGACTAATAAAATAAAAATAAGTCGAGCCGGGTTTTGATAACCCGGCTTTTTCTTTGGGGTATCCCGCCGCAATTTTGTTTCTTTGCATCTTCGAAAAATTTAAACGTGAAGACAGCAACAGCGATGATCCATAATTTTAATGCAGGTCCATCTGTTTTGCCAAAAGAAGTTTTGAACAAGCCAGCCAGGCCGTAATTGATTTTAATAATACCGGTCTTTCAATTCTTGAGATCGGTCACCGCACTACTTTGTTTGAACCGATCATGAATGAAGCAAGAACTCTTGTAAAAGAATTGATGGGTCTCGATGATAATCATGAAGTGCTTTTTCTTCATGGCGGCGCAACTACACAATTCATGCAGGTGCCGATGAATTTGCTGAATGAAAATGAATTGGCTGCTTACACTGATACAGGTACATGGGCAGTAAAAGCAATTAAAGAAGCAAAGTTGTTTGGTCATGTGGAAATTGCAGGTTCATCTAAAGAAACTAATTATACAACAATACCAAAAGAACTTTCTGTTAGTCCTACTGCTGCCTATTTACATATTACAACCAATGAAACCATTGCAGGTACACAATGGAAAGATCTTCCTTATGACTGTGGTGTTCCTTTAGTAGCTGATATGAGCAGCGATATATTGAGCCGTGTTCTTGATTACAACAAGTTTGATATTATTTATGCAGGTGCACAAAAAATATGGGAGCTGCCGGGGTAAATCTTGTTGTCGTAAATAAAAATATTCTTGGAAAAGTAACAAGAGTTCTTCCAACGATGCTTGATTACCGCAATCATATAAAAGAAGGCAGTATGCTGAATACGCCGCCTGTGTTTGCAGTTTATGTTGCTATGCTCACACTGCGTTGGTTAAAAAATCTTGGTGGTGTTGCTGCTATAGAAAAAATAAACAATGCAAAAGCAGAATTGTTTTATTCAACGCTTGATAAGCCTACCAATTTTCAAAGGCATTGTTGCAAAGAAGACCGCAAAGCTATATGAATGCTGTATTTGTAATGGATGATCCTCGCATTAGAAAAAGAATTTCTTGATCTGTGCAAACAAGAAGGAATGGTTGGTATAAAAGGACATCGTAGTGTGGGTGGCTTCCGTGTTTCTATGTACAATGCTTTGCAATATGAAAGTGTGAAAACATTGACTGATCTTATAGAAAGATTTTGCAAGCACGGTTGATAACAGGAAAACATATAAGCTGTTATTAATCTGCTGGATATGAAAAGAATTTCTACTCTTTTCTTTTATTTTTGGTGGCTTCGTTTAATCTTATCAGTTTAGCACAATCATATGTGAGGAAAATTTTATTGTTAAACTAACGTGGAAGGACACAGGTGATATTAATGGCTATGGAGTTAATTTTGAATATTCAAGCCGGATAAAAACTTCAAAAATATTCTTAACATTTCCTTATCAGGCAGAGATTATCCATTTGAAAATGGAACTTGCAATCCCGTAATAGAAAATCAACTCCTGGCAATTCTTTTGCTGAGAGTTTGCTCATTATTCCAGTGCTTCTTATTAGCGGCAAAATCACTTACACACCCTTTCGTTCAGTATTTAATGGCGCTAATATTTCAATTGGACCCTCATTAGTTATATGCAACATTCCTATGAGTGGGGGCACAAAATTCGTTTTATTCTCCAGCTTTTTCTAAAGGATTTCAACGCCAACTTTGATAACAAATTTTTAATTGGATATCGAATAACCACAGGCTATGAATTCAAAGCCGGTCAAAGATTATCCATAGAGTTCCGACCCAGATTTTGCTGATATGATAATGGTGATATTAATACGCTATTAGCCGGAAAAATCGGCTACAATTTTTAATTCAGGAATTATGATATTGCCGGATGGCAATAATCAAACCGTTCAAGGCATTAAAACCAAAGAAAGAATTAGCAGAACAAGTAGCTTCAGACCACTACTGATGTTCTTAATTCAGAAGAAGCAAAAGAAGCCGCTGGAAACAACTTTATTCATTCCTTCGCATCACAAAATCGAAATAGATCTGCCTGATGGAATAGATACACTAGCCAGCAGGTGTATGATAAGGCGAGATCCAACCTAGAATTGTTATTCAAAAATGGACTCTTTTTCAAAGAGAGAGAAAACCTTGCCTTCCATTTCCAGTTGAGCAATGAATGGCAAAAGCCAGATCCCGGGTTTGGTTTGCGTCTCTTCTCGGTAGGGGATTCATTTAATGACGTTATAAAGCACGGGCTGACAAGAGACCGGAAAAGAAAAGGACCGCATCGATCGCAAATGCGGACGGTCCGTCGCACAAACGGGAAATGTTTTATGGCATACCGTGACGTGATGGAAATAAATGCTGTATTCGACGGATGGAAAGCAAAGGGTGTTCGCCTGAATATGATTTTACCGCGAGCGATGGGAATAAAAACACACCGTATGGGTGATGGAAATCGTGACGATGCTATCAATTCGATCACCAATTGGGTTGCGACGCAAAGTCCCGAATAACGCCAATAACGCTGATGGTCATCATCGTGCTGCATCATGCTGCCTAAAGTAAGCAAGCAATTGCCGGATAGCGAGGAAGCAAAGTTTTCCTTACCACAATTTTTCCTGAAAGTCAATTAGCAATACTTGACTACAACCGGGTAGTAAAGACCTGAATGAGGCTGACAACTGAAGAATTTATCGGCGCACTACAGGATGATTTTATGCTCACTTATAGTCCTGAACCGGTAAAACCTGCCGTATTGCATGAGTTTGGTATGTATCTTGAGAGATGAGTGGTATATTTTGACAGCCAGGGAAGGAACTTATCCGCAGGACTCGATCGGTGTGCTGGATGACCACTTTGCAGAAAAATGTTCTTGATAAAATTCTGGATATCGAGGACCCAAGAACAGATACCCGGGTAGATTTTGTTGGTGGTATACGTGGACTGGAAGAGTTGGAAAAAGAGTGAATAGCGGTGAAATGGCGGCAGCATTCAGTTTGTATCCGGTTACCCTTGAACAACTTTTGCAATTGCCGACAGCGGAAAGGTAATGCCGCCAAAAAGCACCTGTGTTTGAGCCAAAATTGCGGATGGCTTGTTGACGCATTTGATATAAGCTGTGAAATAATTTATAATCTGTTAAAGGAAACTTTATTACCATATCTCTTTTAATTTACTTTGTACTATGAAAAACTAGCTATTCTATTCTCGTCTTTTGCCTCTCTTTTGCGGTTATTGCACAGGATGATCCGAAAATCATGCATCAGACTGCCCGTGGTTTTATGGCACAGGCAGATTGGGACAATGCTATTCTTGTATTGAATCGTTTGCTTGCAAACGGATAAAAATAATCTTGAGTATAATAAAGACATCGATTCAATGCTATTATTTCAAAAGAGATTATGAAAAGGCAGTGGAAGGCGTAAAAAATTGTCAATCGTGATGATGCTGATGTAATGACATTTCAAATAGCCGGAAACGTTTATAAAGCACTTGAAGATCCTAAAGAATGTGAGAAGGTTTATAAAGCCGGTATTAAAAATTTCCAAAAAGCGGCCCGTTATATAGTGAATATGGCGAACTGTTATTTCAAAAGAAAGATTACAGCGCTATTGATCTTTGGGAAAAAGGAATTGAAATTGATCCGGCCTTTGGTGGTAACTATTACAATGCTGCGCTCTATTATTTTTATACCAAGGACAAAGTATGGAGTCTTATCTATGGTGAAATTTTTGTGAACATGGAAAGCCTGAGCCAGCGTGGCGCTGCTATGAAAGAACTTCTATTCAAAGGCTATAAAGAAAATTATTCAAAGAAGCTGACCTGATGAAGGGTGAAGAAAACAATAAAAACCCTTTTGCAAAAAGCATTTCTGCAGTCAATGAACTAAACAATCATCGACTTGTATCAAGAGGGAGTATCAACAGCTTCGCTTACGATGGTAAGGACAAGATTCATTCCTTGATTGGTATGAAACAAATGCAGCAAAATATCCGCTCCGTCTCTTCGATTATCACCAGCAATTATTGCGTGAAGGAATGTTTGAGGCCTACAATCAATGGCTATTTGGCACCGTGGAAAATCTTACTGCTTATGATAGCTGGACAAAAACTCATCTTGACGAGTACAAAGGTTTTACAGCTTTCCAAAAGACCCGTGTTTTCAGAGTGCCGCCGGGACAGTATTACCAGTCTAAATAAACCTTCATTTGTCCCGCTTATAGCGGGACTTTTTATTCTTTGGATTTTTACCTAATTTGTTAGGGATTCATCCTGCCATTATCTGAACATAAATTTTTTGCTGATGCAAAAACCTACACGATTATTTGATTGCCTGGAATATCAATTAAAGGTAACTCCTCTCCCTGATATGTTTGCATGCAAAAGAAGGAGGCCGATGGAAACAATACAGTACAATAGAAGTGAATGACACGATAAACCAGCTTGCATCCGGCTTGCTTCATCTCGGCGTTTCTCCAAATGATATGTCTGCAGAAAATAGGGACAAGATCTCCATTATCAGTAAAAATCGTCCGGAGTGGTTAATGATAGACCTGGCTGCACAAAAGATCGGAGCCGTACTTGTACCGATTTATCCAACTATTAATGTAAATGAATTACAGTTTATCCTGAATGATTCACAGGCAAAAGTGATCTTTGTAAACGATGAAGAATTATTTCTAAAAGTAAAAAGCATAAAAGACTTTGTGCCTTCATTGCAGCATATTTTTACTCTTGACCATGTTACTAACGCAACATACTGGAGAGATTGTCTCAAACCTGCAACCCGCAGAAACGCTAACAACAATAGAACAACTATCGAATAAAATTACTCCATCCGATCTTGCCACTATCATTTACACCTCCGGCACAACTGGTACGCCAAAAGGGGTAATGCTAAGTCATGGTAATGTTATAAGCAATGTGTGCGACAGTAATTGTGTGTTTGAAGAAATTGGTGTAGACAGGAAAAGGGCATTGAGCTTTTTACCATTAAATCATGTATTTGAAAGAATGGTAAGCTACATATACATATACAACAGCGTTTCTATTTACTACGCAGAAAGCATGGAAAAGATCGGTGACAATCTTAAGAAGTAAAACCCTTGATCTTTACAACAGTTCCACGACTATTGGAAAAAGTTTATGAAAGCATAATGGCAAAAGCTGCAAAGCTCACAGGTGTCAAAAAGAAAATGTTTAACTGGGCATTGAGTCTCGGGTTGAAATATGATGTTAATAAAAGAATGGGCTTCTGGTATGATCTGCAATTAAGCATTGCCAATAAATTGATCTTTAGTAAATGGCGTGATGCTTTAGGGGCTAATGTAAAAGCAATTGTTACTGGTTCTGCAGCCTGCCAGGTTAAATTATTAAGAGTATTTACCGCAGCGAGAGTGCCAATATTGGAAGGATATGGTTTGACAGAAACATCACCTGTAATAGCGGTGAACCGAATGAACCCAAAGAATAGAATGTTCGGAACAGTAGGAACGTTAATTGATAATGTAGAAGTAAAAATTGCAGGAAGATGGAGAAATACTTTGCAAAGGGCCAAATGTTATGATGGGTTATTACAAGCGACCTGATCTTACGGCAGAAGTTTTGAAAGATGGATGGTTTCATACAGGTGATATTGGTGTAATGATCGATAACAAGTTTTTAAAGATCACCGATCGTAAAAAGAAATTTTTAAAACATCTGGTGGTAAATATGTAGCTCCGCAACCGATCGAAAATAAAATGAAAGAATCAAAATGGATCGAGCAAATGATGGTGACCGGCGCTGAGCAAAAATTTACCGGTGCATTGATCGTTGCCTGTTTTAATGCATTGAAAGAATGGTGTGCTGAACATGGAATAGAATTTACCGGCAATGAAAAAATTATCAAGAACGAGAAAGTAGTCAATCTTATAAGAGATACGGTCGAACGGTGATAATCAAAATTTTAACCAGGTTGAACAAATAAAAAGTTTGAATTGTTACCCCTACGAATGGAGTGTGGAAGGCGGGGAGCTCACTCCTACATTAAAACTGAAAAGAAAAGTGATAATGGAGAAATACAAGGAATGCTAATCGAAAGGATATATACACTGAGCTCCTCTCTGATTCTTAAATAATATGCTTTAATAAGAAAGCCACTCACAAAAATGAGCGGCTGATTCCACCACTTTAACCAACCTATCTAAGCAAAAGGCTATATCTTTAAAGATTCATATGCCTGTTTAGCTTAGTTCATCTTTTTCTGTAGCTGTGATGTTTTGTATGTTTGCCTGTTTAGTATTTTCAGTCGGTGTTGTTGCTGCTGTAGTATTTCGCAGGTTTTGAGCTTGTCTTTTGTAACTTCCTTGTAGTTTTGAACTTGCTGTTGTATTCTTCTTCGGAGTGTGCGTCGGGGCTACGGAACCAACAGAGCTTGACGGTCTCTTTATTGTTTCTTTTTGTGTGGTCGATTCGTCTTTGGCAGGAGTCTGTTTGAGCATAGCTGTGATCACTCCAATAGTTACCAGCATTACTGCTGCAAAAAAGATCTTTTTCATTTCATTAAAATTTAATTGTGATTAAAAATTTATTTATACAAAGTTTGATCACTTGTCGCTGTTTCCAAATAAATGAAAATGATTAACCCCGGATTAACTGAGGTTAATCAATCGTTAGTAAAAGATCCTCTTTAACTTCCGCTTAACCGGATAGATAGTTTAAAGACAAGTAAATAATCACAACTTTGCAGAGTAACTTGTATAAATGCGTTCGAATACCATACGCCTTTTATTCTTATCGCTTCTTTGTTAATTGCGATCATTATCGCCGTGCAGTGTATACTGGCTGAATAAACGTACACATTTGAAAAAACTGAGTTTAATACCTCCGTTATAAAAAGTATTCGCGGCGTTTATGAAGATCTGCCCTTACTGTATGAGTCAACAGAAAAACTTCAATCTCTTATTGAAAAGACCGATGCCAATAGCTATCTCTTCAGGGTTGACAGTATCCCGGCAAAAGATTCATTGATATTTTACATGCATAATGAGCTGGAAGGCTTTGATATTTTCACTGACGGCAAGCTGTCGGTATACGACAATACAAAGAATAAATATGTTTACGATGCGTATCTGCCTTCCGCTGGTTCTGGTTATAAGAATGATACCACGTTGACCTTGCCACTTGGTTCAAAAAGATTATTCTTACGCCTATTTATATTTTCCTGCATAGAAATAAATATATCATTGACCAAATGACTGGATGGATCGTATCGAGTGCATTGCTCTTACTGGTTTTACTTGGCTTTGCTGCTTCGCTTTACTATTTTTTCAAACAAAAAGTTTTTGGTAGAGATCCAAAAAAGATTTTATCAATAACGTTACACATGAATTCAGTACCCCTCTTTCAGTCATTGAACTTTCTGTAGACGGTTTAGAAAAACCTGCTGCGTATACTAACCTGGAAAAGCAACAGAAGTTCATAAATGCTATTCGTTACCAGTCAGATTACCTGAAAAATCATATTTCTAATCTTGTGAAAACGGTGGTGGCAGATCAATACCAGTTTGTATTGAAAATGAAACCCGTTATCCCAAATGAATTACTTAAAAAGTTATTGCCTCAACTGGAGCCACTATTACATAAAAAGCAGGAATAGTAGAATGGGATCTTGATGAAGAGAATAGTAGCATACTGGCTGATGAAGAAAACCTATACCTCTCTTTTTTAATATCATAAACAATGCGATCAAGTATGCATCACAACCTAAAATAATTATCAGTACCGTGAAGAATTCTCATAAATACACCATCAGTATAAAAGATAATGGCGCAGGTATCGAACCTTCAGAATACAAAAAGATCTTTAAAAAATTTTACCGTGTGCAGAATGGCAATGTGCATAATACAAAAGGCCTTGGTCTCGGATTGTATTTCACAAAAAAGTAATTGATGGTCATCATGGAAAAATTGATGTGCACAGTCTTCCCGGCATCGGTACTGAATTTAAAATTGAATTGCCTTTAAAAAAATGATCATGGAAACAAAAGGAAGAATTTTATTGGCTGAAGACGATGATCACCTGCGGGAGCTTGTTAAAGATGCTTTGGAAGAGGAAGATTACCAGGTAACTGATTGCATGAACGGCCAGGAAGCGATCAATCTATTTGATAAAAATAAATTTGACATCTGCCTGCTTGACATCATGATGCCTGTAAAAGATGGTTTTACTCGTTGCAAAAAAAATACGCCAGCAAAGTGAGTGTGATACCCATACTTTTTATTAGCACCAAAGCATTGATAGAAGATAAGGTAGAAGGTTATCAAAGAGGCGCTGACGATTATATTGTAAAGCCCTTTAACATGAAGGAGCTTTTATTAAAGCTTGACGTTTTTTTACGACGCACAAAAAAATGTTCAGTGAGACAAAACAGGAATTCAATATTGGTAAAATACATTTCTCCTTTACACTGATCTTCGTTTATCAAACGATGATGGCGTTTTTGATCTGAAACAAAAGGAAGCTGACCTTTTAAAATTTTTGTGCGAGCATCCTAACCGGATATTAAAGAGAGAAGAAATATTAATAGCCGTGATGGGGCAAGAATGATTATTTCCTCGGTCGCAGCATGGATGTGTTTATGAGCAAAGTGCGAAAATATTTGCGTGCCGATCCGGATGTAGTATTAGAAACAATCCGTGGAACAGGTTACAGGTTCACAGTGCCGGTCGCCTGAATTGCATCTCACTTAACCACCGGTTAACACCATTTGTGTCTAACCTTTTTCATTTTTACATTCTAATCAAATAGTAGTAAGCTTTCTCGAACAGTTGGTTTTGGTGAATACCCCCTTGTATCAACACGGGGGTTGTTTTTAATTAGCTTACAATGACGCACAAAACGATCGCTTTACACTCTGCTTTTTTAAATCGGCTATTTAAATTATTTTTAAATATGCCGTTGGGTGCTTTAAAAATAAAAGGTCGTGCAGCCAGGGTTTGGCAGAATCTGAAACAAGGAATGTCGCTTGGCATGGGCTGCATCTCCAAAACTTGCTTATTCGTTATACACTGCTGGGAATGTTCAATGCGATCATTCCTCCTGTAACTGTTTTTCTTGGTGCATGTACTGGTAAATAAAATTGCTGATGCCCGTTTGCATCCACTTGCAGTTCAATGATCTTTTACCAATCGTTATTGGATTATGGATATGCATTTATTGTACAAAGAGCAATTGGTTCATACATTGGTTATGGAAGAAATCTTATATGTACGACGTGTTGAGCTGGAAGCAGAACGTCGGTTGCTTGACAAAGCATCAAGAGTTGATCTCGGGCATTTTGATAATTCTGACTGGCATGACCGGCTTGCCCGTGCTAAACGTGATGTTTCATGGAGACCTGGTGATCTTACCTGGTCGGTGCTTGGATTATCCGGTAATATTGTTACAATAATTTTAATGGCAGGTTTGCTGGCAAGCCTTCATTGGTTATTAGTTGTGCTTGCATTGGGCACTTCATTGCTTATCATTGATAATTGAAAGTCGTGTCACTTCACGTTTATATAAATATTATTACCAGGAAACGCCTGAAGAAAGAGAAAGAAATTATATCGGCGAATCTATTGATTCAACCAAGAACAATCAAAGAGAGTCAAAGCTTATGTGCTGGCCGATTATCTTTTAGGAAGACATAAAAAATTTCAGATCATCTTTTCAAGCAAAGAGAGAAAATGTATCAATCGGGTGTCAGGATGCTCGATGATAAGTGGACTTGTAACCGGAACAACACTTGCTCTTGGCATATGTATTTGTAGGCTTGCGGGGCATACAAGGCACAATTGATCCCGGTGGAGTAGTATTGGTGATCGGCGCTTTTTCATCTGTGGCAGGAACACTTGGACAAATATCAAGCACATTTGTTGCCGTTGATCAGCATACAAGATTTCTTGGTGATTACTTTTCATTTCTTAAAATTGAAGCGTTGCTTCCTGTACCTGAAAAGCCAACGTCAATTCCTGATGGACCCGTTGATAACATCAGTTTTGAAAATATCAGTTTTCATTATCCCGGTGGTCATGGTGAAGCGATCGAAGAATTTGAATTTGAATATTCGCAGAGGTGAATTGATCGCTTTGGTTGGTGAGAATGGTGCAGGAAAAAGTACACTGGTTAAATTATTACTTCGTTTTTATGATGTGCAAAATGGCTCCATAAAAATTGGCGGTATTGATGTGAAAGATATGGATCCTGAAACCCTGCGCAGTCGCATTGGAATATTATTCCAGGATTATGCTACTTATGAACTTTCAGTAAGAGAAAATGTAATGATGGGCTGGCCTTATGGTGAAGCAGATGATGAAAAGTGATGAAGGCATTAAAAGATTCACGAAGTGAATGGCTGGTAAAGAAAATGGCAAATGGGCTTGATTCAAAAGTGGGAAGATTATTTGAAGGCGGTCATGATCTTTCCGGTGGCGAATGGCAACGACTTGCATTGGCAAGGATCATGTATCGCAATGCAGATATCTGGATATTGGATGAGCCGACATCATCACTTGATCCGGAAGCGGAAGCTGCCATCTTTGCAGAGTTAAAAGAAAACTTGAAAGGAAGAATTGGAATTGTGATCTCTCATCGTTTCTCAACTGTCCGCATTGCTGATCGTATTGCCGTTATTGACGAAGGGCATATAAAAGAACTCGGCACCACCATGAATTATTAGCTGCAGGAAATACTTATGCAAGATTATTTGAGTTACAGGCTTCGGGCTATCGGTAAACTCCTTAGAATTACTTCCTCTCTTCCTTTATATCAGTTCCCTGACAATGCTAAATTTTAAGAAATGTTTTAGGAAAAGAGAAGTTATCCATTTAGATAAACCAAAGAAGAGAGGTACTTTCACCTTCCAATTTTTAGGATTTCATAATTCGTAACTTGATAAAATACCTAATATCAAAGAAAAACCATTTCCGTGCCGACTGTATACATTAAAAATATTTGCATAGAGAACCCTGGGTTTCATCATCAAACAGAAGTAAATTATTTTTACTCCCTTACTTTATATTTTTTATCGCTGGCCTGCTTTCAATTTGCGACGTCTCTGCACAATTCATGATAGATAGCTCTTATATAAAAAAATTCGAGAAAGAAAATGATGTGGAAGTATATACAGGAGCAACAAAAACTTCTTTTAGTTTCCGGCATTTTGCCAATGATGATATAAAGCCAGTATAAACTGTTTGCCAATACCAGTGCCTATACTGGTTTTACGATCGACTACAACTGGTTATCACTTGATTTTTCAAAGAATATTCCCAACACTTCGAGTTGCGAAGCAGAGTACTTCGATCAAAGCATTTGGTATTCATTTACATAAAACTCATAATAATTTTTTATTTGAAGCCGGTACCAATAAATACAGTGGGTTGATCCTTCAGATCGACAGGCGGAAAAGAGAGTTTGAATATTATGATGATATCAATTACCGGAGTTATTTTACACGCATCACCTATATTTTCAATGCAGAAAAATTTTCATTAAAGGCCGCAAGAAATTATTCACTATTACAGGCAAAGAGTGCCGGTAGTTTTATGGCAATCGGTATCTCCCTTTTTCAGCGATTTACTTTAAAAGGTGGATTTAACGAGTATGATAGATCAGACAGTGCGTTTCTTTCGGAGATAAGTAAAAAACCTTCTTCCGTTAATTTGCTGATCAGCGGGGTGATATACCTACAATTTTATTTTTAATGAAGGAGAGTGGAGTATAAACCCGGGCATATTTGCCGGGCCGGCAATAGAAAAAATTTATACCCAGAACAAGGCCATTCGTTAAAACTTATTGCCAACTATCAACTTATTTTGAATGGTGGCTATAATGGACAGAATTATTATTTTCATGTAAATGCTATTTTATAATAATGTCATAAATCATTTTATGAATTCTGAAATGTCAATTCAAAATCGTGGAGTAAGTCTTACTGTTGGCTACAGGATTGGTAAGTTGAAAAATAAAATATTTGGGGTGCTTTGATAGCAAACCTATTTTTCATGCTGCACGCCTTCCTTCACACGAAATACATGAAGCACATAAGGAAATAACGCATCAATAGTTTCAGCAACACCCTTTTGGAGAACCGGGTAGAGTTATCACCAATGTATTTTTATAAATCCTGCTACACCACGGGAAAGCATTGCATAAGGAGTTCTTTGCTGACCATAATTCCGTGCTGCTTCCATTATTCCCGGAATTTCTCTATCAAGCAAAGGAGCAATTGCATCTGGTGTAACATCTCTTGGCGATAAACCGGTGCCTCCTGTTAAGAGAATAAGATCATAATCTTCTTTACTTAATTGTCTTACTTTTTCCTGTATTGTTAAAAGATCATCTGGAATAATTGCCTGGTGTGCTACCGATCAAATTGAGCTGCTTCAATTTTTCAATAATTGTCTTTACCGCTTTTATCTTCTCTTGCTCCTGCCGCAACACCATCTGAACAAACAATAACAGCGCAACGAAGATCATTTGATTGCTGATCTTTAAAATCTGTTTTACTCACCTTCTTTGCTTCCAGTTTAATTGTTGAAATTTCAACTCCCTTATCAAGAGGTTTCAGCATATCATAGATCGTTAAAGCAGTTAACAGCGGCGCCGTGCATTGCTTCTACTTCTACACCGGTTTTATAGATCGTATGAACTTCTACTTTGATAATAATATTTAAGCCATCGATCTCATGAGTGATAGAAGCATATTCTACAGGCAAAGGATGACAATCAGGAATTACATCACTTGTCTTTTAATTCCTAACAAACCTGCAGCTCTTGAAAATTCAAACACATCACCTTTGGGAACTTTTTTATTCTTTATTGCCTCAATTGTCTCCTGTTGGGAAACAGAAACAATTGCAGTAGCGATCGCTTTGCGGAGGCTGTTTGATTTTGATGTAATGTCGACGCATTTAGCAAATTATTTATTCTCCTTCCAATGATAAGTTTCATCCGTTAGCATTTCCTTTCCCCCACACCGGCAGTTCTGCTTTTAATCTTTCCACTGTTTCTTCGCAGGCATCGATCGCCGCCTTGCGATGTAGCGGATGATGTAAAAACAAACAAGCTTATTTCACCGGCAGCTACTTTACCCAAGCTATGATATACATGCATACAGGTCAGATCATATTTCGCAAAAATATCTTCACGGATCGAAAGCATTTTTTCCATCGCCATGTCTTCATAAGCAGTGTACTCTATTGAGGCTACTTCTTTACCCTCAATTTTATCTGCTCTTACTTGTCCCAGGAAAATACTGTGCCCACCAATATCAGTTTTGCTGCTATGCTTTTGAATACTATCAGCAATAAATGATGCAGCAATTGGCCCTTGCACAAATATGTTCTTTTGGTTTTCTTTCTTTCATACCGGTTTGTTTTGCCCGATCTTCTTTCCATTGCACGATCCCACCTCGTAGACTATATATCTTCTTTGCTGTCACCAAAAATACCAGATAAAATCTTTGCAGCCTGTAAACTTCTTTTTCCTGATTGGCAAAAAGCAATAACATTTTCAGATTTAATCAATGAACTATTGTCTGCAAGCTGTGCCAAAGGAATTTTGATATGCTTAAATTCATTCACAGATGGCGTTTCATGTGGCTCCCTTACATCTATTACATCAACATTCCCGTTTGACGATCATGTCATTAAAAATATCTGAATCAATTTCTGATTGTTGCACCGGCGATGAACAAAGCCATACATAATCCATTTTGCAAAAAAGCCTTTTCATCTTTCGGGATCAATGATCTCTGTTTCTTTTCTTGCTGATAAATTAAGCTAGGTAAACCTGGTTGTTTAAGGCGTTGTAGGTAAGTAATTGGTTTAATCAATGGCTCGCCAATTCCTGTGATCAATTTAATTGTTCTCATTCGCCATCATTGTACCAATAATACCCTGGTAACACTCCCAGCACTCCGGCTTCCGCACAATTCAGATACTTCCCCTTCCTTTGGCGGTTCAGGGAATAGATCTCTGTAATTAACGTCCTCTTACTCCCTTTAGGTTGCTGTAAAAACACTTTACTTGTCCTTCAAATTGTGAAATGGCTCCATACACCAATGGCTTATTCAACAATACACAAGCATCATTGATCATATATCTTGTAGAAAAGTTATCTGTACCATCAATGATAATGTCAAATTCATCGAAAAGCATTAAATGCATTTTGATTGTGCGAGTCGTTCGTTGTAAGCAATAATTTTTATTTCAGGATTCAGTTCGCTGTAAAATATTTGCGTTGCTCTTTCTGCTTTTGATAATCCAATATCATTTACCGAATACAAAACCTGTCGATGAAGATTGTTTAATGCAACTGTATCATCATCCACAATGCCGATCGTACCAACACCTGCAGCAGTCAAGATATTGCAGTGCAGGACATCCCAAACCACCGGCGCCGATCACCAATACTTTTGCGCTTCAGCAATTTTTGCTGTCCTTCCTCGCCAAATTCAGGCAAGATGATCTGGCGATGATAACGTTCGTATAAATTTCTGATCGCTCATTTTTATCCGCCTGAAAAAGGTGGCAATAATGCCACCATACTTTTTTATTTAGGACAGTATTTTCTTTTATTACCTCGTTTATCTACTGCTATCACATATTTTGTTTTGGTGAATTCAGGATAATCTTTGTGTAAAGCATTTATCAAACTATCAGTGTCTGCAACATTATCCACAGATACGGAGCCCCCGGCTATATCTGCAAGCTTGCCAAACAAAATAATTTTTACACTCATAAAATAATAACAGGATAACAAATTTACTTAGAATTATCTTTGCTCAAGAGACATTTATGGGTAAGGAAATGAGAAGAAATCAGTGCTGAACACAAGAGCTTTATCGAGGATCAGCATTTTGTTTTTGTAACTACGGCGCCGACTTAATGAAGAAGGCCATATCAATCTTTCTCCAAAAGGATTTGATTGCTTTTCGGGTCCTTTCGCCAACCAGGGTCGGTTACCTTGATATTGTCGGAAGTGGCAATGAAACATCTGCTCATCTTCTAGAAAATGGCCGCATCACTTTTATGTTTTGTGCCTTTGATGGACCACCGAAAATTTTAAGGCTTTATGGGAAAGGCAAAACTGTGCTACCCGGTGATGATGAATGGGACGAGTTATCTAAACAGTTTACAATTCTTCCTGCTACCAGGCAGATCATTGTTGCAGATATTTTTAAAGTAAAATCATCCTGCGGTTTTGGTATTCCTTATTATGATTACACTGGTGAACAGGGATCATGCAATAAAATGGGCCGAAAAGAAAGGCGAAGACGGCCTTGAAGAATACAAGAAAGAAAAAAATATGGTTAGCATGGATGGATTGCCAACGCCGATCGCTTCTAAATTTATTTAACTCTTTCAACAACTATTTTCTGCAATCCTTTTACGTATCTGCGACCAGTCATTTCATCTTTCGGTGAAACAAGGTGCGATCCTGTTATCCAATGCTGATGCTGGTTTTCCATCATGTCCTGTAAGTATATAAACAGACTTACCTGTTGCACTGTTAAAAATTTCATTCCATGAAAAAACAGCTTTATAATTATCAGAGGCAATACAGACAAAATAATATTCACTCAGCACTTTTGGGGCTTCAGCATCTATTTCAACTTTGCTCAAAATATCTTTCAATAAAACTCCTTTAACATTTTTAGAGTGCTTCTTCTTTCACCAAGATGATTGGTGATAACAATACTGTCAATAGAATACGATTTGTAAGATGAAAGATCAGCTAGTGAAACAGTCAGTGCTTTTCTTTACTTTTCCTTCGATAGAAAAATTTTCAGTGGTCGGAATATTTTCCTTTTGTGCTGATGCAGAAAAAACAGTAAACGCCAAAACCAGGAACAGGATCGATCTCATAAAGTTTAATTTAAGCTGATGTAAATAGTAATTTATACGAGGCGATGATCAAAACAATCGCCAATAAATATTTTAAAAAGTTCTGATTTAGTTTTTAATGAGCCAAAATATGCGCCACATAATCCCCCCACAAAAGCAACCGCAACATAAGCATACATGTCAGCACTGAAATTAATTCCTTTTGTAATTGCCCGGCAAGACCTGACAATGAATTGACAAAAATGAAAATGGCACTGATAGCTGCTGTTTGTTTCATGTCTGCCCACTTCAATAACAACAAGACAGGCGATAAGATGATCCCTCCACCAATTCCGATAAGCCCTGAAAGAAAACCAATGGCAGCACCAATAATCAGCGATAAGATGAAGTTTGATTTTTTATTTCTTCCACCTTGATGTTTCCAAAAATAAAAACCTTACAATAGGTATTATCAATAATAGACCAAGTATTTTTTTATAAACGCTATCATCTACACTTATCAACCCACCAACAAAAGCCATTGGTACCGGATGTGATCGCAAATGGCAAAAATATTTTCCAGTTAAAATGTTTGCCGCGGTAGAACTGAATGAAAGATGTGAGCGATACAAAAAGATTCAGCAATAAGGCTGTTGGTTTCATTACATCCGGTGTAATGCTAAAGATGGCCATCAAGGCCAGATATCCGCTGGCGCCTCCATGCCCAACAGATGAATATAAAAACGCTACAAGAAATAAGAGTATGTAAAAAGAATAAGACTTTCCACCAGAAATTATTGTGGCAATAAATATACATCAACCAACTCACCTTCTTTCAAAGATGTAGTGTCTTCATCAACCTGGATAAGGCAATTGGCTTTTGCAAATGAGCTGAGACGAAAAGATTCCTGCGCATCCAGTGGTACAGCCGTTTTTACCATTATAAAAACCTTTGAGAAAATGGAGTCAGCCCCGGTAGCTTTCTTAAAATGATCTTGCCAGCAGGGACTTGTAAAGTTTGCAAGCCAATTTTTCTTTTGATAATTTCTCCAATGCAGGAGATCACATACTGATAAAAGCAGGTTAGTACTGAAGATGGATTGCCGGGTAATCCAAAAACTAATTTGTTTTCTTTTTTCCCAAAATATAATGGCTTGCCGGGCCGTTGCTTTATTTTATGAAATAGTTTTTCAACACCACATTCTGTTGCTGCCTGCAATACAAAATCATAATCACCAACACTAATACCACCAGTTAACAAAACCACATCAGCTTTGCTCTAATGCTTTTTTCAAAGTTCAGTTACTACTTCAGGTTTATCGGTGGCATATAAGATTTTAATATCATTAATATGCAATTGCTGCAAAACTGCTTTTAATGCGAAAGAATTTGACTCGTACACTTGTCCATGCTGTAATGGTTCGTCCGGTTGTTGCAATTCATTGCCTGTAATAATTGATAGTTATTGAAGGATTCGGATAAGCTTTTACTTCTGTTACTACCAATGCCTGCTAAAAAACCAATTGCTGCAGGTGATAAAATACTCTCTTTTCTAATGCCAATTCTCCAGCCTTTTATTTCAGAGCCCTTGAGATCGAACACTATTACCTTGCTGGATTGTTTCATCTTCAATTTTCAATTCGCCATTTTCAACCTGGATCTTTTCCTGCATTATCACAGTATCAGCACCTGCGGGAACTGCTGCACCGGTAAAAATGCGAACTGCGTTTGCAGGTGTCAAGAGTAAATGTTTCTTTACTTACCACGCTGCAACTTCGCCTGCTATTTTTAATCTCTTGTGTTTCTTCCAGCCTTCAAAGAAAAAAGCACTAGCCATCCATTGATGATTGAGGAAAAGCAGGAATATCCATTGAAGCATACACATCTTCTGCTAATATCAAACCAGCTGATTCTTGTAATGGCAAGAGTCACTGGTATACATTAGGAAACATTTCTGATCGATTATTTTTTCGCTTCTTTAAACCGAGATGCATTTTGTGAAAGTTTATTCAGTTCCTAATTCACCCCTTTAAGGGGACAGGGGTGATTTATCCTCAATAGTTATCATCGCTTCGATTATGAATTTCTTCCGGATGAAGATGTTCAAAATCTGCAGTGAATTGTCCACCGAGTTCTTTGCCTTGCTGCGAATGTTCTGATGAATTAACGGAACAACATCTTCTCCTCTTCGCAGCGTACGTGATTAACAGATCCGTTTCTTTTTCTGCAAACAAACAGTTCTTCATTTTCCCATCTGCAGTCAATCGGATCCGGTTACAATCGCCGCAGAAGTTGGCACTCATTGTACTTATTATGGCAAATGTTCCCTGGTGGCCTGGTACCATATATCGCTTTTGATGTATCATGTTTTTCATCTTGCAATCTTGTTACATCATATTTTTCCTGGATCACCTCCAGCATCTGCTGCATGGTAAATACTTTGTTGCTTGTCCACCTGTTCCCGGTAAAAGGCATGAACTCAATAAATACGCACATGAACGGGTTGCTCTTTTGTCCATTCTACAAAATCATTGATCTCACTATCATTCAGACCTTTCATCACAACCATATTCACTTTTACATGAAAATTTCTTTTCAATAAAAGTTGAATATTATCATACACCTGTTGAAACTGGTTCCTTCTTGTTATAAGATTAAATTTTTCCGGTTGCAAAGTATCTAAACTGATATTCAGAGAATGAACTCCTGCACTCATCAGAGTATATCTACAAACTCATGCAATCTCGAGCCGTTAGTTGGTGATCGTCAATTTTACGGGCAACTTTGATAAAGATTTTGATTGATCTCGCCGGCATCTTTTCTTACTAAGGGTTCTCCGCCGGTTAATCGTGATTTTATTTACACCAAGGCTCACAAAAATTTTTGATAACGCCTCAATCTCATCTTTCTGCATCAGTTTTGAAGCAGGTGTAAATTCATACTCCTCTTCCGGCATGCAATAAAAGCAACGCACGGATTACAATTATCGCGTCAGCGAAATACGGAGGTAGTTGTGAACCCTGTTATATTTATCAACGATCATTTCCTGGGTTTAGGCGAATAACAAATTTATCAATTCCTGAGCAGCTATGTTTAATTAATTCTGTCTTTAGATATCGCAAAAACCGTTTAGCCATATGCAAGAATTACAGCGAGTTTTAAGTATGCTGCATGAATTAATACATAAATAGGTATCGGAACTCAAGGAGAAAGCGTAATGTAGAAGACAGATCCCGCAACCCTTATGGAATTATGCTAATGGATATAGAAATACTTCCAAAAATTGTTCCCGGCATTTCAAAACTGGAAAGACATGGCGAGAATACTTACAAATCCACGCTGGAAGTAAAAGCTTGGACCGATTAGCGGCGAGTTTACCGGTGATATGCAAATGGAGGATATAAGTCACCAAAGATCATTTTACTCTCAAAGCTCAGCAACATAATAAAATCGGCACCGTCAATTCCATTATGAAGAGTCGAATTGATGCCAATATCTGGATAACAGAAACAGAGGTTGCTTTTAGTGGTGAAGTAACGATCAGTGGGTTAATGAAAATGATGGGCGAAAAAGTTTTAGGTGGCGTCACCGACATGCTAACTTAAACAATTCTTTGCAAATCTTGACCATGAAATAGCAAAGCAGCAAGCGGGTAAATGATCGGGGTTATGAATTTTTCAATTCTTCATAATCTTCCTTTGTATCAATATCAATTTTCCCTTTTGTAAATAAAATGGTGGCAACTTCATCACTGTGTTGCTGAATGATCTTTCTTGCACTACGGCATCACCGTTTAATTGCATCAATTCATCAAATAAGATTTATGAAATAGACGCAGGCGGCCCAATTGCTTCTCCCTAATTACAGGTAACAATCGGTTTGCCTGTTTCCTTTGCTGTGTATGTATCAAATCATTTATAGTAAAGACGAAGAAGCATATGGCTGGTCGCAAACCATGAAAATTACTGCTTCGGCCAATGGAGAAATTTTCTGCATAAGCGTATTCAAACCCAATTCGTACTGAGGATCGCCATTCCTCTTCCCATTACTTTGTTTTCTATAATATGAGCACTTCATTTTATCAATTTCCTTCGAGATCAGGTCTTCGCTGGCCCCCAACACAACGATCACTGAATTTGCATTAGAATAAACTGCCGCATTCAACGGCATGCTGCAATAAAGTTTTATCATCGTATGGCAATAATTGTTTTGGCTTGCCCAATCGTATATGACGACGCCGGCGGCAAGTATAACTATACCTATATTATTTATCTGATGGCATTTATTGTTTTGAAGTCAGTTTCACTTCTTCAATTATAGTGGCTGACCGTGGGTGTATCACTTCTTTAATTTTTCGCAATGATTGAACATCTTTATTGGCAAACATTGCTTTGATCTCTGCCAAAATAGACAAAGCAATTTCTTTAGAAGTTTCAGCGCCGATATCCAAACCAACAGGACTATGAAGCACCGATAAGTTGTTGCTCGGTAAAATTTAATCCTTCATCTTTCAATTCATTCAGCATTCGTTCTCTTTTTATCTTTGGGACCCAAGCATACCGATGTATGTATAGCATTTTTCGCAGCAATTGACGGCAGCATCGCCATATCATAATTATAGTTGTGGGTCATTAGCAGGAAAACAGTATGTTCATCAATGGTAATTTGTTCCAACACATTTTCCAGGTTTTGCAACCAGCACCTGGCAGGCACTCACAAATCTTTCCTTGCTTTGCATAATTAGCCCTTCCATCTACTACTGTTGTTTCCCAGCCAAGAATGTCAGCCATGTTCACTACTGGTACTACATCATTTCCTGCACCAACAATAATAATTGAAACCGAAGTGGCTTTATCACTTCAATAAAAGACGTGAATGATTGTGATCTATCCGAAGTATAATTTTTAAAAGAAGAGCCTCGGTTGATCAATACTTCATTCGCATCAGCAAGTAAAACATCTTTTAAAAACAGGAACATGTTGAACCAAGATCTCCATCTTCCTTCAATAACAAACAGGTTCCATATTGAGGGCCTTTTTTTATCCTGCAGAGAAAATAAAGTAACCAATGCTGCTGTTTGTCTTTTCTCGTTTACCTTTTTTCAGAATATTGAATTGGATTATCCAGATTTGAAATATCAATAGGTTCTATCAACACCTGGATAATTCCATTGCACCCAAGCCCTACTCCAAATTTTGCATCATCATCGTCCATTGTATCATAAGTAACAAGTCTTGATCTTTTCTCCGTCATTACCAACAGAGCTTTGCGTAAAGCATCGCCTTCCAAACAACCTCCGCTGATAGCACCAGTTAATTGTCCATCATCTTCTATCAACATCCTGGCTCCCGGTCTTCTATAAGATGAACCTTCGACATGTACTACCGTTGCCAAAGCTGTTTGTTTTCCCAATTTCTGTGCTTCATCAAATGCCTTTATAATATCACGGATCTCTTTCATAATTAAATTTACAAACAATATCTATAACCCCTGTCCCCTAAAGGGAACTTTAGATTTGATTCTTCTCCTACTCATTTGACAATTGAAATATTTTCCTACTAAATAAATCGGGTAATTCGTAACTTAATAGCCTCTTTCACCAAACCATCTTCTTATGGCATCTTACAATTTATCCATTAATGGAAAAACTTATAAAGTAGAAGCAGATCCCAAAATGCCTTTGCTTTGGGTCATTCGTGAACTGGCAGGTCTTCACGGAACAAAATACGGTTGTGGCATGGCACAATGTGGTGCATGCACCGTGCATTTAAATGGTAATCCTGTTCGCTCATGCACATTACCAGTTTCTTCTGCCGCAAAAACAAACGATCACAACCATTGAAGGTCTTTCTGATGATAACACACATGCGGTGCAAAAAGCATGGTTGGCAGAACAAGTGCCTCAATGCGGTTATTGTCAAAGCGGACAGATCATGGCTGCAGCAGCTTTGCTGAAACGCACTCCAAATCCAACTGACCAGGATATTGATAATGCGATGGTGGGAAATATTTGTCGTTGCGAACATA
>ERZ1370068.10965-contig-9618_pt1 | contig 41494 bp, 59 predicted proteins | sample MGYA00561227_ERZ1370068 | MGnify/ENA primary metagenome ERZ1370068 (study PRJEB38410, sample SAMEA6850437) | metagenome | study: Metagenomic assessment of the ecological functions of the soil: analysis of the soil microbiota associated with the... | reverse complement strand
AGAACGCGCATCACTGAACTGTTCGGAATAAGAGCATCCGATCATCCAGGGCGGCATGCATCACGTCGGCTATGCCGAGATGGCGGCTGCAGTGTCGAATGCCGGCGGGCTCGGCATCATCACCGGTCTGACGCAGCCGACGCCGGAGGATCTGGCCCAGCGAGATCGACCGCTGCCGCGACATGACCGACCAGCCGTTCGGCGTCAATCTGACCTTTCTGCCCGTCATTCGCGGCGCCGCCCTATCCCGGAATACATCCGCGCGATCGTCGAAGGCGGCGTCAGGATCGTCGAGACCGCCGGCCGCAACCCGCGAGCAATACATGCCGGCGCTGAAGGCGCACGGCGTCAAGGTCATCCACAAATGCACCTCGGTGCGCCATTCGCTGACGGCCGAGCGGATCGGCTGCGATGCGGTCAGCGTCGACGGCTTCGAGTGCGGCGGCCATCCGGGCGAGGACGACATCCCGAACATGATCCTGCTGCCGCGTGTCGCCGAGGAGCTGAAGATCCCGTTCGTCGCTTCGGGCGGCATGGCGGATGGGCGCAGCTCTGGTCGCCGCGCTCGCGCTCGGCGCCGACGGCATCAACATGGGCACGCGCGTTCATCGCCACGAAGGAGGCGCCGGCGCACGACAACGTCAAGCAGGCGCTGGTCGCGGCGAATGAACTGCAGACGCGCCTGATCATGCGGCCACTGCGCAATACCGAGCGGGTGCTGACCAATGCGGCGGTCGAGCAGATCCTCGCCATCGAGCGCGACAAGGGCGCTGCCACGACGATCGAAGACATTCGCCACCTCGTCGCGCGGATCGGAGAACCGCCGCGTCCTGCAGGACGGCGAGATGGATGCGGCCGCCTGGAGCTGCGGCATGGTCGCCGGGCTCATCCATGACATCCCGACCTGCAAGGAGCTGATCGACCGGATCATGGCAGAGGCGCGGAGGCGATCATCAGACGCCGCCTCGAGGGCTTGCTGGCGGCGTGAGACGGGCCAAACGGAGAGGAAAGGACGAGACATCATGCCGGAACTGATCGAAACCATCGAAGACGGCGTGGCCACGCTGACCTTCAACCGGCCGGAGCGGATGAACGCGCTGTCGACGCCGATCATGGAGGGCTTGCTGCACGGGCTGCCGCGGCTGGCCGGCGACCCGGCCGTCAGGGTGATCGTGCTGACCGGCGCCGGCCGCGCCTTCTGCGCCGGCGGCGATGTCAAGAGCATGGCCGAAGGCGGCGAGCGAGCGAAGCGCGGCAGAGGCGACGGCGCATCTGCGCTCGCGAATGGAAGTGTCCCGCATCCTGCACGAGCTGCCAAAGCCGACGATCGCGATGATCAACGGTCCGGCGGCGGGTGCCGGGCTCGCCTTTGCCCTCGCTTGCGATCTGCGGATCGCCGGCGCCTCGGCAAGGCTGGTGACCGCCTTTGTCAGGGTCGGCTTTTCCGGCGATTTCGGCGGCAGCTTCTTTCTGACGCGGCTGGTCGGCACCGCCAAAGCGCGCGAGCTTTATTTCACCGGGCGCCCGGTCGACGCCGACGAGGCGCTATCGCTCGGCCTCGTCAACCGCGTCGTCCCCGACGATCAGCTCGCCGACGCGTCACGATGGAACTCGCCCGGTCTCTGGCGCAGGGGCCCTCGGTCGCGCTCAGCCTGATGAAGCGCAATCATGAACTGCGCCGAGAGCGGCGGGTTGGCCGAGCTCCTCGACATGGAAGCGGCCAACCATGGTGCTGACCGGCCCGCACCGAGGATCACCGAGAGGCGGCCAGGGCGTGCCCGTCGAGAAGCGCGCGCCGGTCTTTCGTCGGCCGCTGAGTGGCGGCCCCGCGCTTGGCATCGTGGATCGCATTGGGGCTGTCGCGCGCTTGGTGTGGAACCCTTCGAGACATGCGGGAGATGCAGAATGGCGCGAACAAGCACGGCGGCCCAGCCGAGCCATCCCGGCGCCGGAAAAGATTCCGGTCGCGCTGATCGTCAACGGCGTCGAGACGCAGCTCAAGGTCGCGCCGTGGACGACCTTGCTCGATGCGCTGCGCGACCATCTCGACCTGACCGGCACCAAGAAGGGCTGCGATCACGGCCAATGCGGCGCGTGCACGGTGCTGGTGGACGGGCGGCGGATCAATTCCTGCCTCACGCTCGCCGTGATGAAGGACGGCGCCAAAGTGACCACCATCGAGGGCCTGGCGACGGATGGCGCGCTGCATCCGCTGCAGCAGGCGTTCATCGACCACGACGCGTTCCAGTGCGGCTACTGCACGCCGGGACAGATCTGCTCGGCCGCCGGCCTGATCGCCGAGGGCAAGGCGAAGAGCGCCGACGAGATCCGCGAACTCATGAGCGGCAACATCTGCCGCTGCGGCGCCTATCCCAACATCGTGGCGGCGATCCAGCAGGCGATGGGGCAGTCATGATCAATTTCCAGTATGCGCGGGCCACCGACGTCGCCGACGCGGTGCGCCAGATTGCCGCCGATCCGACGGCGAAATTCATCGCCGGCGGCACCAACCTGATCGACCTGATGAAGGAGGATGTCGAACGCCCCTCGCGGCTGATCGACATCTCGCGGTTGCCGCTCAAGAGCGTCGAGGAGACGGCGGACGGCGGATTGCGGATCGGCGCGCTCGTGCCGAATTCCGACCTCGCCTATCACCCGCTGATCGCGCAACGCTATCCGATGCTCGCGAGCGCGATCCTGGCGGGCGCATCGGCGCAGCTGCGCAACATGGCGTCGACCGGCGGCAATCTTCTGCAGCGCACGCGCTGCTACTACTTTTACGACACCGCGACGCCCTGCAATAAGCGCGAGCCCGGCAGCGGCTGCTCCGCCATCGCGGGCCTCAACCGCATGCACGCGATCCTCGGCACGAGCGAGGCCTGCATTGCGACGCATCCCTCCGACATGTGCGTGGCGCTGGCCGCGCTCGACGCCACGGTCCATGTGGCCGGACCGGCGGGGGCGCGCGCGATTGCGTTTTCGGATTTCCATCGGCTGCCGGGAACACGCCGCAGCGCGACACGAACCTGCAACCGAACGAGATCGTCACGGCGGTCGAGCTTCCGGCGCGGGGCTTTGCGGCAAATTACACCTACCTGAAAATCCGCGATCGCCTCTCCTATGCGTTCGCGCTCGTATCCGTCGCGGCCGCGCTGGAGCTCGAAGGAGACACGATCAAAGAGGCCCGTCTGGCGCTCGGCGGCGTCGCGCACAAGCCTTGGCGCGACCCGTCGGCCGAAGCGGCGCTGCGCGGGCAGGCCGCCGACCAGGCGACGTTCACCCGCGCTGCGGACCTCTTGCTGCGCGACGCCAAGGGCTTCGAGCACAACGCCTTCAAGATCGATCTCGCTCGCCGCGCCATCGTCCGTGCGCTGACGCAGGCGGCGGCCGGCACCCCGCAGTCGCAATCCAACAAGAAAATCCGGTGAGCAGGAGCAGGCCCATGACGACTTACATCGGCACCGCCACATCCCGCGTCGATGGCCGCGCCAAGGTCACCGGCGCGGCGAAATACGCCGGCGAGTTCAATACGGCCGGCCTCGCGCATGCCAGCGTCGTTACATCCACGATCGCCAAGGGCCGCATCGCGCGCATCGACGCGAGCGAGGCGCTTTCCGTTGAAGGCGTGATCGACGTGCTCACGCATCAGAACCGGCCACCCATGGCGAGCGCCGATAGCGCCTACAAGGACGACGTGGCTCCGGAAGGTTCGCCGTTCCGGCCGCTCTACGACGACCGGATTTGGTTCAGCGGCCAGCCGGTCGCGCTGGTGGTCGCCGAAGAGCCGGAGATCGCGCGCTTCGCGGCGTCGCTGGTCCGCGTGGAATACGACGAAGAAGCGCACGTCACGGATGTGTATCGCCAGCGTGATGCGGCCTTCGCGTTGGAGCCCCGCAAACCCGGCCGAGAACCCATTCGCCCCGCCAAAGCCGCGCGGCACGGCCGAGCAGGCGTTCGCCGCAGCCGAGGTGCGCCACCGAGGCGAGTATTATGTCCCGATCGAGCATCACAACCCGATGGAGCTGTATGCCTCGACGGTGATCTTCGAGGCGGACGGCAAGCTGACGATCTACGACAAGACCCAGGGCGTGCAGAACGTGCAGCGCTATGTCTGCAGCGTGCTCGACATGGAACCGGACGATGTGCGCGTCATGTCGCCCTTTGTCGGCGGCGCGTTCGGCTCCGGGCTGCGCCCGCAATATCAAGGTGGTCCTGGCCGCGCTGGCGGCGCGCGCGCTGAAGCGCTCGGTGCGTCTCGTGCTGACCCGGCAGCAGATGTATGTGCTCGGCTACCGGCCCGCGATGATCCAGCAGATCGAGCTGGGCGCAAACGCCGGCGGAACGCTCGACGCGATCACGCACGAAGCGATCACGGTGACGTCGCAATACGAGGACTTCCATCGGCAAGAGACCGGCTGGTCCGGCCTGCTCTACAAGTGCGCCAACGCGAAATACACGCACAAGCTCGCGCGGCTCGATCTTGCGACGCCGTGCGACATGCGCGCCCCCAGCGCCGCGACCGGCGTCTATGCGCTCGAATGCGCGATGGACGAACTCGCGGTCGCCCTCAAGCTCGATCCGCTCGAGCTTCGCCTGCGGTGTTATTCGGATCGCGACCAGCACACCGACCGGCCGTACAGCAGCAAGAGCCTGCGCGATTGCTACCGCCAGGGCGCGGAAGCTTTCGGTTGGGACAAGCGCAACCCCGAGCCGCGCTCGATGCGCGACGGCACCGAGCTGGTCGGCTGGGGCATGGCGACCGGCGTCTGGGAAGCGCTGCAGGTGCCGATCGCGGTGCGCATCGTGCTCACCGCCAACGGCCATGCGGAGGTTTCCTGCGCAACCTCCGACATCGGCACCGGCACCTACACGATCATGGCGCAGGTCGCGGCCGACATGCTGGGGCTGCCGCTCGACAGCGTCACGATCAAGCTCGGCGACTCGACGCTGCCGCAATCGCCGGTCGAAGGCGGATCATGGATTGCGGCCTCGGTGTCGAATGGGATCGCGACGACAGCCGACGCGGTCCGTAAGGAACTGTTGCGTCTGGCAAAGCAGATGCCGAATTCGCCGCTCGCGGACGCAACGCCTGACGAGGTCGCGCTTGCGGACGGCAAGCTCGTGAGCAAGCGGGATGCGTCGCGCGCGGTGTCGATTGCAGATGCGATGCGGCATGGCGGCGTGGACCGCATCGAGCAGGAGAAATCCACCACCTTCGCCGATGACGGCTCACATGCGCACAACACGCACTCGGCGGTCTTCGCCGAAGTGAAGGTGGACGAGCAGCTCGGCGTCATCCGCGTCACCCGCGTCGTCAGCGCGGTCGCGGCCGGCCGCATCCTGAACACCAAGACCGCGCGCAGCCAGATCATGGGCGGCGTGGTGTGGGGCATCGGCATGGCGCTGCACGAGGAAACGCTCGTCGATCACAATTTCGGCCGCATCATGAATGCAAACATTGCCGAATATCATGTCCCGGTGAACGCCGACGTGCACGACATCGAGGTTATCTTCGTCGACGAGCCGGACGACATCGTCAATCCGCTCGGCATCAAGGGGCTGGGCGAGATCGGCATCGTCGGCGTCGCGGCGGCAATCGCCAACGCGATCTATCACGCGACCGGCAAGCGCGTGCGCGACCTGCCGATCACGCTCGATAAATTGCAGCCGCTGCCTGCACCGTCGCTATAGCCAGCAAACCATGACGCTCTTTGTTCATGGCGAAGGGCAGCGAGTGCCGCCGTGGCGCCGAGTCCGCCCGTTTTCGACATCTCCGGTTCCGGATTTTCAAGCTCCACGGCGGCCAGAAATTGGGGCTGCCGGTTCACCGCCCGGTGAAGACATGATCGCGTCTGCGAAGCCGGCCCGCGCCCGCGGTAAGCGGTGCCGGATAGCGCCGCAGAAGCTCGCGGTAATCTTCGCGATCGTGCTGGCCGGACACCTCGGTCGAGCCAGCGCCCGGCCCAGCGTCCGCGGAAGGGACGGCTCTCGATCGCTGGCCGGAATCGTTCGCTTAACCCTCGGTGACCGCCCGCAACAGCCTGCGGCGGTGCCCCAGCGACAGCCCCAGCTCTTTGAGATCGTCGTCGCTCAGCTCGGGCAGGACGTCGAGATCAATGTCGTTCGCGACGAAGATCTCGGCGTGCTGCTCCAATCCGATTTCATCGAGCCACGGGCGCAGATCCTCGGACACATCTCTACCCCCAGCGAGGCCCTGCTTCGCCGAGGACGCCAAGCGCGGATTTGCCGACGACCTCGTGCACCGTCATCGCATTCGCCGGGTGGAACCGGCCGCAGCGGGCATCGCGGTAGAGCCGTTCGAGCTCGTCGCCCTTGAACATTCCGCGGCCCCCGACACGTCCATTGCCAAATCGACCGCTCGGAAGGCGCCTTCGACGCAATGGTATTTCGCGGCGACGAGCTTGGCCGCCCACATATCGCCGTGATCGACGCCGTTCGTCCAATCATCGGCGATCCGGTCGGCGTGCGCGATCATGCCCTCCAGTTCGATGACGATATCGGCGATCATATGCTGCACTTCCGGGTGGTAGGCCATCGAGCGGGTCATCTCGGCGACCGAATTCTTCTTCTTGATGCGCTCGATCGCCAAATCGCGCGCCCGCTCGGCCAGACCGATATAGATGTTGGCAATCATCGGCTCGAAGCGGCCGAACAGCCCGAGGACGAAGTCGTCGGCACCGGCAAACCCCGGCTTCACCACCCGGATCACCTGCCGATCCGGCACGAACGCTCCCTCGATGATGGTATCCTGGCTGGCGGTTGCCCGCATGCCCAGCGTGTCCCAGGTCTCGACGATACGGTAGCCCGCGGTGTCGCGGGCCATGACGGCATGCACGATCTTCGGGTCATCGGGGTCGGCGGCGTCGAACCCATAGATCTTGAGCCAATTCCAAACCGGCGTCAGCGAGCCGAAATGCTTATGTCCGAAGAAGCGGTAGCCGCCATCGACCCGCTCCGGCCTTCCCGGCGGCGTAGAGCACCTCGAGGTCGTTGCCCGATTCTGAATAACCGTAGGCGATTACCGCACCGCGGGCGGCTTCCTCGAGCATCCAGACCTGGGATTTGTCGCCCTTGCGCCACAGATCGGCGGCGACGCCGGTCGCCAGCAGATGCATATTGGTGGCGAGCGCGGTGGGCGCCGAGCGCCGCGCCAGCCGGCGCTGCTCTGGCAGATTTCGGCCAGGGTCAGCCCGAGCCCGCCGAACTCCTTCGGCACCGCCGCAAGCAGATACTTGGCCTCGCGCAACTCGTCGAAATCTTCGAAGAAGAACCGGTTCTCCCGGTCGTAACCGGCAGCCCGCTGCGCGCAGCGCTCCAGCAGATCGTCGGACAGCACCGGATGCGGCTTAGCAGCACTGCGCCACGATCGTCAATCTCCCTGGCTAGAACCGGGCGCGGTTTCTGAGTTAACCGAGTAACGTACAGCAGATCTCGCAGGGCTGTCATCCTCGCGAGGAGGTTGGGCGGGCGACGCTTAGCGGCTGGCGGTTCGCCGGCCACGGTCACAGAGCCCAACTCGGAATCTGAGTTTAGCGCTTGACAATTTGCAATTTCATAATAGGATACCATATTGCGATTGGAATCAAGCGGTGACGCGCGGCGCCGCTGGAGCAGACGTCGTGCCTCGGCTCCGAGCGAGCGAGCTATTACAGCGGCATCAGCGGAGAGTCTCGCTGTTATGATCTGCGAGCTAGGTTTCGCGGAGACGCGATGCGTCTGCTGACTAATTTCTGGAAGATTAGCATGATTAGCGGGAGTTCAGTGCAAGAACGTCGCCCGAGCAGAAATTCGAGCGCCTTGTCGAGATTGATGTGCGGCACGCCGTCGCCGCCGGCACCTGCGATCCGCGGCGGCTGGAAGATCGGGAACTCGGTAAAGCGCTCGCCCCAGAAGCCGGCGGGCGGTGGCGTCACCGGCACGATCCCGGGAAGAAGCGGATGCGCCGCTCGCCGCCCTGCGGCAAGCCGATCACGACATCGACCTTGCGGCCGTCGATGACATCGGTGCCGTCCTCGGTGCAGCGGATCGAGGCGAGCGCCGTCGCCGCCACCCGCGCACGCGCCTTCGGCGCGCAACGTCGGCACGGCGACGAGATTGGCGATCAGCGCTTCGAGATGATCGCGCTGCAATGCCGGTACATGGTCGGCCTTGGTGGCGGCAAACAGCACGCGATCGATGCGTGCGCCAAACAGCAGGCGCAGCGGACTGCGCCTGCCGAAACGGAACGCCTCGAGGATCGTCTCCAGCGCCAGACGCTGATCGGTGAAGGCCTCTTCGCCGGCGTTGAGCGCGCGCAGCACGTCGACAAGAACGATCTGGCGGTCGACACCGCGGGCGAGGTGCATGAAAAATGGCTGGACGACGGCCCGCTTATAGGCCTCGAAGCGCGCCTCCATGATGGCGCCGAGGCTGCCCGCCCGCGCGCGCGCTCCGATCGGGAACGGCAGCGGGCAGAACCACAGCAGCGAAGGATCGGCGATCTCGCCCGGGGTTCAAGAACCGCCCGGGTTGCAGCAGGCTCAATTGTTCATGGGTTCGGCATGCCGCAAGAAAGGCACGGTAGAGGTCGTGCGCGCCGCGCGACGGCCGGATCGCCGGCGTCGTTTGCGGATGCCGCCCGACAAAATCGAGCCATTCCCCGGCAAGCGGTCCGCGCGCGCCGCGCCGCGCCAGGTCGAGAGCCGCTCTCGACCATTCATGGTAGCTCCGACCGAGAAGCGGGAGATCGAGCAGCCATTCGCCCGGATAGTCGAGGATTTCCACACGAAGTTCGGCGGTCCCGCCAGCAGCACGACCGATCAGGCCGGCGGGCGCGAAGCGCAGCGCGAGATCAACCCGGCGCAGATCGGTCGTACTTGCCGGCCAGCGCGGCGGGTCGGCAGAGAGCGCGGCGATCGTGTCGTGAACCGGGAATTGATTGATCGTTTCGTCATCGGATGCAAGTAGCCCGGCGCCGATGATCCGCCGCTCTGCCGGCGGAGCGCAAGAAAGGAAGGCGGCCGGCCGGCCGGCAGTGCTCAACAGGTTGCAGACGAGGCTGGTGATGAACGCGGTCTTGCCGGACCCGCTGAGCCCGGTGACGGCGAGCCGCACCGTCCGATCATGGACGAGCCCGGTCAGTCCCGACAGCCGGTGAAACCGCAGCGGGCGCAATGCGGCCTCGGCGAGGCTACCCGGGCGGTTTCATCGCGACGTCGAGCATGACGTTGGGCAGGATCTCGCGGATCACGCTGCGCAGGGTCGACTCGTCGGCGCCGGTCGCCGCCGCGATCACCCGGCGCGACCCGCGCCGCAGCACGCGGGCGGTGGCGCGGCCGTCGCGGCCGGGACGGATGGTCGCAAACGCGTCGGCCGGTTCGATCCGCTTCAAGATCCGCTTCAGCGCCTGCAAACCTTCGGCGGTCTCGATGTCATGGACCGGCGTTTCCGAGGTCTCCGGCTCCTGCTCCTCCTCGACCGCGGCATCGACCGCTTCAACCGGCCGATAGCGCGCGAACGACTGGTAGATGGCGCGGCCGGCTTCGGCATCGATGCGCGATTGCAATTCCCAGCTCTCGCCGCGCGCCGACAGCTCGGTGATCAGCGCGAACATATCGTCGCAATCTTCCTCGTGCGAGCAGGTGAGAAAGGCGAGGCGGCCGTCATGCTCCACGACCCGGTCGTCATCCTCAGGAAAACCGAGCTCGGCCAGCGCGTTATCGAGCGCGCGCCGCGAGGCCACCAGCAAGTGTCGTTACATGCAGGCGGCGGCCGCTTTCCGCCGGATCCTTCTCCGCCATCAACTTTCCTCCGCATCGCCGCCATCGCCCGGCGCTGCGATCCTATGCGGTGTGACGCGGCCGCGCGACGAAAATCGGCGCTGCCCGGTTCGGCGCTGAGGTGCGCACGGCAGTCGAGCCAGAGCCGGCAGGACGGCGTCGCTAACTCGGCCGGCTCTCGCCGCTGCGACTGAGGCGCGTGTCGCCGTGGACGCCGACGTTGATCAGGAGCCCGAAGCCGAGCATCACCGCGAGCATCGCCGTGCCGCCATAGGAAATCAGCGGCAGGGGCACGCCAACGACTGGGAGCAGGCCCATCACCATCCCGGTGTTGATAAAGAAATAAAGGAAGAAGCTGAGTGATGATCCCGAGACCCAGCAGGCGGCCGAAGTGATTGCGGCTTCTGAGCGAGATCGCAAAGCCGTAGACGATGATCAGGGTATAGAGAACAAGCAGCCCGAGCCCCCGACTAAGCCGAACTCCTCCGCGAGCGTGGTAAAAATGAAGTCGGTTTGCTTCTCCGGCAGAAAGCTCAAGATGGCTCTGGCTGCCTTGCAGGAAGCCCTTGCCGAACAATCCGCCGGAGCCGAGGGCGATCTTTGACTGCAGGATATGATAGCCGGCGCCGAGCGGGTCGCTGTCCGGGTCGAGGAATGTGTAGATCCGATCTTTTGATAATCGCGCAGAAAATGCCAGATCCCGGAAGCGCGGCAGCGGCGGCGATCGCCGCCGTCAGCAGAAAACGCAAGGGCATCCCGGCAATGAAGAACAGCGAGGCGCCGCCCATCAGCAGCATGGTCGCGGTGCCGAGATCCGGCTGTTTGAGGACCAGCGCCGCCGGCACAAGAACCATCAAGCCGGGAAGAATCCAATAGCGGATGCGGCCGACATCCTCGTCACTGAGACTGTGGAAATAACGCGACAGCGCCAGCACCATCGCCACGTTCATCAGCGCGGAAGGCTGCAGCTGGATCACGCCGAGATCGATCCAGCGCTGGGCTCCCATGCCGACAAAGCCGCGCATATCGACGGCGATCACCAACACAAGTCCGGCGGCGTAGGCCCAATAAGCGATCCGAAACCAATGGCGGATGTCGACCAGCGCCACACCGATCATCAGGATCAAGGCGACAGCAAAGCGCGTAGTCTGCTTGGCCGCCCACGGATCGCATACTGCCGTCGGCCGCCGAGTACAGCACAGCGACGCCGAAGCACGCGGCCGCGCCGATCAGCAGCACCAGCCCCCAGCTGAGACCCCTCACCTTTTCCCAGAACCGCAGCTCGCGGCGGCCGAAATCGGACGACAGGCTCGCCACAGCTCAGCCGCCCGCCCCATTTGAACGCAGGTGGCGCGGGCCAAGCGGGCACGGAAGCTCGGCGAGGGTGTCCCGGCTCGGAACCCGCCGGGCGGGGTCGCGTCGTTGCGCCTCGACGCAGAACATCGCGGCAGATCGGTCCGGCCACCTCCGAACCGTGGCCGCCCGGACCCCGCCGTGCTCGACGACAGTCGCACAGACGTAGCGCGGCGCCTCAACCGGTGCGAAGGCAACGAACAGCGCGTGGTCGCGCTCCTTCCAGGGGATCTCGGCTGATCTTGCGCAGCCCGTGCTCGTGCTCGTACTCGCTGATCGCTCGCACCTGCGAAGTGCCCGACTTGCCGCCCATGGCGAAACCGGGATCGGTGATGCGTGCGGCATAGGCCGTGCCGCCCTGCTCGTTGACGACCGCGTTCATGCCGTCGAGCGACGAGGGCGAGCACGGCGCGGGCTGACGCCGAGCGCCGAGAAAGTCGGGTCGGCACTGGTCGCCGCCCGGCGGCAGCATGCCCTCGGCCCGCACGAGGCGCGGGACGACCGCCCGGCCGGTGACAAGCCGCGCGACCATAACCGCGATCTGCAACGGCGTCGCCAGCACCGCGCCCTGTCCAATCCCGGCGATCAGGGTTTCGCCTTGCGACCAGGCAGCGTCCGGAGGTCGCCAGCTTCCATTCGCGGCTCGGGATCAGGCCCGGCGCGCTCGCCGGGAATGTCGAGACCGAGCACGGCACCGAATCCGAAGCGGCGCGCCATCGCGCGCGAGCCGATCGATCCCGGCGCGCCGCGCGCGTCTCGTAAAAGAAGACGTCGCATGATTTCTTGATCGCGTCTCTCAGACGGATCGTGCCGTGGCCGCCCTTGCGCCAGCAGTGGAACGTGGCGTCGCCAAGCGTCGAGATGCCCCGGGCAGGATACCGCGGTCTCCGGGGTGAGCACTCCGGCGGCCAGGGCCGCCAGCGCGACCACCGGCTTGAACGTCGACCCCGGTGGATAGACGCCGGCGATCACCTTGTTGGATCAACGGGTTGCGCGCATCCGTCGAGAGCAGCTGCCACATCGCGGGAGTAAGCCCGGTGGAGAACAGCGCCGGATCGAAGCTCGGGCTCGAGACGAGAGCGAGTATGTCGCCGTTCACCGCGTCGAGCAGGACGCACGCGACGCTGGCCTCGGCGCCGCAGCGGCGCGTCATGAAATCCTGCATCACCGCATCGAGGCCGATCACCACATCCTTCCCCGGCCTGCCGGGGACCCGCCCGAGCTCGCGCACGATGCGGCCAAAGGCGTTGACCTCGACCTCGGCTGGTCCCGGCGCCGCCCGCGCAGCTCACTATCTCGGGACTTCTCGACGCCGTTCTTGCCGATGCGGAAATCCGGCAGCTCGAGCAGCGGGTCGCCGGTTAGCTCCGCCTCCGACACCGCGGCAACATACCCGATGACGTGCGCTGCGCTCGGACCCATACGGGTAAAATCGGGTCAGGCCTTGTTCGATCGCGACGCCCGGCAGCTCCGGTATGGCGACCTCGATGCGCGCCATCTCCTCCCAGCTCGAGATTGGCGCGAACCACGATCGGCACGAAAGCGATGCTTGCGCCGGACGTCGCGCAGTACCCGGCGGCGGTCGGTCTCTCCGATCTCGATCAGCGAAGCCGAGAGCATCCAGCGTGGCCGCGATATCTCCGGCCTGCTCGGCGACGATGACGAGGCGGTAGTTCTGGCGATTATCGGCGAGCGGAACGCCAAAGCGGTCGAGGATGCGCCCGCGCGGCGGCGGCAGAAGCCGCAAATTGATGCGGTTTTCATCCGCCAGCATCGAATAACGATCCGCCTCCGAGGATCTGGAGCTCGTACATGCGCCCCGCGAGCGCACTCGAGCAGGGTTGCTTGGCCAGCCCCGAGAAGCGCCGCCCGCCGGCTCAGAAGCCTTTGACGCTGCGCTTCTGGCCGCATCGTCGGTGCGGCTGCTCGATCTCCCGGCATCGGTCAGCCGGTGCTCATCAGCAAGCGCTGGGTGCGGCCCAGCAGAAAGCTCGCCGCCGGAAACAATCGAAATCGTCAGCACCGCGCGAAACATGGTGCCGCGGAAATCGATAAGCGCGCGGTCGAGCAGGCAATGCAGGAGCCCAGAGAAACAGCATTGCACCGCCGCTCAGCATCGTGAAGCCGGTCCAGACAAACGGAAACGGTCGATTGATGAAATGGCGCCGGAGCCGCAGCACAACCGCCCGGGCGAGCAGCATGACGAGGGCGCTGACGCCCGGACGGCGCACCGGTCAGCAGGTCCTGGGTGACACCGATCAGAAAGAGCCGACAGAGGCGGCAGCAGTTTCGGCCGGTAGATCGTCCAATGATAAACCGCCATCAGAGTAAAGGCAGGAGCGACCGCGGCGTAGCCGGGGATGGGCGCCGGCTGGATCGAAATGACCATCGCCGCCAGCGTGCTCGCGATCGGCAGCAAACGCGCGGCCGCGTTGTCGACGCGCTGTCGAGCTGGTGCGGTGACGGACTTCAAGACCACCTGTACTCAGTGCGCCGGCTCTGCTGGCCATCGGCGGGCCGCTCGCCACGCCGGCCACTGCGCGGGACGATCGGTACGGGCTTGGGCAGTGCATCGGCACAGCCCATAATCGACAATCCGTAGATATCCCACCCGCGACAGCTCGACATACGGCTCGACACGAGGCGCCTCTCCGTCCGAGCGACGCGACAACGCCGACCGGCAGTCCCGGTGGAAAGACGCCGCCCTGTCCCGAGGTGACGATCCGATCGCCGATCTGGATCGCAGCGCCGGTATCGAGGTACCGCAGGTACGGGCGCTCGGAGTTATCGCCGGCCAGCAATGCGCGCTGCTGAGAACCCTCCACGATCACCGGCACGCGTGAGTTCAGGTCGGTGACGAGGAGAACGCGCGCGGCCCGGCTCCCGACTTCCGAAACCGCGTCCGACCAGACCCTCGCCGGTAACGGCGGCCTGGCCGCGCGCGACGCCGTCCTCGCTGCCCGCATAAACCATCAAGCTCGCGGACATAGGCACCGCCGGAGTTCGCGATCACTCGGGCGGTCAAATAGGTTGCCGTCGGTTCTGGCGTCAGCTTCAGCAACCCGCGCAGCTGGGAATTCTCGGAGGCAAGCTTCAGGGCGGCCTGCTGCCAGCCGCATCAGCCTCTCGTTCTCTCGCGTCAAGCGGTCATTGTCCTGATAAACCGCGACGAGGCGCCGCGCGCGAGTTGCAAGATCAGCGAGGGCGGAAAGCGGCGCGCGACAGGACATCGAGCACGGGAGCGGCAGCGTCGGCAACTGCGATGACGCAGCGAACTCGAGCATGACCTGATCGGCCTTGCCGAGTATGATCATCGTCACCGACAACAGAACGAGAAGCGGGAAGGTGACCCGCTGCAAGCTCGTCGCGGCGGAGCGGCGACAGCCGGATCACCGCGCTCGCTCGCCGGTGGCGATTCGGGCTACGCCCTGACGCGAGCGCGTTTCCGGAAGTCAGCACAAGACGGCGCTGGAGTCCAGCGCTGCCATCCGCAGTCATGACGTCCCCTCACGCCCCCAAGTATAAGTTTCCTCACCACATATTAACCAACACGTTCTTTAGCGTTTTCATTTCTTCAAGGGCACGGCCCGTACCGAGCGCCACGCAGGTCAGCGGATCGTCGGCGATCGAGACCGGCAGCCCGGTGGCATGCCGCAGCACCAGGTCGAGATTGCTGAGCAGCGCGCCGCCGCCGGTCAGCACGATCCCCTTGTCGACGATATCGGCGGCGAGTTCGGGAGCGGTGTGCTCGAGCGCCACCTTGACCGCCTCGACGATCGAGCCGACCGGTTCGGCCAGGCTTTCGGAAATCTGGCGCTCGCTGATCACGATTTCCTTTGGCACGCCGTTCATCAGGTCGCGCCCCTTGATCTCCATCACGCGGCCCTCGCCGTCCTCCGGCATGCAGGCGGAACCGATCTCCTTCTTGATCCGCTCGGCGCTGCCCTCGCCGACGAGGAGATTATGGTTGCGGCGGATATAGGCGATGATCGCCTCGTCCATCTTGTCGCCCCCGACCCGCACCGAGCGGCAATAGACGATGCCGCCGAGCGACAGCACCGCTACCTCCGTCGTTCCGCCTCCGACATCGACGACCATCGAGCCTGTCGGCTCGGTCACCGGAAGGCCGGCGCCGATCGCTGCCGCCATCGGCTCCTCGATCAGAAAGACCCGCCTGGCGCCTGCGCTTTCGGCCGATTCCTGGATCGCCCGCCGCTCCACCGCGGTCGAGCCCGACGGCACGCAGACGATGATCTGCGGCGTGGCGAAGCTGCGCCGGTTGTGCACCTTGCGGATGAAATGCTTGATCATTTCCTCCGTCACCTCGAAATCGGCGATGACGCCGTCGCGCAGCGGCCGGATCGCCTGAATGTTGCCCGGGGTGCGGCCGAGCATCAGTTTTGCCTCCTCGCCGACGGCAAGGACCTGTTTCCTGCCGCGGACGCTGGCGATCGCCACCACCGATGGCTCGTTCAGCACGATCCCGCGCCCCTTCACGTAGACGAGGGTGTTTGCCGTGCCGAGGTCGATCGCCATGTCGGCGGACAGCAAAGCCCAACATTCTTCCGATCATCTGATTGCCGACCTAAAGTAGGCGGGCGATTCGACGCCCGGCCAGTCATCGGCCGAAAGAGCCAAACCCCCACCGACGCTGCATCCCCGCAGGCGAGGGCCCGATCCTTGCGGATCGCCGGCACCTTTGCAAGCCGGCAATCGACGGCGAACCAGTCTTCTCCTCTTCCGTCAGCGGCCCGTCAGACAGACGGGGCTCGTTGGTCTTGTTCGGCCCGCAATGTTCGATACATTAGATCGAGGGAAGCGCCGAATCGCGCTCAGGTAGAAGTGGAGTCGACAGGTGGCGACGATCGTCAACCTCAATAAACGCCGCAAGCAGCGCGACCGCGATGAAGCGGAGCGGCGTGCGTCGGCTAACCGAATTCGGTTCGGGCGCAACAAGCTGCAACGTGCCCGGGACGCGCTTGAGGCCGCGCGGGCCCAAAACGAGATCGAGGATAAGCGCCTCGAATAACGCATGCCGGTCCGGTTGGCACAAACGGATTTGCTAGGGCTCTGCCCCGAGCGCGGCCCGGTAGGCATCCAGCGTGGGCGCGTCGAAACAGATAAAGTCACCAGTTTAGGAAATTGCTGCTGCGCCAGGTGTGCGCCCACGATAGCGAGGACAGGCGATGTCAGGCATGAGCGATAGCAGCCTTCGAGGGTTGTCGCTCTCGGCAGCTCCGCCCCGCCAGATCGGTGCGACCCTGTGGATGATGTGGTGCGCCGCGTAGACGATACCCCGCCGGTGAGTCGCGCCTCCCCGGCGGACAGCCTCCCAGTTTACGGCATTCGGCAAGAAGCTGAGGCCCAGCAGCCCGATGGATCGTGCCATCGACGCCGCCTCCGCCCTGAACAGCGAGGCGTTCGCCGCATTGACGACGGCATCGACCCGCACACTGGGTGATGTCCCCGAGGACAGGCGGATGCGTGCGGCAACGTCGGGGCAAAACGGTCAAGGCTCAACGGCAACGATGGGTAGAAAAATACCAAAGCGGCGTCACCGTCTCCCTGGCGATGATGCGGGCAGATTACCCGCGGCGGGAGAGCCTGCAAGGCGCCTTTGGGGCGGATATACGGGTTGATCAGTTGATCCGATACGGCACCGAAGACGGCGCGCCGGCGGGCGCTGTCAAACGGATGTCGCTTCGGCCTGCTTTCGCTCGGTCGCGTAGCGGGTCCGCCGCGGCGGCCAAGTGCGGGTCGGATCTGCGCGAGTCTCGGTAATTCCACGCTACCATGTGCCGGCTGGCGTGGTCCGAACCATGCAATCGCGCTGTCCTGTTTTCCTCATCCGGGACGCCGTCAGTCAATCTGCGCAACAGATCGCGAGCGCGCGAGAGCCGCGAACTGGTCCCAACCGGGACGTTGAGGACCACCGCGACCTCGTCATAGCGCATCCCCTCCAGTCCGACCAGCAAGATTACTGAGCGTTGGGCATCGGGCAGCTTACCAATTGCGCGTTCGAGATCGCGCAGCTCAAGCCTCCTTCCTTGGTGGGCCGCGTGGGAGAGCAGCGGCTCTCGTTCACTCAACCTGACCGCTGTTCCTTCGCGCACCCGTCGTGACGGATATGGTTAACGTGCTGATTATGAAGTATGGTGAATAGCCAAGCTCGCAGATCCGTGCCCTCTTCCCAGAGGTGCAATTTCCCGAGGGCCCGGGTGAGGCAGTCCTGGACGAGGTCGTCGGCGGCTACACGTCGTGCGTCAGCGCACGGGCAAAAGCGCCGCAGGCGAGGAATTTCGGCTTCAATGTCGCAGTAGGGTTTGGCCACAGAGGTTCGCTCCCATTGGGATTCGGGGCGGGCAGCGACCGATCCGATCCAGCGAAGTCTACCGACGAGCTGTAATCCGATGATGTCAGGCGGCTGGTTTTATGTAAGAAATTGTAACTCATATATGTAACTCCAGGAACTCATTCGACGATCTCGGATCGACGGGTTACCAGATTGGAAGCGCGGCAAGGGTGGGCGAAGTTGGCCGGCATGAACGACAGCGGTCACATCCTGATCGTCGACGATCAGCGCGGAGATCTGTGATCTCGTGCACGGATATCTGACCGGCGAGGGCTACCGCGTATCGACCGCACACGACGGCGCGGAAATGCGCCGGATAATGGCTCAAGGTGGGGTCGATCTCGTCATATTGGATCTGATGCTGCCCGGCGAGGACGGGCTGACGCTTGCTCGCTCCGCTTCGCGAGGGTCGAGCGTCGGGATCATTATCTTGACCGGTCGCGGCGAGATCGTCGACCGCATCATCGGCCTCGAAATGGGCGCGGACGACTACCTGCCGAAGCCCTTTCACTTGCGTGAGTTGCTGGCCCGGGTCAAGAGCGTGCTGCGCCGGGCATCGGAGCCGCGACGACGAGAGGCAGGCGGCGCCCCGATCGCGGGCAGGTTCTCCGGCTGGAACCTCGATCTGGCCAGCCGGGAGCTGCTTTCACCCTCGGGCGAGGAGGTCCGACTGACCACCGGCGAATTCGACTTGCTCGCCGCTTTTGTAAATAACGCCAACCAGGTGCTGACCCGCGATCGACTGCTCGATCTCGCCCGCAATCGAGAAGCAGGGCCCGTTCGACCGAACAATCGACGTCCAGGTCGGGCGGCTGCGCCGGAAGCTCGAGGACGATCCGCAGCGGCCGACGATGATCAAAACCGTGCGCGGCAGCAGCTACATCTTCACCCCGACAGTCGAGGTGACCTGAGGCAGAAACCGCCCGCACCCCGACCTCGGCGCTTCCTGCTCAGACCGTCAGATAGCCGCGCACCGCGGCTTCATCCATATCCTCGCGGCGGCCAGCGGCCACGACCTCGCCGCGTTGCATGACAAGATAGGCGGCGGCAAGGTCGCGGGCGAATTCAAAATATTGCTCGACCAAAAGGATCGCCATGTTTCCGCTCTCGGCCAGATCGCGGATAGACGCGCTCGATATCGCTGGATGATCGAAGGCTGGATGCCCTCGGTCGGCTCATCGAGGATCAACAGGCGCGGCCGGGTGACGAGGGCGCGCGCGATCGCGAGTTGCTGCTGCTGACCGCCGGAGAGGTCACCGCCGCGGCGGTGGAGCATGTCCTTCAGCACTGGAAACAGGGCGAAGATTTCATCCGGGATGCGACGCAGCTCACGCGCCAGCGGCGCAAAACCGGTCTCGAGGTTCTCGAGCACGCTCAGCCGGGAAAGATTTCGCGGCCTTGCGGCACCAGCGCCAACCCGGCGCGAGCGCGCTCACTGCGGCGGCAGGTCGTTCAATACCCGATTCTCCCAGGTGATGCGGCCTGCGCGGATCGGCTGCAGCCCAAAGATCGCCCGCAGCAGGCTCGTCTTGCCGACGCCGTTGCGGCCAGAGGATGCACGTCACCTCACCCTTTGCCGCCGAGAGGCTGACGCGACGCAGCGCATGGCTCGCGCCGTAATAAAGATCCACCCCTCGACGGACAGCATCGCTCAGCGCCTTTCACAAAGTTGGACTTGACCAGATCAAGTCTGACCACGACGGTCAACGATGGTTTCGGCGTGTTACATACCGCCAATTCTTAAATGCAATCATTAGTGGAATTTATTGTTTTCACTTCCCGCCATCTGCAGCAGATCTGCGGCTTAAAATTTCTCCTACGGGTTGTGGTGGCACCACATTCAGACCAGCGCCATGCCCATCAGTCATCTGCATCTCCCCGGTCTTTCAACCGGCCGGCCATCCCCGCAACCGCTTTAGCCGGGAATATGAGTGCGATCTAGGCAATTTTATGATCATCATTATCGCAACCCGCGTTCGCCCAAGGCGATGGCAACCTGCGATGTACTGCCGGCGACGGTTCTTGGGCTGCCCTGGGTGCACCTGCCGTAGCAAAGACGCAGATTATCCGTGGGGCTCGCTATGAATTACCAACTGCACGTCCCCGTCTGCACGTCTCCTGGCGCAGATCTCGGATGAGGAGGTGTCAACGCGGAAACGGTGCTCAGGGATTTCGGTGAAGAGATCGGCATAGCGCCGCGGCACCGGGATGTCGTTCAGCGCGCGTACGCGCCCCGCCGCGTCGATGCGCACGGCCACCAGAAAGCTGCTCCCGGAATTGGCGATTTCCTCGAGCGCCACATGCATTCGAGCCTCGTCATCGCCATAATATTTCGGCGCAACCAGCCGCTCCGCTGTATCCGCGCCGATCACAAACGTCGTCCTCGGAAACAAGCGCGACTTTTCGAGGAAGGTGGGCGCTCGCGTGAGTTCGACCGGCGACTTCCAGGCGAATTGCGCGAGCCGGTGTCTCACCGTCTCGCCCGCCAGCGGCGGCTTGTCGACGTTTGTGACAGAGATTTCGAATGCCAAGGGCTGCTGCCTGAGCTCTTCGGCGACCCGCGCCAGCAATACATGTCCCTCGTGCACCGGGTTGAAAGAACCTGGGAACAGCACAACGGGCTGCGGCGCCGACAGCATCATTTGGCCATCGGGCTGGACGGTGACGCGATCGAGTTCGCCCGCCAAGAGCTGATCGATCGTATCCACGGTCGCGACGACCGTCTCCGCATAATGTTCATCCGCATCGAGCAGGCTGCGCGGCGACGGTGCGGCAATCCCGCATGCGCGGGCCAGCCACAGGACGATCGCGCGCGAAACGAGGTCTTCTTCAGCGGCGCGATCACGTCGGCCCTTGGCCATCACGCAAGTGCAGTGCGCGATGCCGGCGGAGTTGGCGAATGCGATGTGAAATCGATGCTCGCCTTTACGCGGGCGATCGCTCACCAGTGCCGCCGTCGCGCCGAGGCCAACCAGATCGGTGCCCGCCGGCACCAGCCTGGCTGCGCGTGCCCGTGCGCTTCGTGCCATCGCGATTGCGGTGTCGGAACTGCACGCCTGTGCCGGCGCAAAGCCGAGAAACGTCGCAAGCGCCAGCGCGTCGTAGGGAACCTGCGCCTCGATCAGCAGCCGAGAGCCGCCGGGAACACGAAGCAACTCGCCGACCGCCCCACTGCCGCCCCCGGTGATCGCGAGTGCAGCCTTGCGGCCGGACGCGTGCAATGCGGAGATCAATTGTTGCCACGCAGCGTCCGACGGGCTCATGGTGCGTGTGTGGTCCGAAGCTGAAAAGTACCTCGCGAACGGTGAAAGACAGTTCGGACAGAGTCAACAGAGTGCATGGGCGTGCCGGCAGCGCTGCCGGCGTGCCGCTCGCATTTTACAGCTCGATCGAGGTCCGGATCGGCGTAGAAGCGACAGCTGGCGCGCGAACTGGGATAGTCCAGTTCGCCACCTTCCACGGAAATTCAAGCAGAGGTGCACCACCCTCGTCAGCGGGAAATCTGGGTGCGGGTCATGTGCACCCCTGCCCCCTCGGCGAGGCAGAGGCGAGCTCGGTCAAGGGAGCGCCCGAGCACTCCGCCAACCGCTTGGTCGAGCGGGCCGGGCTCCGCGCCAGACCTTCCTCTGCCACTGCGCCACGCTGTCGCCGACCGCGCACCGCAGTTTTGGCGAGTGATACGTCGAGCCCAATGAAAACGCGCATAGGCGCCTTCTGGTCCAGCTCGTTGAATCCAGACCGACCCTATGCGTGTCGGGTCAGGATCCGATTACCCCAGCTCGCATCCGGCAGGGTGAAGACGGCGCAGGGCGCCGCGATGCCGCGCAGCACGTGTTCGCCCAGCGGCACCAGCGGCGTGGTGGTCTCGGCGGCGACCGCGCCCGAGATCAGCACCGACCGGCCGAGCGGCCGGCACAGCCCCTCCAGCCGGCTGACCAGGTTGACCGCGGGGCCGATGGCGGTGAAGTCCAGCCGGTCGGCCGCGCCGATATTGCCCCACAGCATCTCGCCGAGATGCAGCGCCGCGCCGAAGGGCAGCGGCGGCAGCCCCTGCGCCTGCCGCACCGCATCGAGATGGGCCATGCCGGCGCGGGCGGCGACGACCGCGCGCAGCGCCGCCTCGCAGGCCTCGGCCGGCGCGCCGGTGACCGGGAAGATCGCCAGCACGCCGTCGCCGATGAACTTCAGCACCTCGCCCCCGAAGGCGTGCACCGCCCCGGCGACGCGGTCGAACCAGGCGTCGAGGGCGGCGATCATCGCCGCGGGCTCCGTCGCCTCGGACAGGGCGGTGAAGTCGCGCAGATCGGCACAGAGCAGCGCGGCGCGGATGGTCTCCCCGGTGCCGCGGCGCAGCGCGCCGGCCTGCACCCGGGCGGCACTGCGCCGGCCGAGATAGGCCTCGAGCAGCGCTGCCAGCGCCGCCCGCGCGGCCAGTGCGGCTAAAGGCGCCGCGGCGAAGCGCGCGGCCTGGCGCAGCCGGCCGGCCTCGGCGGGGCCGAACGGCCGGGTCCCGGCCCAGCCCAGCACCGGACTGTCCGGCGCCGGGCCGACCGTGTCCTCCTGCACCGGGCCAAGCCCGGCCAGCCAGTCGCGCCCGGCTTGGCTGAGCGGACCGCCGGCGAAGCCCAGCGCCTCGATCACCGCCCCGGTCTCCGCCCGCCACAGCCAGGTGCGGCGGGCGATGATCGGATGCGGCACCGCGAGCGTCAGGGCGCCGCCGGCCAGCGGCAGGCCGTCGGCCAGCAGCCGGCCGCCGAGCTCGGCCAGGAACCGGTCAGGGCCGGGCGAGGCGCCGGCCTCGTCCACCAGCCAGGCGAGGGGCGCGGGCAGATCCATGCCGCGATCATGCCGCCACAGCCCCTGACCTGTCATCCGCGCCGCGGCGATGGCGCAGCCGGCCCCGCCGGTCTATCCTCGGGCAAGGCCCCGACCCCGGCGCCCGTCCATCCTCCGCCGCAGGCGGAGCAGGCCATCGCAACCGTGGGGAGACCGATGCAAGAGGCCCTCGTCGTCCGCCGCGAGACGCACATCCCGGCGCCGCCCGCCGCGGTGTTCGCCCTCCTGACCGATCCGGAGAAGATCCTGCGCTGGATGGGGACGGAGGCGCAGGTCGAGCCGCAGCCCGGCGGGCTCTATCTCGTCAATGTCACCGGCGCTCGCTTCGCCCGCGGCTCCTTCCGCGAGGTGGTGCCGGTGCACCGCCTGGCCTACAGCTTCGGCTGGGACGGCAGCGAGGTGGTGCCGCCGGGGTCGAGCCTGGTCGAGATCGACCTGATCGAGCAGCCGGACGGAACGCTGCTGCGCCTGACCCACACCGGCCTGCCCAATGCCGAGCAATGCGCCGGCCATGCGGAAGGCTGGGCCCATTACCTCGGCCGGCTGGCCGAGGTTGCAGCCGGGCGCGACCCGGGCCCGGACCCCTGGCACGGCCGCACTGGCAGGGAGTGACTGCTTTCCGCACTCCAATCTGAAACGCGTTTCGTCGTCGGCAGCCGGGTGTTTGGGACGGAAGTCGCTGGATGGTGATCACTGCCGATGGCGGGGTTTGCCCTCGGCTAGGTGGACGCGGAATTTCAGGCGCACCATGCGGAATGTGTCATCAAACCCTGCTGCTCGCGCGATCAGCAACCCCTGCCCCGAAACGACGGCTCCGCTGGCTCGCGCGACGCTCCCCGGCAGTGGGTCGAGCCCGGCATCCTTCAACGAAGGCGAGATAGACTTCGATGACGCGCGGGTGGTTCTGAACGTAGCTCGATCGAGCCTTCGGCCAGGACCGAGCCCTCGTGCAGCACCGTCACCTTGGCGCCGAGGCTGCGCACGAACGCCATGTCGTGCTCGACGACGACGATCGTGCGGTCCGCGCGCGAGGTCGAGGATCAGCTCGGCGGTCTGCTCGGTCTCGCGGTCGGTCATGCCGGCGACCGGCTCGTCGAGCAGCAGCAGAGTGCGGTCGTGGATCAGCAGCATGCCGATCTCGAGCCATTGCTTCTGGCCGTGGCTCGAGCGCGCCGGCCGGCCTGCGCCGCTCTGCTCGGCAAGACCGATGCGGGCCAAGGTCGCGCGTCGATGCGGTCGCGGCGCTGCGGGGTCAGCCGCGCAAACAGCGTCGCCAGGTGCCGCGGCTGCTCGGCGAGCGCGAGTTCGAGGTTCTCGAAGACGGTCAGGTTTTCGAACACGGTCGGCCGCTGGAACTTGCGGCCCGATGCCGAGATTGGCGATCGCGGCCTCGTCGAGGCGGGTCAGATCCGCCGATGCCGCCGAAGAAAACCTCGCCCGGATCCGGCCGGGTCTTGCCGGTGACGACATCCATCATCGTCGTCTTGCCGGCGCCGTTCGGACCGATGATCGTGCGCAGCTCGCCTTCCTCGACGACCAGCGACAGGTCGTTCAGCGCCTTGAACCCGTCGAAGCTGACCGTCACGCCGTTGAGGTAGAGCAGCGTCGTCGGTCGGTCGGCGACGCCGGCTTCATGCCTGCTCTCCGCCGCGACCGGCGACCGCCAGCGCCGGCGCGCGACGCGGTCCGCGCGCCAGCGGCAGCTGCCGGACGATGCCGACGACCCGCGCGGGAAGACCAGCGTCGTCAGCGACGAACAGCGCGCCGAGAACAGAACAGCCAGGTCTCGGGCGCCGCGCCGGTCAGCCAGGTCTTGGCGAGGTTGACCAGCGACCGCGCCGACGATCGGCCCCAGACAAGCGTGCCGCGGCCGCCGACCGAGACCCAGATCGCGATCTCGATCGAATTGCCGGGCGAGAATTCGCTCGGGTTGATGATGCCGACCTGCGGCACGTAGAGCGCGCCGGCGATCCCGGCGAGCACCGCCGAGACGGTGAAGACGAACAGCTTGGCGTTGGTCGACCGAATAGCCGAGGAAGCGCACCCGGCTTTCGGCGTCGCGCAGCGCCAGCAGTACCCGTCCGAGCTTCGAGGCGGTGATGAACCGGCACAGCAGATAGCCGAGCGCCGAGCGCCGACGGCGGAGGCGAGATAGAGCGCCGAGCCGCGTCGCCGGCCAGTGCACGTCCCAGCCGAGGATGTCCTTGTAATCGGTCAGCCCGTTATTGCCGCCGAACCCCATGTCGTTGCGGAAGAAGGCGAGCATCAGCGCATAGGTCATCGCCTGCGTGATGATCGACGAGATAGACCCCGGTGACGCGCGAGCGGAAGGCGAGCCAGCCGAACACCAGCGCGAGCAAGCCGGGCACCAGCATCACCATCGCCGCGGCATAGGCGAAATGGTCGAAGCCCCACCAGAACCAGGGCAGCTCCTTCCAGTTGAGGAACACCATGAAATCGGGCAGCAGCGGATTGCCGTAGACGCCGCGCGTGCCGATCTGGCGCATCAGGTACATGCCCATGCAGTAGCCGCCGAGCGCGAAGAAGGCGCCGTGCCCGAGGCTCAGAATGCCGGCATAGCCCCAGATCAGATCGAGGCTCAGCGCCAGCAGTCGCATAGCACAGATACTTGCCCAGCAGCGGCACGAGGTAATCGGGCAGCGGCGAACGGCGAATCCGGCGGCACCCAGCGGTTGAGAATCGGGACCAGCCAGACCGAGCACCATGCCGCAGGCGACAAAGCCCGCCCAGAAGCCGCGGCGCCCCATACGCTCGCTGGCTCGGTCGCCAGAGGGCGCCGCCACGGCTCAGGCCTCCGCCTCCGCGGTGCGGCCCTTCAGCGCGAAGAGACCGCGCGGCCGCCGCTGGATGAACAGGATGATCGCCACCAGAACGACGATCTTGCCGAGGATCGCGCCGGCGACCGGCTCGAGAAACTTGTTGACGATGCCGAGCGACAGCGCGCCGACCAGGGTGCCCAGCAAATTGCCGACCCCGCCGAACACGACGACGAGAAAGCTGTCGACGATGTAGATCGTGCCGAGATTGGGGCTGACATTGCCGATCTGGCTCAGCGCCACCCCGGCCATGCCGGCGATCCCGGAGCCGAGACCGAAGGTCAGCGCGTCGACCCGCGCGGTGCGGATGCCCATCACCGAAGCCATGTGCGACGGTTCTGGGTGACGGCGCGCATGTGCAGCCCGAAAGCGCGTCCGATTGAGAATCAGCGCCAGCGCCCCCAAGACGACAAAGCAGAAGATGATGATGTAGAGCCGGCTCCAGGTGACGGTGAACCCGCCGATCGGGTCGAACCCGCCGGTCATCCAGCTCGGGTTCGAGACCTCCTTGTTGGGCGAGCCGAAGATCGAGCGCACCGCCTGCTGCAGGATCAGGCTGACGCCCCAGGTCGCGAGCAGGGTTTCGAGCGGCCGTCCGTAGAGAAACGGATCACGCTGCGCTCCAGCACGACGCCGACCGCCCCGGCGAACAGAAACGCCACCGGCACCGCGACGACGAGATAGGCGTCGATCCAGCCGCGCGGCAGGAAGCTGCGGAACAATTGCTGACACGACATAGGCGGCGTAGGCGCCGAGCATGATCATCTCGCCATGCGCCATGTTGATGACGCCCATCACGCCGAAGGTGATGGCGAGGCCGATCGCGGCGAGCAGCAGCACGCTGCCGAGGCTGATGCCCTGGAACAGATTGGCGGCCAAACCGACGAGCCAGAGCCGGTTGTCGATCGAAGCGAGTGCAGCGTCGGCGGCCTTTCGCAGCTCGGGATCGGTACCTGGAGCGGCGCGAAACTCGTCGAGCAGGTTCTTGATCTGCGGATCGGTGGTGGTGCCGAGCGCTCGGATCGCGGCGAGCCGCTCTTCCTTGCTGCCGGCGACACGAGCCGCGCGGCGGCGAGGCTTTGCTGCATCGCCGCGCGGATGTCCGGGTTCTGCTCCGCGGCGATCGCCTTTTCGAGCAGCGCCGCTGCCTCGGCCGAAGGGTGCCGCAGCGCGTCCTGGGCCGCGGCCAGCCGGGCGGCAGGATCGGTGCTGAACAGGGTCAGCGCGCCGAGCGCGCGCCTCGATCGCGCCGCGCAGCCGGTTGTTGACGATGATGCGGCTAAAGCTCGGCTGACCGCGTGTCGGCGATGTCGGCGCCGGTCACCGCATCACGGAACTTCGTTGTCCCGCCTTCCATCGTCGCAATCGGCATGCGCGATCGTCGCCTTTGAACAGGCGTCCGTCGGCAAGCGCCTGCAGGATCGGAATCGCTCGCGGGTCGCCGAGCGCGCCGAGCGCGGCAACCGCCTTTTCCTTCTCGGCGAAGCTGTCGCCGCGCGAGGCCTCCGACGAGTGCCGCGAAATCTTCCGCCGATGCGGGCGCCGACTGCCGCGAGCAGACGAGCAGGATCAGCGACGAGACCGCATAGGCGAGCGCGCCGAACCACTCACGCCGCTTCGCTGCCGCTCAGCACCCTCTCCCGCAGTGCGGGAGAGGTGCGACTCGGATCGCGCCAGGGCTGGGTGGGTGAGGGCTCGCACCTGCCTGATTCCGCTCAATCCTTAAATTTCGGCTTCCGTGCAATTGCCGCAGACCCAGGGATAGGTCCAATCGGCAATCTTGCCCTTGTCCTCGGGAAGATACGGGCTCCAGGCGTCCGCCTTGATCGCCTCCTTGGTCTGCCAGACGACGTCGAACTGCCCATCCGGCCGGATCTCGCCGATCATCACCGGCTTTGAGAGGTGATGATTGGTGTTCATCACTCGACATGAACCCGCTCGGCGCCTTGACCTTCTGGCCGTACATCGCCTGCCGCACCGCATCGACATCCGTGGTGCCGGCCTGTCTGACCGCCTGCGTCCACATCTTGAAGCCGATGTAATGCGCCTCCATCGGATCGTTGGTGACGCGCTTCGGGTTCTTGATGAAGTCGTGCCACTGCTTGATGAAAGCATCGTTCGTCGGGTTCTTTACCGATCTGAAGTAGTTCCAGGCGGCCAGGTGGCCGACCAGGTTCTTTGTGTCGATGCCGGCCAGCTCTTCCTCGCCGACCGAAAAGGCCACGACCGGAATATCCGAGGCCTTGATGCCGGCGTTGGCCAATTCTTTATAGAAGGGAACGTTGGCGTCGCCGTTGATCGTCGAGACCACCGCCGTCTTCTTGCCGGCTGAGGCAAAGCTCTTGATAGCGGCGACCTCGGTCTGCCAGTCGGAATGCCCGAACGGAGTGTAATTGATCTTGATGTCGTCGGCGGCGACCCCTTTCGACTTCAAAAGGCCTCGAGGATCTTGTTGGTGGTGCGCGGGTAGACGTAATCGGTCCCCTCGAGCACCCAGCGCTTGGCCGTGCCTCCTTCATCGCCCATCAGGTACTCGACCGCCGGGATCGCCTGCTGGTTGGGTGCCGCTCCGGTATAGAACACGTTGCGGGAACTCTCCTCGCCCTCGTATTGGACCGGATAGAACAGCAGGCCATTCAGCTCCTCGAAGACCGGCAGCACCGATTTGCGCGACACCGAGGTCCAGCAGCCGAACACGGCGGCGACCTTCTCCTTCGACAGCAGATCGCGCGCCTTCTCGGCGAAGAGCGGCCAGTTCGAGGCCGGGTCGACGACAACCGCTTCGACCTTCTTGCCGAGCAGCCCGCCCTTCTTGTTGATGTCGTCCACCATCATCAGGATGGTGTCCTTGAGCGTCGATCTCGCTGATCGCCATCGTCCCCGACAGCGAATGCAGAACGCCGATCTTGATCGTTCCCTGGGTCTGAGCGGCGGCGGGACCGGCCGCCCCTGCGATGACCGCCGCGGCGAATGCTGCCTGCCACATCCTGTTCAACACCCGATGTCTCCCTCTTGATGTGCTTTGATGCGGCCCACCGGCCGGCAAGCGTGACCGGAGCAAGATCGAGGCCAAGCCATGCGAAGCATCGGCTCGGTTTGGCATTGTGGAACGCAAAGAAAATGTGCCTGAATCTTAGGCAGATTGTTGGCGCCCGTATCGCCAAACGCTCTTGCGGCGTCCGCGGAGGAGTGGTGTCCGTCGCCGCTGCGGAATCTCAGCCCGGGTGTGACCCAGCTCACAGTTCTCGGCGCGATCATGTCCGATCCTAGATCGCCTAATCGGGGGCGCAATCGCTCCGTGCCGCGAAGGGAGGAAAGGATGGTCGAGACAGTCCAGTGGCGGCGTTGGATCACCAAACATCACACCCGGCAAGCCGCACGACCTCGAGGCGCGAGGCAGGATTTCACCGTGATCCTGATGCTCTCGCTGTCGGGGCTCGCTCTCTCGTTATTCGCGATCGGGCAAGGATGGCTCGGTGATGCCGAATATCCGACCAGCCTATTCCTTCTGCTTCAGTAAGGCTCTGCCAAGCCGGATCGCATCAGGCGCCGGCCTCAGGCCCAATCCGACACGAGCAACCGAACTCGTGGGCGCGTCACGCCCGGGTAGCGGCTGAAAACGTCATCGTCCTATCCTTTCGCCGGATCGAGCCGGGGAACACGATGACCGACAGCGATGCCGCGCTCGCCGCCAATCTCGAATTCTACCGCGCGTTCGCCACGCGGGATGTTGCCGCCATGGATGCGCTGTGGGCCCGGCAGGCTCCGGTTGCATGCCTCCATCCCGGGTGGACCGCGCTGAAGGATCGCGACGCGATCATGCAGAGCTGGGAAGGGATCCTGTCGAACCCGGACGCGCCGCGCATCGCCTGCTTTGACGAGCAAGTGTTTCTCTACGGCGATGTGGCGCTGGTGCTCTGCGAGGAGGAGTTGGAGGGCGGTACCCTGGCGGCGAGCAACCTGTTCGTCCGCGAAGACAACGAGTGGCGGATCGCCCATCATCACGCCGGCCAGATCGTCGGCCGGCACCCGGAGGACGACGAGCCTTCGCGGCTCAATTGAACTTGAAGCAGAGCGGTCAGGGTCGCCGCCCGCGGTCGTAGGCAGCCCGCACTTCGTAGAGGCGCTGGGCGGTTTCGGCATCGAGCCGGCCGTCCCAGCGCTCAGGGGCGAAACCGGCGCTGAAAGGCGGCAACGACCACGGCCTCGTTGGCGGGACCGACGCAGTAGCCGATGGCCGCGAGATCGGCCAAGGCGGCGGCGCGCTCGACAACTCCGACGCCTCTGCCGCGGCTGCGGGCGAGACCGGGCGCCGGCTGCGGCCAGATCCCGATCCCGGCGCGGGCGAGGCGCGGCCAGTCAAACAGCTCGCCGGGATCGCTTTTGCGATCCGGCGCGATATCCGAGTGACCGACGATGCGGTGCGGCGGGATCGGGTTGCGGCCTAGGATGTCACGGCACAGCTGCTTCCAGCGCCGACATCTGTTCTGCGGGAAACGGGCGATAACCCCATTCGTGGCCGGGATTGACGATCTCGATCCCGAGCGAGACCGCGTTGAGGTCGCTCTCGTTCTCCCAGCAGGAACGCCCGGCGTGAAACGCCCGCCGCGTCTCCGGAACGAGCCGCCAGATGATACCGTTCTCCTCGACGACGTAATGAGCGCTGACCCGCGCCGCCGGGATCGCAGAGCCGGTCGAGCGCCGCCGCGGCGGTCGCCATGCCGGTGTAATGCAACACCAGCATGTCGATCCGCGGAGGTGTGCCGCGGCAGTCCTGGTTCGGCGAAGCCCGATCGCGGATCGCCGGCGAGATCACCGGGAGGCGGCCAGACGAGCCCCGCCTCTGGCTAGCCGATCATAGGCGGCGTTGATCCGCGCGATCCCGCGCTGTCGCCAGCGCGATGCATTCAGGTGGAAGGCCCTGTGCGATGACGAGATCGGGATGGCTCTCACGCACCAGCCGGTGGTAGGCGTCGCGAATCGGCCGCGAGCGCCGCATCGGGCTCGACCCCGAGGATCGCATAGGGGTCCTCCGACCCGTCGGGTTCGACGCCGACATGGTGTGCCCGGATGCGGGCATAATCGCCCGCATCGAAGCCGAAATGCCGAGCGACCTCGCGCAGATAGTCATCCTCGGCCGAGCAAACCCGACCGTCGGCGAGCGCTATATGGAACAGGCCGCCGAGGAGATCCTCGAGCACCGCGCGATCGGTCGCGAACAGACGCCGGACCTGCCGGGCGTAGCTGTCGAACCCGGCCGTGCTCTTGCGGGCCGAGATCGAAGACGAGCCGAACATGCTCTTCTTCGCCGGCGGGAACCTGGAACACTTCGCGAAAGGCGGCGACCTCGTCGCGGGTGACGGCGCCGTCGGCCTTTGCCATCTTGGCGCCGAGCGCGATCACCGCAATCGTAAAGGCGATTCGCTGCCGCGGGTCGTCACTCTGGCTCTCGCCGTCGCTCCACGGGTACCAACTCGCGACATGACGCGCCGCGCGTTCGAGCAACGCGCCGAGCGGGCCGCCAAAGGGCAGCTCGCGGGCGCCGGCAAGAATACGGCTGACAAAGCTCATCTGTTTCGAGGCATTCGGTGCGGACCGGTCAAACGGCTGGCGAAGAGATCGGTTCCGTTGGCGCTTGAGCGTTCGTGACTATACTATTACTAGTCGACGGAAATAGCAATTCTATCTGTGGGAGGGTTTGGGAGATGTCGCACGTGGGTCCTCGGCCGCCGCTCCGCGGCCCACTGTCCGCTGGCTGCAGCTGGTGGCGGGCATCATCTGCATGGTGATGATTGCCAATCTGCAATATGGCTGGACGCTGTTTGTCAGCCCGATCGACGAAAAGTATCACTGGGGGCGCGCGGCTATCCAGGTAGCGTTCACGATTTTCGTCCTCACCGAGACTTGGCTGGTTCCGGTCGAGGGCTGGCTGGTCGATCGGTTCGGGCCCAAAATCGTGGTCTTCGTCGGCGGGGTTCTCGTCGCCATCGCGTGGGCGATGAACTCGGCCGCCGACACGCTCACGATGCTCTACATCGCTGCGGCGATCGGCGGCATCGGGGCCGGAGCGGTCTACGGCACCTGCATCGGCAATGCCCTCAAATGGTTTCCCGATCGGCGCGGGCTCGCCGCCGGACTGACGGCGGCCGGCTTTGGCGCCGGATCGGCGCTGACCATCATCCCGATTCAGGGGATGATCCAGGCGAGCGGCTATGAGGCGACATTCCTGTGGTTCGGTATCGGCCAGGGCCTCGTCGTCGATCGCGCTTTCGCTGGTGCTGCGCGCCGCCGCGGGTTGGCGAGGCACCGCTGTCGACGCGCCTCAAGCAGTCGGCGCGCGATTACACGCCTCTGGAAGTGCTCGCTTCGCCGATCTTCTGGGTCATGTACGCGATGTTCGTGCTGGTGGGCGCCGGCGGGCCTGATGGCAACCGCGCAACTGGCGCCGATCGCCAACGATTTCCAGATCGCCAAAGTCCCGGTCAGCCTCCTCGGCCTGACCCTCCCGGCCCTGACTTTCGCGCTGTCGATCGACCGTGTGCTGAACGGGCTGACGCGCCCGTTCTTCGGCTGGGTTTCCGACCGGATCGGCCGGGAAAACACGATGTTCATTGCCTTTGGTCTGGAAGCGGTCGGTATTTGGGCGCTGAGCGCCTTCGGCCAGGATCCCGTTCTGTTTGTGGTCCTCAGCGGGCTCGTGTTCTTCGCCTGGGGGAGATTTACAGCCTCTTTCCGTCGACCTGCACCGACGTGTACGGATCAAGTACGCCACGACGAACGCCGGCATGCTCTACACGGCGAAGGGCACCGCCTCGCTCCTGGTGCCCCTCGCCAATGTGCTGGCGGCGGCGAGCGGTGGCTGGCATGTGGTGTTCATCGTCGCAGCATTGATGAACGCCGCGGCAGCAATCATGGCTCTCGCCGTGCTGAAACCGTTGCGAGCCGCGCACGACAGAGGCATCGACGAAATGCGCTCAGCCCAGGTTCAACATCCGTAGAGGGGCGCGCGTCCTCGTTTGCCATTCTGCGCCGACTGGTTGCCGGTTGCCGCGGTGCGCTGCCGCAAAGGATGACTTGGCCTCGTCGCAGCAGTTATAATGAAGTGCACCATGGAGGGGCTCACAACACGGTGGAGTGTCCAAAGTGGCCCGCCTATTACCGGTACGCTCGGAAGGGGCGAAGGGGTGAGATCGGATCTTGACCCGGCTGACAGTCCTTCGGCCCGACCTATGCGGGGAGCGGATCCCGGGGACACCCGCGAGGATTTATCTAGTAGGCACGATGCGGGCCGTCGCCCTGGCGGCGCCGATATCTTGCCGCGAGGGCGAAAGACACGCGGGCTCTTGGCGTGCCTGTGTCTTGCGCAGGGCGATCGCGTATCCCGAAGCCGTCTCGTCGGGCTGTTTTGGGACCGCTCGCCGGACCCGCAGGCCCGAATGAGCTTGCGCCAAGCACTCACGGAGCTCAACGGCATTGTCAACCGCCACGTTCCCGGCCTCGTCGAGATCGGCCGCGACAGCGTTCGAATTGATATCCGGAAATGCTGGGTCGATGCGCTTGCGATCCTCGAGGCAAGTGTTGACCCGACAGCGGATATCCAGCAATCTCGTCCAGCCCTACAGCGAGCGCCTTCTCGAAGATCTCGACGGGATCACGCCCTCGTTCGACCACTGGCTTGCCGCCGAGCGGACGCGGTTCGAGGATCGCGTGCGGAAGATTCTCGAGGCGGAACTCGACCGCCTGATCGAGCAAAACGCGAGACCGGAAGTCCGCGCAGCGGCTGCACGCCGCCTGATCAACTTTGAGCCGACCCACGAGGGTGCCGCGCGCAACCTTATGAGGGCCTTTGCGCAAATGGGCGACCGCGCCCAGGCGATCCGCGAATTCGAGCGCTGTCGGCAGGCGCTTCTGACCGTCCTCGACCTGCCCCCTTCGAAGGAGACAACGGCCGTCTACGAAGCCATACGGATCGAATCGCCACCCGGGGTGGCGCCGGTGATCCGACTGGAGTTGGTGCCGATTCGCGCGATGCCACGGCGGCTGGCAGCCAGGCTGGCTTTCCCGCCGGCTGGAAGATCGAGCGGCAAAACGACCCGATCGGTGCTCCCTTTACGACCTCTCGCACGAGGCGCGGCGCGGACCTTCGATCGCGGTGCTGCCGTTTCGCAACCTCACCGGCGATCCGGCGCATGACTTCGTGGCCGAAGGTCTCGTCGAGGACCTCATCGAAGCCCTCTCCCGGGTTCCGAATTTCTTTGTGATTTCTCGGTTGTCGACGCTGGCGTTTCAGAAACCAGGATCGTCACCCGCGCGAGATCGGCAATGTATTGGGGGTTCGCTACGTTCTCTCCGGGTAGTGTGCGGGTCCTCGGGGATCGTCTGCGTCTGACGATCGAGCTGACCGACACGCAGTTGGGCGCGGCGCTCTGGTTCTCAAAGCTCGACGAACGATTTCTCGACCTCTTCGAGGTCCAGGACCGCTTGTCCGAGATGATCGTTCGACAGGTCGCCCCCCACCTGCACGCGGCCGAAATGAAGCGGATTCGCGTAAAGCGGCCGGACAGCCTCGAAGCCTACGACCTCTTTCTGCGCGCCCAGGAGAATATGCACAATTCCTCGCGCGCCGTCTTCGAGACTTCGGAGGCGTTGTTCGATGCCGCGCTGGCGAAGGATCCGCACTACGCCGCGGCTCTCGCCTGGCGGGCTTACTGGCATGTGCTGCGCGTCGGACAAGGGTGGTCGCCCGATCCGGCGAATGACGCGACGCAGGCGGACCACTTTGCCCGAGTCGGCCATCGAATGCAACAGCATGGAACCGATGGCGCTCGCCGTTCACGGGCACGTCGCGTCCTATCTGTACAAGGATTTCGATCTCGCGTTCCGCCGTTTCGAGACGGCGCTGCGGATCAACGCCAATGCCGCGCCGGCCTGGCTGTGGAGCGCCGCGGCGCATGCCTGGATGGGCAATGGTTCCCGGGCCATCGAGGAGATCAACAAGGCGATGGCGCTGTCGCCCTACGACCCGCTGATGTATGCTTATAGCGGCATCGCCGCGCATGGCCTATCTCGTCGACGGCCAATACGAGCGGGCGATCGAGTGCGCTCTGCGTTCCTTGCGGGAGAACCGCACCTACACGTCCGCGCATCGGCTGCTCGTAATCGCGCTGGTGCTGGCCGGCCGGGAGGACGAAGCCCGCGCATCGGCGCGGCGGTTGCTCGAGCTCGAGCCGGGTTTGACGGTAGCGGGATTTCGGCGGCGTTATCCCGGCAGCGCCAGCCCGCAGGCCGACCTCTTCTGTGATGCCCTCGCTCGAGCCGGGTGTCCCGTCTTTGGATCGGAGCGGACCCTCAGTGGTGCGCGCGTAGCGCCTGCTGGAGTGCTGGACTAGCGGCCACCGGCGCGAACGAGGTGCGCGCTACCGACTGTGCGCAGACGTGGTGCGCGATACTGCTGCACGCGCGTCGTGCGCTACCCGAGACGCGTGCCTCTCGAGCGCACGTTCCACGGTGAACTCTTCCTCCGACAACTGGTAGTAGCGGCGAAGCTTCCTCGATCGTGATGCCGCCGCCGCGCACCGCGGCGACCACCGCAGCCTTGCGGCGGACGACCCATCGTTTGGTATCCGGTGGCGGCAGGTTCTCTATCAGCCGCGCTCGGTTCGATGGCTCGCCCGGAAGCGTCTCCATCCGGCCGTTCGGGGTTGCTGAATGTCGAGCCTCGGGCGCGCCATGATCCGCCGGCAACTCATCAGTTAGGAAAGATAGCGGCATTCCTGTGGCCCCTCCGTTCCCACCGGCCCAATCCCCGTCGCATTCGGGCATTCCCCAATTTCACGATTTTTTGACGATTTCTAACCCGCTTGTCACTCAATTTTTACAAGAGACACGAAAATTATCGCTTAGGAATGCCGTTTCGCCAGGTTCACAAGCCCAGCTGAGAGTTCGGCTGGCAGGTCTACGTTTTGGTCATTTGCCGCTTGTCGGCCATCGAAGTGCGCAGCGGTTGCCAATCCGAGCCTCGGATATACACCTAGAACAGCGGGTTTTATGCAACCTGCATGCCGTGCTTAGCTGAAGTCGTTTACGAGTCTCTAATTTCACGTCTTATTCACGATTAGCCGGAAAATTTTTCACGTTGCGTTCTTGCGGCATCTGAGAGTCTCACCTTCGTTAACGGGGGCAATTTTGCTCCACCTGCAATGGAGGAGAGACGAGATGACTTTGACCCGACGGCTGCCCAGCATTTCCGTGACCGGCACGATTCCCAGCGCTGCGCCAGCCCAAGCCCGAGACCGCCGACCGCGGCACGGTGCGCCTCGGCGACGGTTCGCATCACGGCCGCGCTTCCGCCGCTGCGGCAGCCCAAGCCCGAGATCGCCGATCGCGGCACCGTGCGCCTCGGCGAGCGGCTGCGATCACAGCCGTCTTCCGCCGCTGCGCCAGCCCAAGCCCGAGACCACCGACCGCGGCACCCTGCGCCTCGGCAGCGGATCGATCACAGCCGCCTTCCCGCCGCTGCGCCAGCCCCAATCCGAGACCGCCGACCGCCGGCACCGTGCGCCTCGGCAGCCGGATCAGATCACAGCGGCGCTTCCCGCCGCTGCGCCAGCCCAAGCCCGAGACCGCCGACCGCGGCACCCTGCGGCTCGGCAGCGGCATCGATCACAGCCGCCTTTCCCGCCGCTGCGCCAGCCCAAGCTCGAGACCGCCGACCGCGGCACCCTGCGCCCGGCAGCGGATCGATCACAGCCGCCTTCCCGCGCGCCGGCAGCATCACTACAATCGTCGCCGCGAGAAACGGAGCGTCAGGAATGGCTAAGCGGGCTGAGCCGGCAATTTGCAGATTCTACCGGCTCATTCCGGACGCTCCGCCGCCGCGGCCGGCCGATCGGTCTGCCGACGGCATGCTTCCGACGCGCGGTTATCGCTATTGCGAAGCCCTCGCCGTCCGCCTCGGCCTTCGCGGTGGTACATCTATCCGCCGCTGAATTTCAGCATGGTGTGGGACGGCGTCGAGATTGCTTGGACCTACGAGGGTGCCGAGGATTGGTACCCGTTGCGGGGTGCTCAGTTTCCCGGATTTCGCCAGCTGTTCGAGGAAGTGGCGCCCGACCCGGTCAAGCCTGCTGGCGCCGCCGTTTCTTGCTGCTGCGCGCGAGCCCGGTGTTGTGCAGATCTGGAGCGGCTACCTGGCGCGCACGGCGCCGGGTTGGTCGCTACTGTCTCGTGGCCCCGCCAATATCCCGCGAACCCAAGGTTACGAGCATTACGAAGGCATCATCGAGTCGGAAACCTGGTTTGGGCCGCTTTTTACCAACGTGCGGCTGACACGGACGAATTCACCGGTTGAGTTCCACGTCCGCTATCCGCTGTTCCAGGTGCAGCCGCTGCTGCGCCAATGCTACGACGAGCCGTCCTTCGAGATCGTCGGCCTGTCTGAATTGAGCGCAGACGATTGGCATAGCTTTGAGGCCACGATGAAACCCAATACCGATCAGATGCGGATGCTGGGGCATTACGCCGTTGAATACACGCCGGCGAAAGCGGCAAGAGTCATGAAGGCAGTCGGCGGGTGGTCAGCGCGATTCCGGCTACGACGATCGCCGTTCCAAGCAATGCCACTGCCCGGATCGGTTCCCCTAGACACGGCCCACCCCAACATGGTCGCCCAGACCGGCTGAAGATAAGCGACCAGTGCCGCGGGCACTGACGCTGCTCGAGCTAGAAGGCGCAGGTAGAGTGCCGTCGGCACCGCCGAGCAAATCACGCCCACGACGGCAAGCAATAGCCAGACGGTGACTCGGCTGATTCCATGTCGTTCGGGGCTCGAGCAGCAACGGAAATGACCGCGGCCACCACCGCGCCGCACGCCTGCTGGCCACAGGCGAGCGCCGCCGGATTGCTGGAGGCGACATGATGGCCATAAACGGTTCCGCAGGCATAGGATAATGCCGTCAGAAGCATCGCTGTGATGCCCACTCAGCGACCCACGGCCGCCAAACACGGCGACCGGCCCGACGATCAGCAGGATGCCTATCCAGCCCGGTCATAATCCCGATGAATTGGCGGGGCCGAAATGGCTCCTCGACAAAAAGAAAATGCGCCAACATCGGCGACCATCAGACGGAACAGCCGCCTGCAGCATCGCTACGACTGCGCTGTCCACATGGCTGACGGCCGTGGCGGTCAGCACGTTGGCCAGCCACCGCGTTGGTGGTGCCGAGGATCAGCATCTGACCGATGGTTCTTCCAGGGCGCGGCGAGCGGCGATGCGTGGCTCGAGGCGGTGCCGGCGGCGCGTCAGCGCCAACCAAGCGAGGAGCGCCGTCATCGCGATGAATCCGCGTGAGGCGGCAAAGGCAAAGGATACATCGACTCGGTGATAAGCTTAACGAGAACGAAACTGCTGCCCCAGGTTCCCGAGATGACGATCAGATTGACCCACAGCGCCAACCTTGAGACTTTTCCCATACGCCTACCGCAGATCAGCTTCGGCTGTTGTAACGAAAAAAGTCGCCAAGGACGCCCAGCCCGCCCTTGGCGCCATGACGGGCGGTGTCGGAGTATCGGGCGCCCAGATGCTCATCGTCGGAAGCATTGTTGAATCAAATGGCTCGAGCTAGTCGATGGTTACACGCATTCAGACGCTGCAGATTCACTGCGGCAGCTCCTCGCGATCCGCGGATCGGCCGCATCGAAGACCGCCATCGCGAATGCCGCGCAGCATCGTGCCGGTCGTGAAGATTGCCCTTCGAAACCCGGGCACCCGGCGCGAGCAGGTGCCGACATCGCAGCGCCGTCGCACGCCGCCGCAAATCAGCACACGCATTGACATGGCCCGATGTCTTGTCCGATTGGAGGATGCTCCTCGCACCTCATTCCGGACAAGGAAGGCGATGTGAACCGGCCGTTGCTCGTGGTCGATGGCGACTCGTTCGCGCATCGCGCCTATCACGGCGTGCCGAAATCGATCCGCCGGCGCGGCAACAAGGGCGGCGGCGCGATCGTCGGCTTCGCGAATTTCCTGCTGCGGCTCTACGCCCAGGAAAAGCCGCGCGCCGTGCTCGTCGGCTGGGACACGCTCGACGCGCCGACCTACCGCCATCGGGCGCTCGAAACCTATCAGAGCGGCCGCGTGCTTCGACGCCGAGCTGCTCGGAGCAGCTCGACGTGCTGCCGCAATTCGTTGCGGCCTGCGGGTTCGCCTATGCGAAGGCGCCGGGCTACGAGGCCGACGATTTCCTCGCCGCCGCGGTCGCGCAGGAGGAGCGGCGCGGCGGTACGGCGGTCGTCGCGACCGGCGACCGCGACGCCTTTCAGCTCGCCTCGGATAGGACGACGATCCTGCAGCCGGTGCGGGCCGGCGAGATGGCCCGGATCGGACCCGCCGAAGTGCGCGAGCGCTACGGCGTCGACCCGAGCAGGTGCCCGATTTCATCGCCCTCCGCGGTGACCCGTCGGACAAGATCCCCGGCATGCCGGGCGTCGGGCCGAAGGGTGCGGCGAGCCTGCTGCGCCGGCACGGGTCGCTCGAAGCAGCGCTCGCGCAGCGGCAGCTTCGCGGCCCAGGCAGAGAAATTGCGGCTCTACCGATCGATCGCGACGATGGATGCTTCCGCACCGCTCCCGTCGCTCGACGACCAGACACCGACCTGGCGCGCCGCGGCAGCCCTGGCGCGGGAGTGGGAGTTGAACCAGCTCGCTGATCGCCTCGCGTTCGATCGACGGCGGCTGCTGAATCCCTCGGAGGGCCAGATGGCAATCAGAAGGCGGGGAGTTCACGACACCCATCGACGCCGCAGCGGCGTGGCCGACAGACGCGCGAATACAAGAGCCGCGTGAAGATGCTGCGCGCACTGCATCGCTGCCATGCTCGTCCTCCTCGCCGCGCCGGCGGTGAGCTGAGGGCCAACAGTCGAAGACAATCCCGCGGCTCTGCTTTGCTTGAGGCTCGAACCGGGCATACGTTGCGGACGCGGCCAGCCGCCCGAAACGATGCGTTCTTCGAGGCCTTGCGCGATCTTGGGCTATGTTGAACGGGCGGTCCATCATCATCGATTACCTGTCCGCTGGAGGAGCGTGGCGAGCGGTTTCCGTACCATCGCCGCCGAATGTCTGCGCCTCAAGGCGGACGTCATCGTCCGATAACCACCACCCCGGCCGCTCAGGCTGCGAAGAACGCAACCCGCACGATCCCGATCGTCATGATCGCGCTCGGCGACCCGGTGGGGACCGGGCTCGTAAACAGCCTCGCCCAGCCTGGGGGAACATCACCGGAGCGTCTACGATGTTTCCCGAGCTTGCGGCCAAGCGTCTCGAGTTGCTCAAGGAGGCCGTAGCCCGGAATCTCGCGGGTGCTGGTCCGGACCTGCCTCGCCGATCCGGTTGCGCCGTTGCAGGTGAAGGCGATGACGGAGGCGGCGCCATCGCTGGGCGTTACGCTGCAGGCCGTCCACGACATCCTGAGTCGCCGGACGACCTGCCGGCGGCGGGTTCGACGCCGCGTGTCGGAGAGGGGCGCCGATAGGCCCTACCGTCATCGGCCGAGACCATATTCCTTACCCACCGCGCCCGAAGTGCGAGTCAACTCGCGGCCCGCCACAAATTGCCGGCGATGCCCGCTGCTCCGATACAGGCAGGTCCGCGACGGCGGCGGCCTGGATCGGCGTACAGCGTCAGCCGGTTCCTACCGATGCTCACAGGCGTGCCGGCGCGGGCTACGTCGACAGGATCTTGAAGAGGGCAAGGCGCGCTGATCTTCCCGTCGAACGGCCGATCAGATTCGGGCTGGTGGTCAGCTACCTCGAGACCGTCCGAGGCGCTCGGTCTCGCCAGCCCACATCTGCTCGCGCACGCCGGCAAGTGATCGAGTAGACCGGCAAGAGCAGGCCAGGCTCGAGGTTCGGGTCACGGCGTGGGCCGGGATCCCGGCTGGCCTTCTCGGTGACGTCGCGCAAACCAGGTCGAACGTCGTGCGTCGTGGCGCGGTCGGCCTCGTGGCGGACGACCCCGTCGGCGAAGTCGCCGCCGCGCGCGAGCATCGCGATCCCGGCCTCGGCGGCGGGACGCTCGATTTCGACCGCACGGATGGCGACAAAGGCGGCGCAGAGTGCCGACGATCTCCGGGCCGGCGTATCGGTAGCCGCTTCAGCACCCATACCAATTCGCACAGGACGATCGTCGGCACGACGATCGCACGTCCGCCCCTTCGATCGCGTTGGCGGCGCTCGATCGCCTGCCCCTCATCGTCCCATGTCAGATACAGCGGACGAGGACGATTCGGCATCGACCGCGATCCGCACCGGCCGTCGCCGGCCCTCGATCGCCTGCCTTGCGTTTCTTCGAGCGAGACCGGCCGTGCTGCCCGCTTCGCCGCCAGCGCCACCGCGCAGGTCCTTTGATGTCGTCGCGGGCCGCGGCGGCCACCAGCTCGATCCGTCCGCTCTCCAGCAGGCGAGACGCTGACCTTATCGCCGGGAGCATAACGCCGAGATGGGTCCAGCACTGCGCGCCGCAGGGTGACCTGCTCCTTCGACAGCGGCTTTCAGTTCGAGTGCCATCGCGATACGACTTTCAACCTATTTCCGGCAGTTGGTAGTTGGCAAAATCGGCAGATCCGTGCAGACGCAATGGCATGAGCACGGATCGAGCGGTGGCGGTAAGGCACCCAGCGGGTGAACAACCATTAGTAGTTTACGGCAAGGAACGCTCGGTGATCGCCGACACGTTTGCGGGCCGGGTTCACGTGGAATGGGAGAAGGGCGAGGGGGCAGCGATGACCCCGCTTGGCCAGCTTCCGTTTTTCATTGAGTATCTCAAGCAAGGCGGGTTGTTCGACGGCTGGGTTGCGGGATGTCCGCTGTCTCTGACAAGCCCGAACGGATCGTGTCCCAGGGGATGGTGTAAGAGCGGCGGTGTTTTCGCGCTCTCCGGCGGGTTTTGCCGGTTTCATCAGGCCGCCACGGCGGGCAGCTTGAAGATTGGATCCTCGCTCAATGGAGCGATGGTTTCCAGGGTCATGTAGCGGGCGCGCTGCACGGCCCATTCATCGTTCTGCTCGAGTAGGATAGCGCCGACCAGGCGGGTGATGGCGTCCTCGTTGGGGAAGATGCCGACGACGTCGGTGCGGCGCTTGATCTCGCCATTGAGGCGTTCCAGCGGATTGGTGCTGTGGATCTTCGGCCGGTGGTCTTTGGGGAAGCTCATGAAGGCGAGAACATCGGCTTCGGCCTCGATCCATCAGGATGGCGAGCTTTGCCACCTTGGGTCTGAGCTGATCGGCCACTTGACGCCACTGGGCGGGCCATTAGCAATACGTAACTGAACAGGCGCTACTC
>ERZ1370068.7268-contig-6198_pt1 | contig 41496 bp, 64 predicted proteins | sample MGYA00561227_ERZ1370068 | MGnify/ENA primary metagenome ERZ1370068 (study PRJEB38410, sample SAMEA6850437) | metagenome | study: Metagenomic assessment of the ecological functions of the soil: analysis of the soil microbiota associated with the... | reverse complement strand
TGTACTTCGTTCAGTTACGTATTGCTGGAATGAACGTTCAGCACTCTCGTTGGGCAGACGTCAAGGGCCGGAAAGGGGACGTCGCAGGGGCACGTCGATCGGCGGTTCTTCCAGCATGTAGCGAAGCGAACGCCGCTTGCGCGCCTCACTACTCATAGCGGGCTCGTTTCTGGCGAGGTGTGATCTGGTTTGTTCGGGACGCCATGCCATCTACCGAGCGCAGCAAGAAACCTGACTGTGGCGTGCGTGATAAGCGGGCGCGGATTGTTTGAGCCTGAGTTCGCGCAGATTCTCAGAACGATGGAACGCCAGACGAATACGTTGAGCCCAGTTCTTCGAATGCGTGGGATGGTAAGGATCTTGAGATCCCGACAAGGAATAGTCCATGCGCGCCACGGCACCGCACCTATCGGTGATCAGTCACATCACCGTTGACGAGTTGCGAGCGGAAATCACGCGGACCTCCTGCGTCAATGGCTTCCTGAACCGATTTCTTTTCGCGTGCGTCCGACGGTCTAAGGTTCTGCCATTCGGAGGAGCTGTGCCCGAGCTGAACTGGAGCCGTTGATTGATCCAGTGGCGAGATCACGATTACGTGGCACGCCTGCGGTGAGTTCGAATTGGCGTTTGATACGGAGGCGCGGGAACTATGGGCATCGGGAGTACTGCGCAGAACTCTCCGAGGGCGTCTTGGCCTGTTTGGAGCCGTCACAGGACGTGCGGAGGCACATGTTCTCCGACTCGCGGGACTCTACCGCGCGGCACTCGATGTGTCACCGATATTCAAGTGGTTCATCTCGGGCCGCTCTTGGGTCTGGCGCTTCTGTCGAGACTCGGCTGCGTTCATTTTTGGGGATGCGGTGGGTGATCCGGTCGCCGACACAATCTTGCAGGCGCTTCGATCAACGCGGGAGGGCTGACGCGCGACGAGCTGATCAGGAACCTTTTCAATCGCAATCAGGACTCGGTCGAATCCAGGCCGCGCTCACGATGTTGGCCGAGCACGGACTGGGGGTTTGGTCGCGTCGAGGAAGACCACAGGGCGACCAGCCGAACGTTGGTTCGCGGGTTTGGAAGCGTAAAGGCACTGCCTTATGTCGTTATCATCGTTTATGTCGTGAGGTCAACCGGCGACTGGTAGATTTACCCGACCCGTATGTTTCCTCGCATGCAACGACAGAAGCTGACAGAAGGGCCGACACAGCCGACAGGACCGCACGTATACAGGACGCTACGACATAAACGATGTTAACGACAAAAGGAGGGCTTTCGTTTGACAGAAGCCACGCGGAACTCATGCGGCGGAGAAATGGCGAACGTGCAGACGTGGACACGACACACTCAACGACGAGAGAACGCCGGACCTACTTCGATCCGACGTGGCATATCGAACGCGAGGAATGGACCGGAAGTTCGGTCGAGGAACTGAGAGAGCGTATCGAGCGACAGGAGCCACCGAACCATCTCGAAACCCGTTGGCGGCTCGTGCGAGTCCGACGATCGAGATCCGGGGACGTCGGTCGTGGTTGTGAAACGGCGGGTGTCTGTGACCCGCATCGATCCGCTGTGGTGTCTCTTTACCGAAATACGGTCAGGGGTTTCAGACTGATGCGCGCGGGTCCGATCTGCCGTTCTTGAAGGGTCCTAAGTCACAAGAAAGTCACAGAATGTGTACATGTCTTTAAATGACTTTACTGCAACTGTTTAGGCTCTAACTCGGCAATTCAAGGGGATTTTGAGTCCCGCGCGTCTGCGCAGATTCACCACTCCGGCCTCGGAAGCGGACGATCAGCATAGTCCGCACTTGCGGATGCCCGGGACCCCTTAAAGGCTCTCGGCGACCCAACGGCCCGAACCAGCCGAGCCGCGGAACCGCCGGGGCCCCTGGCCTGATCGTGGCGACGGTGAAAAACCTCCCCCAACTGAGCAAGTTAGGCGCGATCAGCGGCGGGCAGCGGCCCCACAGGGGCTCCGCCATACTCCATGGAGGTGCGAAAATGCCAAAAACGCCCATTTCTGGCCCATTTCTCGTTGTAACCCGGGCGAAAGTGCGTTATACTGGCAGACGCCTTAGCCTTCCATCAAGCTTCCTTAGGGGGACTCGTGACATTTGAAGTCGGCGACAAGGTCATTTACCCGAATCATGGTCTCGGGATCGTCGAGCGCATCGAGGACAAAACCATCCTCGGCACGACCTGCGGTTTCTACCACCTTCGGATCGTCGGCCAACGACACGACCGTGCTCGTGCCGGTCAGCAACGTCGACGGCGTCGGCCTCCGCCGCGCCATCAGCGACGAGGAAGTCGAACGGCTGTTCGGGCTGCTCGGCGACGGCAAGATCGACAACCATCAGAACTGGAAGGGCCGCTTCAAGGACAACTCGGACAAGATGCGCAGCGGCTCGATTTACGAAGTGGCCGACGTGCTGAAGAGCCTGACGTTCCTGGCCAAGTCGAAGAGCCTCTCGTTCCGCGAGAAGCGCATGCTCGATCGGGCGAAGTTCCTCATCATCTCGGAAGTCTCCGAAGTGATGCGCGAAACGGCGCCGCCATCGAGGGCAGCGTGGACGGCGCGCTCGAGCGCTGCTTCACGGCGAAGGCTCGCTTGACGGCTCGACGAAGGTGACCAAAGTGGCCCCTCGTCGTGCGCAGGCGGCATCCGCCACGCTTCCGCGCGCGGCGCGCGCTTCCTAAACGACCCCGCTCGTCGTCCGCACGGCGACGGCCGTCACGATCCGCTGGCCTCGGGCTGGGAATCCGTGATGGCCGGGCCGTCCGGACCGACAGGCCGGCCAACATCCTCGGACCGTGCGACTCCGCGGCCGGCCGCCGCGCCACTCGCGGCCCCGGGTCTTCTCAACATATTCCATACTATCCGAGATTCACAAAGGGACACGCGATGCGAATCATCCCGTTGCTTGCGCTTCTCGCCCTGACGGCGCCGCTTGCGACCGCACAGACCGGAAAAGTGATTGCGCCGCCGCCCGACGTGGCTGCGGCGCTCTGCGGACGCCGCAAAGACGCGGTCTGGGCCTCGCGTCCAAGGTGATCAAACCAGGCACCGGAAGGCCCATCCCAGCAGGACCGATCTGGTCACCGTGCATTACACCGGCTGGACGACCGATGGCAAGATGTTCGACAGTTCGGTCGCGCGAGGCGCGCCGGCCTCTGTTCCCGCTTCGATCGCGCGTGATCGCGGGGTGGACCGAAGGGGTGCAGCTCATGGTCACCGGCGAAACCAGGCGGCTCTGGATCCCGGAAGCGCTGGCCTACCAGGGAAGCGCGATCCGCGAGGCATGCTCGTGTTCGACGTGGAGTTGCTCTCGTTCACGTCGCCGCCCACGGCGCCGCCCGACGTGAAGGCGCCCCCTTCCGACGCGAAGAAAACACCGAGCGGTCTCGCGCATAAGGTGATCAAGCCGGGCACCGGCAGCCGCCGGCCCACGGCCAGCAGCTCGGTAACGGTGCACTACAGCGGATGGACGACTGATGGAAAAATGTTCGACAGCTCCGTGACCACGGGGCAGCCGGCGAGCCTTTCCGTTGAACGCAGTGATTCCCGGTTGGACTGAAGGGCGTGCAGCTGATGGTCGAGGGCGAAACGACGCGCTTCTGGATTCCCGAGAACCTCGCCTACAGGGGCCAGAGTCCTCCGTCCGGCCTGCTCGTGTTCGACGTGGAACTGATCAAGATCCAACTAGGGCGGGAAGGGCAGGAGGGGCGGGAGGGGCGGAAAACGCGAAGCGCAGGAAGCGCGCGAAGGCATTGAAGCGCGGAATGGCGAGCGGCAGGAAGTGATTACCGTCCTGGCCTCACCCCTTCCACCCTCCCGGGCTTTCCACCCTCCGGGTCTTCCCGCCCCTCCGGGTCTTCCTGCCCACGCCGGGCTTCCCTGCCCATCCGGTCGTTCCTGTTCCGGCTGCCCTTCCCGACGTTCCCGGCCCTCCTGCCCGGCTCGACCCTGCCGCCCTTGCGGCCCGCGCCTTCCGAGATTCGTCTGATCGCCCGCTGAAATCGATCTGTCAGGCGGACGACGGACCTCGTCTGGGACCAGCCCGATGCGCGACCAGCCGTCCTGCGCCTGCCGGACGTCTTCCATCGCGGCGCGCCACCGGCTGTCATCGTCGACTTTTCCGCCGATCGTGTTGGCCGCGAGCGCTTCCTTGAGCATCGCCGCCGAGGCGAGTCGTCGGCGACAGCGCCGCATCGCCCGCGACGGCGGCCACCGGACCAGCGAGAGGTCGCGAGCTCCTCCACACGCCAGCACCAACGATTCCATCCGTTTGCGGTTCGCCTCAGGGTCGAGGTCCGTGTCGCTCGAACGCTGCGGGCCAGCGCGCGAGCAGCGCGGCGAACGCCGCCGCAAAACGCTCGTCGAGCGCGCGGGCCTGTTCGGGATCGACACCGCGCAGCGGCGATCTCCTGCTGCATGCGGGCACGAAGCGCACGCACGCTGCGCGAGGAGATCGGCGGCCGGTTCCTGGTGTTCGAGCGATCCGAGCGCTTCGAGCTCGGCACAGATCGCTTCGCGGGCGGCGACCCGCTCGGCACGCGCGATGTCGTGGCGGCTGCGCGTAGCGTGCGAAAAAGCGATCGCACGCTTCGCGGAAGCGCTGCCAGATCGCATCGGACCGGCTCTTCTTCACGGGACCGATGGTCTTCCACTCGGCCTGCAGGCGCCTCAGTTCCGCCGACGACTGTTCCCAGTCGGTCGACTCGACGAGCGCTTCCGCCCGCACCAGAGCGCCTCTTTCTTCGCGAGGTTCTCGGCCCACAATCGCTTTGCGCGCGGCGAGGTCTTCCTGGCGCCGCGTGAAGAAGCGATCGCAGGCCGCGCGGAACCGGTCCCAGACCGCCTTCTCGCGTCCGCGTGACACGGGGCCGATCGTCTTCCATTCGGCCTGCATCCGTTTGATTTCGTCGGCGGTCTGGATCCAGCTCGTCGAGCCGGCCAGCGCTTCGGCGCTTTCGCAGAGAACGGTCTTCTTGCGCGAGGTTCTGTGCGCGCGCTCTCGGCCTCGGCGGCGAAATGCGCCTCCGCAGCGGACCCACACTGCGTCGTGCGCCGTCTTGAAGCGCCGCCACAGCTGGTCGCGCCTGCGCCCGCGGCACATCGGCAGCCAGACGCCACTGCTGCTGAAGCTCGCGGACCTCGCGGGAAATCGCTTCAGGATCCTCGAGCGTGCGAAGCGCCTCCATCTGCGCGCAGAGCCGTTCCTGGACGCCGACGTTCGCCCACCGCTGCCACTCATCGGCTTCACGGAGCTCCAGCACTTTTGGCGTCAGCACCGCCAGCAGCACCTTCAGGCGCGCGGTGACATCGTCGGCATCCGGTTTGCCTGGCAACAGGGGGCACAGCGGCCAGCGTCATTCGAACCTCGCGCAGGGCACGATCGGCCGCCTTCAGGGACAGATCGGGACCCGCAACGAGCGCGTTTCGATGCGGCCGAGGAGATGCTGCATGCGGGCGAGCGCTTCACGGCGCGCCTTGGCGTCGGCGGCGCGCGCTTCGGTCTCGCGCGTCACGACCTTGGACTCCGCATCGGCGAAGCGGGCGGCCAATCCGGCTTCGACATCCACGCCGGCAGCGAGATCGACCCACTCGCGCCGCGTGAGCCCGAAGCGCTTGCGTGCTTCCACGAGGTCCGAGTCAGCCGCGGCACGCCGTGGCGGCGTCCGCGAGCTCCGCCGAGACGGAGGTGGGCCCGCTCGGACTGGCGCCTGGCCTGTTCTTCCGCTCTCACGCGAGCCTGCTCGGCCGCCTGTTCCGCGGCCAGGATCCTCGCGGCCTCGTCCTCCGCGACGGCGGCGGCCTGGCTTCTTCGGCTGCCGCACGGCGGTCCTGCTCCTTCCGCGGGATCCTCGAGCGCAGAAGCGGCTGCTGCCGCTGGCGCAGCGTCACCGGCGTCGGCACCGGTCACGTCAGAGCCTGCTGACGCAGTCTGTCGGGCTGCCTCCAGGGCGGCTTCGCGGGCCTCGCGTTCCTCTGCCTCGCGAATAATGCCGCGCGCCGCTTCACCGCGCCTCTTGCTCTCTGGCCCGCGAAACCACCTGGTCCAGCTCGCTTCGATCGCTGATCAGGTCGACAGCGGCAATCGCCGTGTCCTTGTGCTCGCTGTTCATCGCCACTGCCAGAATCTCGGCCGCGTCTCCGCCGAGCCGCTCGAACGCGCCGCGGCGCGTGGCCTCGGACGCCGCGTGACGGGCGATGGATCCGAGCATCCGGGTATCGGCGACGCGGGACAATGGCACGGAGCGCCACGATTCCCCGCCCCGCGCTCTTCGCGATCTGCGCCAGCGCGCGGCCGTCCGTCAACGCGTCGACGGCCTCCAGACTGTCGGCCTCAGTGACCCCTTCGAACGCCTCGACCGCGATGTCGCGCAGCATGGCTGCGGCCTGCCCGCGCACCGCCTCGTCGTGATCGGTGCTGGCAATCGACACCCAGCGCCGCCGGGTCCATCAACTTCGCGACTGCGGCGCGCCGCACCCGGACGTCCTCGTCCTCGCGCGCCATCAAGGCGATGACTTCGCGCTCCTCGAGCGGCACCTCTTCAACGTAGGCGAGACGAACCGCCGGATCGGGATGCTTGTGCCGTCCCTGTGTTCGGAAGCGGTCGATCAGCGTCATGGCTTCGCTCCAGCCTGGCCAGGCGGCCAGCTTGTGACTGTCACGTAGGCCGTCCCTGGGCCCGGGTGCCGCAGCGGTCACGAAATGATCCGCCTCACGTGAGATCCGTCTCCTGGGTCATCTTCCGCAACCTTCAAGCCTGCCATCGGCCCTTCGAGTGACCGAACTCGCCACCGGCGGTGAACGTCGGCGACGTTCGGCCGCGACGGCGTCCGCGCCGGCTGGCTGCCCGCTCACACTTCCCGGCATTCTCGGTCGACCGTCTGCCTTCACCCGCGCGCCAGCGAAGCACGCCGAAACCTGACAGAGCCGGATCACATCTTGCTGGCGACGCTCCCCGCCGGCGTCGGTGCGACGCCTGGATGTTCGCCACGCACGGCGAGCTCCGGTCAGTCGAGCGGCCACATCTGTCCCGTGGGTCGTCACCCGCACGTGCTTGTCGATCTCGAGAATGCGACCATCCCGGCCAATATAGAACGTCCAACGCGACGGAAACCCCGACTTGCCGATCACCCCATACGCCCGCGCGGCCGTCCGATCGGGATCGCTCAGAATCGGATAGTCGATCCCCAATGACGCGGCAAAGCGCCACGGTTGGTTTCAGGCGTGTCCACGCTCGCGCCAAAGTAACGATGCTTGAATGGTCCCGGCACGGCCCGAATCGTTCCGAGTGATTCGCACTCCGCGCGTGCATCCAGGGGTAAACGCCTTCCGGGAACCAGGCGATCACGACGGCGTCGCGACCGCGCAGATCAGCTCAGCCGATAGCGGCGGCCATCCGATCCGGGCAGCGAAAAATCGGGCGCGCGATCGCCCGCCTTCAGCAGTACCGGGTGGCGCTCGCCCCGCCCCAGCGCGCAATTGATCATCCCCGTCGTCGTCGCAACGCGACCGTTGTCGCGGCGATCCGGAGAACCCTCAGCAGTCGCACCGGCGGCCTCGAGGCAATCCGTGTCATTCTAGTCACCTATGGGTCGAATCGGCACTTCCCTGCAGCCTCTTTCTCGTGGTCCTTGGCTTCTCCAAATTGCGGATCGGCCTGCGCCGTCATCCTCTGGGCGGCCAGCTTCGGGGCGACAGGCTGCAGCAAGCTCGGACTTCGGAGGCGACGACGGCCCTACCGCGCCGAGCGGGCCGCCTCCCGCCGGCTCGACGATCCGTTACACGCCCGTCGGAGCGAGCGACGTGTCGGGATACGGTTCCACCAGCACCCTGCTTCCCTACACGGATTGCCCCCAGGGAACCGGATATGCCTTCAGTCGCGGCGCGCCAGCTCCGGGCGCAGAACTATACGGTAACGGTGACGAACAACGGAATGCCCACGGCGTGTGATTAGCCGCGGCTTTCAGAATCTGGGACGGCAATACGGCAAGGAGATTCTCGGGAACTTCATCGAGCATCAAATGCCGTTCATCCAGGCCGACTCGACCCTCGCCACCGTCTTTCGCGGGCGCGAACGACGTCGAATGTGATCACGGCTGCGCTGGGCGGCGGGGCGGCGGGCTCTGGCGATCGGGATGCATCATCGACGAGCAGGTTCAGATTTCGGCAACGACTACACGACGTTGTTGGCCGGCATCCGCACGGTGGCGCCGTCGGCCCGCATCATCGTGCTGAACTTGCCGAACCTCGCCGGGATGCCGTTCCTCGCGCGATCGCCGCTGCCGGAGCGGCAGGCGGCGCAGCGCGCCTCGGCGCGCATGACCACCGCCATCAACGCGCTGCCAAACGTCACCGTCGTCGATCTGATGTGCGACGCGCGCATGTATCAACCGTCGATTTATTCCTCCGACGGCTTCCATCCGAGACGATGCGGGGTGCGCGATCATCGCCGACGAGATCGTCAAAGCGCTGACGCTGTCGTCGTATCCGGCCCCGAGAACAGTTGCGCGCAGATGACGCTCGTCCTGTAGCGCCCTCGTCGGTGACCGCCTTTACCGACGTCGTGACGCGGCTCGAAGCCGCGCTGTGCGGCGCCGCCTGCCCGGCGCCGACGCACAGGCGCTGATGTCCCCGCGGCCGCCCCGGCGGTGGCGTCCGGATTTCAACCCTGCGCGCATTCGCCGGGCGGCGGGCCTGCTGCTCCTCTTTCCGCGCGGACCCACATGCCCATCTCGTTCTGACCGTTCGCGCCGGCACGCTCGAGGAGCTGCACAGCGGCCAGGTGTCGTTGCCGGGCGGCGCGATCGATCCGGGCGAAACATTCGAGCAGGCCGCCCTGCGCGAAGCGCATGAGGAGATCGGCCTCCGAACGGAAGATGTGCAGACGATCGGCGCGCTGACGCCGATCGATATTCACGTAAGCGGATTCCGGCTGCACCCAATCGTCGGGACCACGTCCGCCCCCCGGATTTGCGGCCCTCGGACGCCGAGGTCGCGCGCATCCTCGAAATCCCCATCGATCGGTTGATGGATCCGGGATGCCTGGGATTGAAGGCGCTCACCCGCGACAACCGTCCGGTGACCGCGCCAGCCTTCCTCGTCGAGGACGCCGAGGTCTGGGGCGCCACGGCGATGGTTCTGGCGGAGTTCCTCACGCTTCTGGGCTGGAAGGGCCCCGATCGCGGCTGACGCCTGGATGTGCAGATCGTCACGAACGACTGATTGACATGGCGATCCGTTGACCTGAACAGGTCCGGCGCTGCCGTTTGTTGCAGCGTATGCACGGGCTGATGAATAATTCACACTTCAAACACGGGCACGATATGATTCCGCGCCTGGCGCTGTTCCGGTTCGGGGTTCCGGGGTCGGCGTTTCGTATCGACTGATTGATCTGATTGATAGGGGCGACGATGGGTTCCGCAGGGGTTGGACGCGGCGATTCAGGCCATCCGCGATTTCTCGATGTCAGGGGCCAGGAGCCGAACACGGCGCGGGTGGGGGACGGCTTTGGCAGCCTCGTGTTCAGCGACGGAGTGCAGCAGAAGCGGCTCTCCGCGCCGGTCTATCACGCGCTGCGCCGGACGATCACGCACGGCGAATCGCTGGATCGCGTCGGTCGCGGACGCGGTGGCGTCGGCGCTGAAGGAATGGGCGGTGGAGCACGGCGCGACGCACTACACGCACTGGTTCCAGCCGCTGACGGGCATCACGGCCGAGAAGCACGACTCGTTTCTGAATCCCGACCGACGGACGGCAAGGCCGTCGCCGAGTTTTCGGGCAAGGAACTGGTGCGCGGCGAGCCCGACGCCTCGAGCTTCCCGTCAGGCGGCATGCGCTCCACGTTCGAAGCGCGCGGCTACACGGCGTGGGATCCGACGAGCCCGCCGTGGCTGCTGAAAAGCGGCGGCGCGGTCGACGCTGGTGATTCCGACCGCGTTCCTGAGCTGGACCGGCGAAGCGCTCGACAAGAAGACGCCGCTGCTGCGCTCGATGGAAGCGCTGTCGCGGCAGGCGGTCCGCGTGCTGAAGCTCTTCGGCTCGACGGCCGAGCGCGTCGTGACGACGTGCGGGCCGGAGCAGGAGTATTTCCTGATTGACCGGATGTTCTACCTGTCGCGGCCGGATCTGATCAACGCGGGCCGCACGCTGTTCGGCGCCAAGCCGCCCAAGGGCCAGGAGCTCGAGGACCAGTATTTCGGCGCGATCGCCCGACCGGGCGATGGCGTTCATGTCGGACGTCGAGACCGAGCTGTAAGGTCGGCGTGCCGGTGAAGACGCGGCACAACGAAGTGGCGCCGAGCCAGTATGAGATCGCGCCGGTGTTCGAGAACGCGAACCTCGCGACCGACCATCAGATGATGACGATGGAGACGATGCGGCGGACGGCGCCGAAGTTACGGGCTGGCGTGCCTGCTGCACGAGAAGCCGTTCGCGGGCGTCAACGGCTCGGGCAAGCACCTGAACTGGTCGATGAGCGACGACGAGGGCACAACCTCCTGAGCCCGGGCACGAACCCGCACGACAACCTGCAGTTCCTGGTGTTCTGCACGGCGGTGCTGCGGGCGGTGAACACGTAGCAGGGGCTGCTGCGGGCGAGCATCGCCAGCGCGGGCAACGACCACCGGCTGGGCGGCCGAACGAAGCGCCGCCGGCGATCATCTCGATCTTCCTCGGCGACATGCTGACGGACATCTTCGAGCAGATCGAGAAGGGCGGCGCCAAGTCGACCAAGCAGGGCGGCATCCTCGACACGGGCGTGCATGGTGCTGCCGAAGCTGCCGCGCGACGCGGGCGACCGCAACCGCACGAGCCCGTTCGCCTTCACCGGCAACAAGTTCGAGTTCCGCGCGGTGTCGTCGAGACCAGAGCATCGCGTATCCGAACATCGCGCTGAACGTGGCGGTGACCGAGTCGCTCGACTACATGGCGACCGAGCTGGAAGAAGGCGATCAAGGGCGGCAAATCGCTCGGAGCAGGCGGTCGGCGCGCTGCTGCCGAAGGTGATCAAGGAGCACAAGCGGATCATCTTCAACGGCAACAACTACACGAAGGAATGGGAGAAGGAAGCGGGCAAGCGCGGGCTGCTGAACCTGAAGAACACGGTGGACGCGCTGCCGAACCTGATCACGCAAGGAAGTCATCGGCGTCTTCGAGAAATACAAGGTGCTCAACGGCCGCGAGCTGCACGCGCGCTACGAGATCATGGTCGAGACCTACAACAAGACGGTCAACGTCGAGGGGCAGCTCATGGTCCTCATGGCCAATCGCTACATCCTGCCAGCCGCGTTGTGCGTATCAGACGCAAGTGGCGAAGAGCGTGTCAGCGGTGAAGGCGGCGGGCGGCAAGGCGGCGCGAAAGCAGAAACTGCTCGACGAGATCACAACCCTCACCGACGAGCTGCGCCGGCGGACCGCCAAGCTCGAGAAGGTCCTGGCTCACGAGAGCAACGGAACGGCCGAACAGCACGCCAAGCACATCCGGGACAGCGTGATTCCCGCGATGACGGCGCTGCGGGAGACGGGCGATGCGCTCGAGTCGCAGATCCCGCACGAGACGTGGCCGCTTCCCACGTATCGCGAGATGCTCTTCATCAAATAGGATCGCGGCAAAGGCGGGACGGGCAGGATAGGGCTAGGAAAGGCAGGAACGGCAGGAGGGCTAGGTTCCCTTCCCGCCCTTCCAGCCGCGTCGAGCCTCGCCGCGCCCGTCCGCGCTCTGCGCGGTACAGTACACGAACGCCTTGGCTAAGCGAAAACCCCTTCCGAGCAGACGCTGTTCGACGATCTCAACCCCACGGATTCCACCCAGACGGACGCGAGCGCCGCCATTCGAGCGTCACTGCTCGGCGGACACTGGCCCCGGCACCACCGACGTCGTCCCGCTTCACGAGGCCGCGCAGTCACGGTAGCTGAACTACGCCCTGTCGGTCATCACGGCACGCGCGCTGCCCGACGTCCGCGACGGGCTCAAGCCGGTGCAGCGCCGCATTCTTTACACGATGTGGCAGCAGAACCTGACCGCCGACGTCAGGCACCGCAAGTGCGCGAAGGTCGTCGGCGACGTGATGGGCAGCTACCATCCGCACGGCGACGTCGCGCTCTACGAAACGCTCGTCCGGATGGCGCAGTCGTTTTCGCTGCGCTATCCGCTGGTCGACGGCTCGGGCAACTTCGGTTCGCTCGACGGCGACAGCGCCGCGGCCATGCGCTACACCGAGTGCCGGCTGGCGCAGCATCAGCGACGAGATGCTCACCGAGATCGAGCAGGCGACCGTTCCCTTCCGGCCGAACTACGACGGCACGAAGACCGAGCCGGTCGTGCTGCCGGCGCGGATTCCCAACCTGCTGATCAACGGCACGACCGGCATCGCCGTCGGCATGGCGACCAACATCCCGCCGCACAACCTCGGCGAGGTCTGCACGGCGCTCGTCAAGCTGCTCGACAACGAGGACATCGGCAACGCGCAGCTGTGCCGCTACATCAAGGGACCGGACTTTCCCACCGGCGGCCAGATCCTCAATTCCGCCGGAGGAGCTCAAGGAGATCTACAAGACCGGGTCGGGCGCGATCCGGCTGCGCGGCACATGGGACATCGGGCCCGGAGACGCGCTCGACGCAAGACGATCTACATCGACAGCGTGCCCTACACGGTCGAACAAGGCGCAGCTCGTCGAGCGCATCGCCGACGTCGTGCTCAGCCGCAAGCTGCCGCCGCTGCTCGACGTGAAGGACCTGTCGACCGAGGACGTGCGCATCGCGATCGAAATGAAGAAGGACGCCGACGAGAAGATGATCATGGCGTATCTCTTCAAGCACACGCCGCTGCAGATCAACTTCGCCGGTCAACCTGACCTGCCTGATTCCCGACCGAGAACCCCGAAGTCGGGCGGCCCGAGCGGCTCGATCTGCAAGCAGATCCTCTGGCACTTCCTGCACTTCCGTCTGGAGGTCGTCACGCAAGCGGCTCGAGCACGAGCTGGCCGCGCTCAAGAGACGGATTCACCTCGCTGGAAGGCTTCGAGACAGGTCTTCGACGCGCTCGACGAGATCCTCCGGATCGTGCGGAAGTCCGAAGGCAAGGCGGACGCGGCGCAGAAGATCATCAAACGGTTTGCCCTGGACGCCGAGCAGACGGACGCGATCCTCGAGCTGAAGATCTACCGGCTCGCGCGGCTCGAAATCCTGGTCATCCGCACCGAGCTCGAGGAGAAGCGCAAGCGCGCGCGGCAGATCGCCACTCTGCTGAAGGACGAGGCCAGCCGCTGGAAGCTGGTGCGCACCGAGCTCGAGGACGTCCAGAAGAACCTACGGCGACGGCCGCATCGACAAGCGGCGCACGCTCGATCGTCAGCGACACCGGTGAGCCGGAATACACCGCGGATGACTTCATCGTCGAGGAGGACAACGTTGTCATCGTCTCCAGGGACGGGTGGGTGAAGCGGCAGAAGGGAGGTCAAGGACCTGGCGACGACGCGGAGCTCCGCGAGGGTGATCTCGGTGCTGGCCGCGCTGGCCGGCAGCACGCGCGCCGCCGTCGTGTTCCTCACCAACTTCGGCGTAAGGCTACAGTGCCGGATCATCGATGTCCCCGCCTCGACCGGTTACGGCGAGCCGATCCAGCGTCTCTTCAAGCTCAAGGACGGCGAGAAGGTGGTCGCCGCGCTCAGCCTCGATCCCAGGGTGATCGGCGACATCAAGGCGTCCACGAAGCATCCCGATGCTCCCCCCCGTCCATGCGGCAGCGGTCTCCAGCGACGGATACGCTCTACGCTTCAGCCTCGAGCCACTCGTCGAGCCAAGCACGCGTGCGGGGCGGCGGTTCGCACGTCCCGCCGGCAGGGGCCGAGGTCATCGGGTCGCGAGAATCACCGGCAAGGAAGATGCTGATCGTGGCGACCGCCGAAGCACGCGGCTGCTTGTGCCGGGCCGACGAGGTCAACTACCTGTCCGGCCCCGGCAAGGGCGTCATTCTGATCAAGCTGGCATCCGAGGACGGATCGCGTCCTCGGGTTCATTGCCTCGACAGGCGACCGCGATCTTCTGACCGTCGAGACCACTCGAGGCGCAGAGCAGACGATCAGCACCGGAAAATACGAAGTGACCGGACGCGGAGGCAAAGGGACGCGAGCTGCTGCCAGCGCGGCCAGTTCACCCGGATCGATCTGGCCCATGCCGGAGGCACCCGCCCCGCTCTCCGAGACCTAAGGCTCGGAGAGCCGATCCTACTCAACTGATGAGTCACCTCAAGTTCATGTCGAGCCCGCCCGCATGAGATGCAATGCTCCTGCCTCGGTGATAGTCCGGAGCGCGACCGCTGCCTGGATTCGCTGGATCGCGACCAGCTGCTGCGGTTCCCACTCCCTGGCTGTGTGGCATTCCGTTACCGCCGAGCGCTTCAACCAACGACAAGGAACTAGAGTTTGCCTCCACACGAACGCGTCAATATCGCGGTATTCATCGACTTCGACAACATCGAGATCGGCGTCAAGACCACCCTCGGCGAGCACTTCGACATCGGCACCGTGCTCGAAGCGCTGAAGGAGCGCGGCGGAGGTCGTCACGAAAATCGCCTACGCCGACTGGACCCGCGCCGGGGAGTACAGCCGGGCCCTCACGCAGCATGCGATCCGCCTCGTCCAGCGCAATCTCACCCCGGGCGGCGACAAGAACGGTGCGGACATCAACCTCGCACTCGACGCCCTCGAAATGGCGTTCACGCACCCGCATATCAACGCCTACGTCATCGTGGGGGCGACAGCGACTTCCTGTCGCTCGTCGAGAAGCTGAAGCAGTACGACAAGAAGGTCTTCGTCGTCGGCGGCCGGGCGTTCACCAGCGTCATCCTGCAGCGCAATTGCCACGAGTTCATCGCGCATGAGAACCTGGTGCGCAAACCGGCGCCACGAGGCAGCCGCCCGGTCGTGCCGTCCACCGCGTCCCCGATAGCGCAGGCGTTTCCCCATGGTGCGGCGCGCGCTCAAGATCCTCGCGGACCGCGAAGTCTCGCCGCAGACCGGACTCCTCAAGAGCACCCTCCTGCAGCTCGATTCCACCTTCTCCGAGCGCAATTACGGCGCCTCCTCCTTCCTCGACTTCACCGAGAAGCTCGCGCAAGCGGGACTGGTCCAGTTGAAGCATGCCGGCCGCAGCGTGATGGTGGAGTTGACGCCGGGGTTCGCCGACGATGGCGAAACGACGAGTAGCCTGCTGCCGCAGACGAGCGGCGGACCTGCGATCGGACGGACCGAAGGTCATCGCCGACCTGAGGGCGCACGCCCGGTTGACGGCGGCATCTCGACGGACGCAGGTCAGCCGGCCACGGCGGGTGAGAGAGGGGAAATGCCATCGGTGTTGTGCAACCATTCAGGACGGCCGCGAGCGTCGACATGCCTGTCCAGGTGGGCAACAACGCCGAGGGCGCGAAAATCGCCGGAGAGATCCTTGGCGCGGCGACCAACGCCCGATGGCCGATGTATCTGCGCAACGTCAAACAGATTCTGCGCACCGGTGGATTCGACGAACGGGCATACGGCTTCGGCGGCCTGATGGACTTGCTGCGCGCCTGCCAGCGCGAAGGAACAGTGCGGCTGGAGCGCGACCGCCGCGGAGGCCTGCGCGTCATGCAGGGCCCCAGCCTCGTGCGCAGCGTGATGCCGGCTGTCGAGCCGGCCGAAGCCGTGGCCGACGGCGTCGACCGGACACCGGCCAGAAGCCGTGTCTACAAGACGACGGAACTCGAACCCGATATGGTCGAGAGCGCGCCGGTGGCGGTCGTGGATACGACCGCGGAGTTGCTGGGACGCGCGAAGCCGCGACGGCCGAGGACTCGTGCCATCGGGTCGGCGCATTCCGCCGCGTCCGGCGGGAACACTCCCGCGCGCGGCCACGAGGCGGAGCGGGAGCCGACAGCCAGCCGTCGCTGCAGGAGCGCCCAAGAAAAGCACGGCCAGCCCGCGCCGCAGCCGCTCGGAAAAAACAGCGACCGCGGCCTCCGAGAAAAAAACTCCCTAGCGGCGCCGCCCTTCCAGAAAGTCCATCCACTCTTTGATGAGCGGCATGTGCGAGCCGTGGCCCTTTTCGTACGCCGCGGCGTACGCGCGGGCGAAGCTTCACGTCGTCGGCTCGCGTATGAGCGACGACCCCGGACAGATGCAGGTGGTACGTCCACTCGACGCCGAGGTAATTCGCCTCCATGTCATCAGGGGTGTTCGGCGAGATAGCGCTCGAGCGTGCGCAGCGCCTCCCGGCCTTGACCGAAGGTCGCGTAGAGGACCGCCAGCGGCTTGGTGAAACGGAGGTCGGACGGCCATTTCTTGAGACCTTCCTCGAGGATCGCGCGCGCCTCGCGCGAGGTTGCGCGTGCGCATCAGCGCATCACCGAGCCACACGTAGATCTGCGGGAGATCGGATCCGTCGATGAGCGCCGTCTGCCACGCGCTCGCCGCTTCGGCATCATGGCCGGCGGCCGCGAACGTGGCGGCGAGATACGCCAGCGCGGCTGACGCGTTGTCAGAGTCCGCCTGGATGGCGCTCTTGAAGCTGATTCTCCGCCCTTGGGAAATCCTTCCCGGTGAGGAGGCCACGCCCTGTTCGAAGCGCGCTGAGCGCCGGAGGCGCGATCCGCTCGCGGAAAGACCGCACGATGTCGGGCCGGGCAGCCTCCTCCAGGTGAAAGGGCCGCGCAAAGAGCTCGTCATCGGCCGGCAAGAAGAGCTCGCCGGATGCCGCGGCCGGGGCCGGGGCCGTCCCGCCTCGACCGACGTCATCAGCACGCGTGGCGTCGTCACCTCGAACTCACGCAGCAGCGTCTTCACGGGAGCGGCGGCTGACGACCGACGGCTCTCGCAGCACGTAGCTTGCCCGGCGGCAGCTGACGCACGAGCAAGACGCCCGAAAAGATCACCCGTTCGTCTCCGGCAGCCCGCGCCGGAGCCTCCGCGCTCAGAATCGCCGGAGACGCGGCGTCAGGGGCAATCTCGTCATTTGGCCGTCAAGGCCGCCGCCCCCAGGCCGTAGGCCTCCAGGTAGCCGTGCACGGCGCCGTACGCCACGGTATGACCAATCGTCGGCCCAAAGAGATCGCGGATCTCGAGGGCCCTCAACCATGAGCTCGCTCAACGTGAGGCTGCCCGCCGTCACGAGGCTTGCGTGGACGGGGTGTTCGATGGTGCCGATGCGATCGCCTTCCGCAACGGCGACTTTCAGCGTGTAGTCGCCCGGCGGGAGACTCGCGCCCCCGGAGAACTCGAGTCCTGAGGGGACCCCATTCACGAGCGGAAACAGGCGCATCTCGTCCCCAAGCGTCTCCATGATCCGCCCATCGCGATCCGCGTGATGACGTAGGCGACCGAGGCGACCTTCGGCGACACGTAGTCGTTACCGATGCTTGCATGAATCAGCAGCTGCGATCTCGAGCGTTCTGGTCCCTGAAGCGAGAAGGTCGCAACGCGAAGCGGCAGCCCGGAGGACCGTCAGGGGCGAGTTGAGCGCAATCATCGCCGCCTGGCTCGGCGAGCGCCTCGGTCAGACGATCGACGCCGCCGACCAGCTGCCACGGCGCGACCGCGCGACCGTGCCGGACTCGGTTCACCTCAACCCGCACCGGGTGCGGCTTCCCGTCCTTGTCGATCGGATCGAATTCCACGCCGAGCGGGTAATACCCTGAGAGCTCGGATTCAATTCGCGCGAATGCCGCGTCGGCGGCGACGACGACGTTGAACAGCGCGCCGCGTGTCGCGCTCACGAGCATTTCAGGCCTTCGCTGGCTGTCCGCCGGTCCTGGAACCGCGCGGTCGGCACCCGCCGCTGGGCAGTATCGGTGAAGATGCTGTCGTCGAGTTTCAGCGCATAGATACTCGTCCGCGCGGCGGCGGCCAGGTTGCCCAGCTCCACGAGCGACGACCGCTGGTTGCCCAACACGAACCCTTCGGTCACCAGCACGACGGTCTTCGGCACGTCGATCGTCTTCAGGCCCAGCAGGCAAGGCGCGGAGCGTGTTGATCTGTCTGCTCGCCATCAGCGATGCCGTCGGACGCCATCCGTTCGGCCTCCATCTGCAAGGCGGTCCGCAGAGTTCCAGCGAGGGTCCGAGCGGCTCGTCGGAACATCGCGGGCGATCAGGTTATCGAGCTGGAAGGAATCGCCCCGCTGCACCGCGCGATCGCTTCGGACAATGAGATCTGATACAGGCCGAGGTTCCTCGCGCCGCCCTGGCCGACCATCCGCGCGATCACCTGTTTCGCCCGCTCGCGGTCAGCCGTGAATGGCGTGCGACGCCGGAGCCTGGCCGACGCCGACGGCCGCCACGCGATCCGAGGGCTGAAGACGGTCCAGGAAGCCGTTGAGGGGCGGCACGGATGCCCACCGCACCCTCCGAACCTGATGTTCGGTTGATCGACAAGGAAGACGATGAGGCGTCCACCAGTGGCGTTCTCGTTGGTGCTATACCCAGGGGAGGGCGCTCCGCCCGAGCGTTCGGGCGTCACGGGCGACACCCACTCGGCACTGACGACGCGCCGCGCGATACCCTGGATACGCACCCGTGAAATCGGCCCGGCTGAAGATTCATCACCGGACGGCCACCGCTGTCGACCACCGTCACGTCGACCGACGTCACATCGACCGAGGCCTGAAAGCGCGGCAGCTGCGGCGGTTGCGCAAGGGCAGTGCTCGGTCATCAGGCGCCAGACCGATGACCAGACCACCAAGATGCGACGACACGAAGCGGCTTTCGAGCGGCATGATCATTTGAGCGGGATCGGGCGATAGCCCTGACGTGCGCGGACGTTCAGTGCCCCGTCGACCTCGACCCTGATTTCACGCCATTTGCTGTCGCGCGCCGGGTGTTGGTCGGTTGGTAGCCCACGAGATATTGATTCGACAGCTCGTCGAGCAGATCCTTGAACGTGCCCTGCAACTCGTCGATGCTGTCGGTGAAAAATGCCCGGCCGCCCGTCTTCTTGGTCAGGCGCTCCATGATCTTCTTCAGGTAGTCCTGGGTGACACCGCGGCCCTGTCCAATCATATATATCGTGACGTCGCTCGACCTGCAGCCAGCGCTCCACATCCTGAATCGCCACGTGGCTGCCCTGGGTCCTCTCCATCGGTGAAGACCACGACGGCCTTCCTGCCCACCTTGCCGGCCGATCATGGCCCCGCCCCGCAAGATCGCGTCATCAGCGCCGTGGCGCCCCACGGCGCCAGGCGATCGACCGCGCGAACCCGCTCGGCGGGGGTCGGTGGCTTTGCGTGCGAGCGCAAAGATGCTGTCGTTGAACCCGAGCAGCGTCACCTGGTTCTTCTCGGGCACCGCGGCCAGCAGCCCGCGGACAGCCGATTTCAGCTTCAACATCGCCGGGGCCATGCTTCCGCTGATGTCGACGGCCACGACCAGTTCGAGCGGCACGTCCCGCGATGTGGAAGTAACTGATTGTCTGGCGGCCCCGTCTTCGAACACGCGAAACGCCGATCGCGGAAGATCCGGAACGAACTGCCCGGCCTCGTCGGTCACGGTCACCGTCACCTGGACGGCATCCACGTCGACTTTTCCGCGAACTGCAGTCCCTTGGTGCGCACCGTTCGCACGATGCGGCCCCCGCTTGCCAGCGCGATCACGAGCCGCACCTGGTGAGACGCGACGCTGGAACCGGCGTCCCATTCGCATTGGAACGGCGGACGTTCGATCGTGCAGACGGGCCGGCCGTCCACCGAAAACGTGACGTTGGCCGCCGCCGACGGTGGCTCGATGCTGGCGGCCAGAAGGGTGGGGCCGCTCAGGCGTACGTCTCCGCATCCGGCGAGAGGATCTGAGCCTGCGGCCTGCTGGAGGGCTCCTGTGCCGACGCCAGGAGCGCGAGCGTGCCGGCCAGGATGAACGGAAGCAGGACCGAGCGCACCATGATCACCGATTAGGGAGAGAATCGAGATCCGATTCTATCGACTCGCTCGAAACAGAGCGGGCCATCCACGGCCGCGGCCGCCGCGATATAGTCCTCGATCCGCTCGCGCGGCAGCGCCAGGCCGCGCGCGCCACCGTCCACCAGTCGTCAGGATCTTTGAGGGCCACCACCTCGATGAAATCGAGGACCGCGGCCGACAGGACCGACCGCGCCAGGGCCGCCGGCAGACCGAGCTCATTCAGCGTAAGTGCGACCTGGAGGTTCAGGATCGGCCACTCCCGCCGCAATGGGCGCGGTTTGGGGCCGGCCCGACAGGAGCCGCCAGGTCTGCGGCATTGAAAGCCGGGTGCAGGCGCAGCCCGCTGAGTTGAGGCCCGTGGTCCCCCAGGCATCAAGGGTGGCTCTGTCGGCCCCGCCGATGACGAGGAGCTCGGCAAGCGAGAACGACTCGGAAACAGCCGCCCGATCGTTCACGAGCATCCACTGAATCTCACGCCGCCGCCAGCCGTCGAGGGCAATCGCACGGCCGACCGCCTCGAGCACGTCTCCCCGCCCGACGCCAGGGCGGCGACACGGAGCCGGCCGCGACCGATGGCGGCAGCGATCGTGCCGAGGTCGTCGTCGCGCAATCGACGCGGGTTCATCAGCGCCACGCTGAGCGCGAAGGCGTCACGCTCGTGCGAGGGCAGCCTGGGCGCGTCCGGCAACCGATCGAGGTTCGTGCGCCGGAGCGCGAGCGGGGCCAGCGCGATCTCGAGGCCGAGCACCGATCCCGTCACATGCCACGGAACACCCGGCAGGTAATCCTGCTTCAGGATGGCCCAGGCCGTGCGCGTCGGGATCTCCGCGTCCCGGCGCGAAAACCCGAAATCGTGGCGGAGCGCGACATTGCGGGCGAGCGTCGCGGAGCCCTCAGGATCCCCGAGCTCCGCGGCGTATGTGAGCGACAGCGGCGCGTCGCCGAGCACGACATCAACCAGCTCGTCGAGCGCCGAAGCGACGCGCGCGGCGCGGCGGCCCTCCTGCCCGCGCGCGGTTCTCGAGAAGCTCGTCGGCGGCCTTCGCCACCGATCTCACGGGCCGGGCGCGGTTCTTCGACGCCGGCCGCCCTCATAGTCCTGCTGAAAGTCGAAGCGCTCTCCATGCGTCCCGGCGAGAGCCGATAGCCTCGCGACGGCGGACCGAAGGCCCTGCGCGGTCAGCCCGTCGCCGGCGAGCGTGCGCGCGATGGCATGCAGATCGAGCGCCAGATCGATCGAATAGCCGACCTGTTTCGCGCGGACCAGTTCGATCCGGACCCGTTCCGCCGCGGCGAGATCAAGCCGATACTCCTGCCCCTCCCATGTCACACGAGTCGCGCGCTGCCCCACTGGTCCCGCCAGGGCGGCAATCGCGCGACTGTCGACGGACCCGCCGGGAGGCAGCTTTGGCACGAGCTCACGTTCCACCCACTGCGCCATCGCGCCCGCATAGCGGCCGCCGTCGTCGAGCGGAACCGCACGAGAGCGACGCGACAAGAGCCTCGCCCGCCGAGGCATCGAGGGTTCCGACCTTGAGCATGCGCAGGACCTGCGCGAGCGCGGACTGCAGCTGCGCCAGCGCCCAGAAGGCGCGGTTGGGGCGGCGCGTGGAAATCTGGCTCGCGCGGCGCACGGCCAATGCGTAGATGGCGGCCTTCCTGACGCCGCCTGCCTCGAGGGCGAGCGACAGCATCCGCTGGCGCGGGAATCCGCGAAGGGCGACGATGGCGTCAGGCCATTCGGCGGGGGAGATCTGCGCAAAGACACGCTGGCCGAACGCGAGATTGCTCGAGGCGATCACCGCGCAGGAACATCTCGCTGCCACTCGTCGCATTCGCCAGCCACGCGAGCGTCGGTCAGCCTCGTCCTGCTGGAGCGTGACAGAGCCCTCGTGCAGATCCTCATTCCCGAACACACCTCCGACCAGAACGACCTGGTCGGCCGGGACCACGGGTGCCCCCGACGGTTCGACATGCATCCCGCATGAGCAGGGTTGCAAGGTCGTGAAGCGGCTTCGAGAACGGCATCGTCTCGACGTGCCACTCGCGATAACTGCCCGCGCAGACCTCGGCGAGTGCGACGAACCGCGTCAACCGGACGGCTGGATCCGGCGATCCACAGGCCGAGCGCAAATGCGGCATTCGGAGCCTCGAGCTGGGCGATGGTGTCGTAGAGATAAGCCAGTCGGCCGCCATGCAATCCGAATAATGCCGTTACGAAGCGATCCGGGGCGTCGCACGCGTTCGCCGAGCGCGCCTTCCCAGAGAGGAATCGCCGTGTCGCCGCCGGGCGGCGCGACGCGATCCTCGAATGTGCAGGCTCGCGCCGAAGGCCGCGAAGGACGCCGCGCTGCCCTCGTAGAGGCGCGTCAGGACGTCGAGATGCTGCGAGAGGAACTCGAGCGTCTCGTCGTCCAACGCCGCGAGCGTATGACGACATCAGGACGCCCGGCGGTCGCTGATGATAGCGGCGACGGGTTGATCGGCGTCGATCGGCCGGCGAAAGATCGCGCGGCTCCAGGAGGCGGCAACGTCGGCGGCACGGGCACGCGCGGGAGACCGGCCTGGCGAGCGCAGGGGCGGGCTTCCGTTGCGCGGGAGCGCGAGGGCCGGAGCTCGTGGAGGGGTGCTCGTAGAGCAGGCGGGTGGCTCGGACGTGAACCGCGCGCGATCGCGGGACCGGATCCAACTCGACCAGTCGGGCGACCGCCGCAATCTCTGGAGAGACCGGCGCGTCATCGGCCCTGAGTCACGCGGCCAGAGCATTGAGCGAAATCCCGCTACAATCGGCTAAGACACAGGACGCAGCGCGCGCGAACGTTTCATCCTGAACGCGCCCACTACTACGTGGGCTCTTCCGAACTATACGGCGAAAGACATCACGGTCCTGGAGGGACTGGAGCCCGTCCGGAAACGCCCCGGCATGTATATCGGGAGGCGTCGGATCGGCCGGGTCTGCACCACCTCGTCTGGGAAATCCTCGACAACGCCATCGACGAGGCGATGAACGGCTACGCCTCGAACATTTGGGTGACGCTCCACGCCGACGGATCGTCGATCACCATCGAAGACGACGGCCGCGGCATTCCGATCGACAAGCATCCGGCGACCAAGAAGAGCGCGCTCGAAGTGATCTTCACGGTGCTTCACGCGGGCGGCAAGTTCGAGCACGGCAGCTACAAGACCGCCGGCGGCCTCCACGGCGTCGGCGCGAGCGTCGTGAACGCGCTCTCGAAGGAGCTGGTGGCGACCGTCAAGCGCGACGGCGCCGCAGTGGGAGATGCGCTTCAAGCAGGGCAAGCCGGTCGGCGCCGCTCGAAGAAGCTCGGGCCGGCGCGCGGGCACCGGCACGACGCGTCTACTTCCATCCCGACGCGGCGATCTTTCCGAAGATCGAGTTCGACGCCGCGATCATCAAGGAGCGGCTCGAGGTCGCGAGCTATCTGCACAAGGGCTGAAGGTCGCGCTTCGAGGACGAAGCCACGAAGGAGAAATCGGTCTTCGAGCACAGCGAAGGCATCGTCGACTACCTCGAAGATCGTCGCCGAGCGCGGCGCGAAGCCGGTGCACGATGCGCCGTTCACGCTGCGACGAAGGACGAAGGGCTGCGGCTCGACCTCGTGCTGCAGTGGACGGAAGCGACCGACGAGCACGTGCGGTCGTACGTGAACGGCATCCCGACGGGGTCCGGCGGCACGCACGAGAACGGGCTTGCGCGCCGGCATCGGCAAGGCGGTCCGCAACTTCATCGAGACGCACAACCTGTCGCCGAAGGGCGTCGACGCTCACCGCCGAGGACATCCGCGAAGGGCTGACCGGCGTGCTGAGCGTGTTCGTCCAGGAGCCGCAGTTCCAGGGGCAGACGAAGGATCGGCTGAACAACCCCGAGCTCGTCGTCGGCCGTGGACGGCGTGGTCCGTCCCGGCGCTCGAGCACTGGCTCAACCACAACATCAGCGTCGCCGAGGCGATCGTCGCGCGGATCATCCTCGCGCGCGCGCGCGCGAGGCGAGCCGCGCGGCGCAGGCCGAAGTGTCGCGCAAGAGCGCGACGTCGACGCGCCTCAACCTGCCCGGCAAGCTGAGCGACTGCACCAACCCGGCGAGCGACGACAGCGAGATCTTCATCGTCGAGGGCGACTCGGCCGGCGGGTCGGCCAAGCAGGGACGCGATCGCGCGCGGCAGGCGATCCTGCCGCTGCGCGGCAAGGTGCTGAACACCGAGAGCGCGTCGCTCGCCAAGGTGCTCGAGAACAAGGAGCTGTCCGATCTCGTGACCGCGCTCGGCTGCGGCCTCGGCAAGAACTTCGAGCTGTCGAAGACTGCGCTACGGCAAGATCATCATCCTCGCCGACGCCGACTCGGACGGCAACCACATCGCGCACGCTGCTGCTCGACGTTCATCTACCGTCACCTGCCGCAGCTCATGACGAACGGCAAGGTCTTCCTCGCGCAGCCGCCGCTCTACCGCATCGACATCGGCAAGGAGACGTTCTGGGCGCTCGACGACGCGCACCAGCGACGGCATCCTGAAGCAGCACGGCAAGAACGGCCGCGGCACGCCCGGAGATCACGCGCTTCAAGGGCCTCGGCGAGATGATGCCGAAGGTGCTGTGGGAGACGACGCTGCAACCCGCGCACGCGCCGCGCTGCTGCGCGTCGAGATCGACCGATCAGATCGTCACCGATCGCGTCATCAACGAGCTGATGGGCAAGGACGCGTCGGCGCGCTTCCGCTTCATCATGGAGCGCGCCGAAGAAGCCGAAGAACTCGACGTCTAGCGTGTGGCTTCGCCGGTCATCCCGATCAGGAGAGGATGGCGCGCAGTCCTTCGCACCAGGCGGCCGATGCCCGCCTCGACCGTTGTCCTTCTGCAAGCGCGCCATGCGCCGACGCGGAAGTAGCAGCCGTCGGACATACCGAACGCCCGATCCGGGAATCACCGCCACCTTGTGCTCGCGGACGAGCCGCTCCGCCAGCATCATCGACGATAACGGTCCAGCCACCGCGCCGTGTCCCGCTCAGCGCGCCTCGTTATCTGATCAGGCAATAGAAGGCGCCCGTCGGCCGCCGGCACGGTCGCCAGTCGGCGCAAGCGCCGACGAGCTGGTCGACGACGATCTCGCGGATCGAGGCGAGCTTCGCGCACGCGAGGCTCGCAGTACGTGCGGCCGACGTCGAGCGCGGCAACGGCCGCGCCGACCTGCGACACAATCGTGCGGGCAAATCAGGATCGTGTCCTGGCTCTTCGATCATCGCCGAGGTCAGCCGCGTCCGGATAGCCCATGTATCCGATGCGCCAGCCGGCGAACCCGTAGGCCTTCGACAGCGAGTAGAGCGAGATGGTGTGGCCTTCGGCATCCGCGAACGAGCCGGGCGAGACGTGGCGTGCGGCGCCGTAGGTGAAGATACTCGTACGGTTCGTCGGCGATGTGGTACAGCCCTCGATCGCGGCACAGCTCGTTGATGCGACGCAAGCGCCGCCTCGCGTAGACCGCGCCGCTGGGGTTGTTGCGGCGAGATCGTCACGATCGCGCGCGTCCGGCTGCTGATGGCGCGCGCGATCGCGTCGGTCGACAACTGGATAGCGCTCGTCGGTCGGGACGCAGACGACGCGGCATCCCGCCATCTCGATCGGCCATCTCGTGATTGAAATAGAACGGCATGCGGCAGGATCACTTCGTCACCGGGCTCGTCGTCGCCAGCACGGCGTGCATGAACGCCATGTTCGCGCCGGCGGTCACCATGATCCGGCTGCCGCGCGGCGTCGATGCCGTTCTCGTGCGAGCGAGCTTCTGCGCGATGCGACTCGAGCAGCCGGGCAATGCCGGCGACATCCTGGTATTGATCGGTTTCGGACCGCGCGAGAGCGCGGCACGCGCGTCAGCCTCGGCCGCTTCGCGAGGCGGCCCGTAGTGCACGACGCCCTGGCCGAGCGAGATAGCGCCCGGCGTCTGCCGGAGGCAGGGCACCGATGATCGGCACGATGAGGCGCCTGGACCTGGTCCATCCGCGTCGCCGAGACGGCGGTGTCGTTCATGTTGTCCAGCACAGGCACAGCTGGCCTATATCTGTACTCATGCGCGTTGACGCTCCGGAGTCGGTCGCCGCTCGACCGTGCCGCGCTTCGTGGCACTCGTGGTTTCGCTGGCCGTCGGGTTCGCGCTGCTGCTGGCCAGCGGACTGACGCGCGAGCCGGCACGCTTCTACTCGCCTGCACAGTTTATCGGGTTCACGGTCGGGGCGGACAACAAGCTCGTTCGCTGGGACAAGATCGTCGACTACATGAAGCTCGTGGCGGGCGCGCTCCGACCGCGTGCGCTTCCGCGAGCTCGGGAAGACCGACCAGCGGCAATCCGTTCATCGCGCTCGAAATCAGCTCGCCCGACACGCTGCAAGAACCTGGATCAGCTACAAGCAGCTGGAGCGGAAGCTCTATTTCCAGGACGGCGCGCCGACCGCGCGCGAGCGCGACGAGATCTTCCGGCAGCGGCAAGGTCGTCGTGCTCATCACCTGCAGCATTCACGCGACCGAGATCGGCGCCACGCAGATGGCGCTGGAGCTGGTGCACCGGCTGGCGACCGACGACTCGCCGGCAGGTGAAGAAGATTCTCGACAACGTGATCTTCGCTGCTCGTGCCGAGCCTCAATCCCGACGGCCAGATCATGGTGACCGACTGGTTCAACAAGAACCTCGGCACGCCATTCGCGAACGAGCCCGATGCCCTACCTCTATCACCCGTACGTCGGCCACGACAACAACCGCGACATGTACATGTTCACGCAGAAGGAGAGCCAGTTCACGGCGCAGCTGCTGTGGCACGACTGGTTCCCGTCGGTGTGGCTCGACGAGCATCAGATGGGCAGCAACGGGCCGCGCATCTTCGTGATGCCGGCGACCGACCCGATCAACCCGAACGTGCATCCGCTGATCTACCGCTGGAACGGCATCCTCGGGCCAGTCGCAGGCGGCGGCGCTCGAGGCGGCCGGCAAGGACGGCATCATCTACAACTCGACCTACACGAACTTCTGGCAGGGCGCGATGGCGTGGAGCGGCTGGTGGCACAACCAGATCGGCCTGCTCACCGAGGTGGCGAGCGCGCCGCATCGCCGCGCCGATCGACCAGCAGCGCGCGGTTCCGCATCCGCCGCGAACCGCCGGCGGACCGGACGCGGGCCGCGGCAACGGGCCGCAGCGCCGAGCGCGCGACGAGGCGCCGCTCCCGCCGCCGACCGACATCACCCCGCGCACCGAGTATCCGCGACCCGTGGCTGGGCGGGCGCTGGACGCTGCGCGACATCGTGGACTACGAGCTCATCGCCACGATGGCGCTGCTCGACACGGCGGCCGATCGCGCGCGAGACGATCCTGCGGCAGATCTACGAGGTCAACCGGCAGACCGTCGAAGGCGGCAGGAACGGGAAGTCTGACGGCGATCCTGATCCCGGTCGATCCGCAGCACGATCGCGCGCGAAGCCGCGCACCTCGCCGACCGGCTGCATGCATCGGCGGCGTCGAGGTCTATCGCGCCGATGCGGCGTTCGAAGCCGACGGCCAGAACGTATGCCGGCGGGCACGCTCGTCATCCCGATGACGCAGGTCTTCGCGACGCTACGCGAAGGACCTGCTCGAGCGAGCAGACCTACCCCGACGTCCGTCGCAGCCGGCGACGACCCGCCGGAGCCGCCCTACGACGTGACCGCATGGTCGCTCGGCATGCTGCTCGGGTATCGACGTGACTTTCATCGAAACGCCGCTGCCGGCGTCGCTGCCAAGATGACGCGTGCTCACGCGCCGCCGGAGCGTGACCGGCCGGCTCGAGCGGCAGCGGTTCGCGCTACGTGTTCGACTATCACGGCGCCGACACGCGCGATTGCGATCAACCGCCTGCTGAAAGACGGCGCGCCGCGTCTGCCTTCGACAGGCCGGTCGCAGAGTGTCGGTCGCAGGGCGACACCCGCGATCGGATGGACGCGCTGGCGGACGAGTTCGGCGCTCGTTGTCACCGCCGAACGCCGGCACCGCGGCGCGACCGCGGCCGATCAGTCGCGATCCGATCGGCGCCGCGCATCGGGCTGTACTCCGCCATGGACCGGCGGCAACATGGACGAGGGCTGGACGCGCTGGGTGCTCGAGCAGTACGAGTTCAATCCGACGACGATTCACAATGCGGACATCCGCACCGGCGAGCTGCGTCAGCGGTTCGACGCGGTCATTCTGCCCGATCAGGCTGCCGCGCGAAATCGTCGACGGCTTCGGCGGCGAGACGATCCGGCCGGAGTACCGCGGCGGCATCGGCGACGCGGGCGTCGAGCAGCATCTCGCGGTTCGTCGGCCGACGGCGGCACGCTGATCACGCTGGGCGCGGCCTCGGATCTGGCGATCGATCGCTTCGCCGCTTCCGGTGCGAGAACCTCAAGCGCGGCCTGCGCCGCGACCAGCATTTCGCGCCCGGCACCATCCTCCGGCTCCAGGTCGATACCGTCGCAACCCGCTCGGCTACGGCATGGCCGCCGACACCTACGGCTTCTACAACAACAGCCCGTTCTTCGCGCCTGGTCGAGGGCTTCACGTCGCCCAGAACGCACGGTCGTCGCGCGCTACCCGCAACGGGCGTGGTCGCATCCGGCTGGCTGCAGCGGCGAGGAGATCATGGCGGGCCGCGCGGCGGTCGTCTCGATCGACACGAACCCCGGACGCGATCGTGCTGTTCGGCCTGCGGCCCGCAGCACCGCGGCCAGACCGCGCCACGTTCCCGCTGCTGTTCAACGCGCTCTACCTTGCGGCCGCCCAGAACCGGACGCGCTCAGGGCGACGAACCAGTAAGGATCGCGAGCCTGATTCGCGATCTTCGTCACCGGCGGCACGTTCGACAAGGAATACAACGAGCTGACCGGCACGCTGTTCTTCAAGGACACGCACGTGCCCGAGATGCTGCGGCTCGGGCGCTGCCGCGCTCGACGTGTCGATCCGCACGCTGATGATGATCGACAGCCTCGAGATGACCGACGGCCGACCGCGCGCTCATCGTCGAGCAGCTGCCGGGCAGCCGCCGAGACGCGGCATCGTCGTGCACGCACGGCACCGACACGATGGTCGAAACGGCGCGCGTGCTGCGCCCGCGAGCGTCTCCGCACGGCGGCAAGACGATCGTCCTCACGGGCGCGATGGTCCCCTATGCGTTCGGCAGCTCGGACGGCCTGTTCAACCTCGGCAGCGCGCTGTCGTTCGTGCAGGTGCTGCCGCCGGCGGTGTGCGTCGCGATGAACGGCCGGTGCTTTCGAGTGGGATCGGGTGCGAAAGAACCGGGAGACGGGCGTCTTCGAGCCGGTCTGACGCTTCGGATCGGATCCTTGCCCTTTGTCTCATCGTGGTCGAGCGTATTTCACCATCTCCAGCTGTCGCAGGTGGTGGATCTGCGTGACCGGCGAGCTGATGAGATGATCCAGTCCACCGTGATGCGCGCCGTACTCCGGATGAGCCATCGCGATCTGCGCGGTCGGCGGGCGCCAGGGCCTCGAAGAGCAGCGCCGGTTCATCTGGCTCAGCGCCACGAACGCAGCTCAACGGCGTCAGGGCCGTTCAGCCGCGACTCGCGTGCGATCCAGGTGTCCTGGTCGAACCGCTGGGCGACGTAATCCGGCGTCGAGAGCGCCATCCGCGCGCGCGTGCCCAGCGCCAGTTTCAGTCTGCGCAAGGTGAGTCAGGATCTGCCGCGCGGTCCATTTGCCAGGCGCGTAGGTGCGCTCGAATTGCGGCGTCGGTCCAGCCGCCGGTGAGTGCGCGACGCGATCGCGGCGCTTTCCCGGATCGCATCCAGCGGCTCGCGATCGCCCGAGATCGCCGCTGTAGTGGGGTCGTCAGCGCCGCATCTCTGAGACCGGCACCTGCACCACGGTCCTGGCACTGCGGTGCTCGTCCGAGACCGGGCACGAAGCTTCTTGCTCAGATACACCTTCGACTCGCGCGTTGTCCGCCAGCGTTGCGTTCGTAGCTTGACGACCTCGAAGCGCAGGTGGTCGAGGCGTGCCGCGCATATCGTAGAACTTGTTCTTGGTCTTCACGACAATCTCGTCGAATCCCTGCTGCGATCGCCCAGAGCTTCCTGCTGTTCGGTCAGTGCACGAAAATGTCCCTGGCCCCGCCAGTCGCGCCGGGTGCCGCCGATCCAGGTGTAGAGCACGCGGCGGCCGCCGAACTGCACGTAGTCGCGCAGCCGGTTGACCAGGTCGACCAGCTTCGGCTTCGGTCTCGCCGGCGGCGTGATCTCATGCGCGACCTTGAAGGGACACCGGAACGACCGAGCCCGGATCGTCGGGCAGCGGCGCGTTCGCCAACAGAATCAGGTGAGAGCGGCCCTGGAGGCGCTGGACGATCTCCGACGCGGTCTTCTTACGAGGAACTCGCCGAAGAACTCCTCGATGTATTGAATCTCGAGCGCGCCCTGCTCGAGCTCGTACTGCGAGATGTGATATTCCACGGAAAGCCAGACAGCATTTTACCGGAATCTGCAATACAATCGGCAACCGCCAATGGGAAACTGGAAAATCTGAAGTCTGAAATCTGGAAGCTCTGAAATCTGCAATAGTTCGGGAGTCCTGATGCCTGTCGATGCGCCGCGGCCATTCTCGCGCGGTTCCACGTCGCACAACGTGCGCCCATCTCGCAATTTCGAGAGCTGCCGCCTGGAGCGGCCGAGCACCAGCCGACAAGCGGCGGCTGGAGCGCGGCGCAGATCGTCTGTCATGTCGCGGGATGGCGAACGAGTGGGTCGCCGGCGTGCTGACGGGCGCGACGCCGCTCGCCCAGCCCGCGCCGCCGGGATTCACCGAGCGTTTCAGCCCTGCTGCGGTCCCCCGGCAGAAGACGTTTCCCTTGCCGGCACCCACCCTCATCGGTGGCGAGGTGTCCCGCTCGAGCGGCTGAGCGCCAGCGCTCATCACCTCGCGAAGGCCATCGCGTCGCTCACCCTGGAGCGTAGTGCCGGCTATTCGGTTACGCTCCCATTCGGCACGATTTCGCTGTTCGAGCTGGCAGATCTGACGGTGGCGCACGTCGCATCGGCACCTCGAACAGGTGGAGCTGATACACCGTCAGTCAGTAGCCGGCGGCCGGAACCGCACCCCGTCTACAACCGTGTGGCGATCGGTTCCTCCGGCGTACCGCCCATCCGCATGTGGGAAAAGAAAACAGTTGCTCGAGCTCTTCGACTGTTGTAGAAATATGCCCCTGATCTGATTCATACGTCTCACAATTAATCAGTTTCTCCCTCAGAACCACCCGGCGTCAGGCATACCTGACCTCATTCCGCCCGTCTGAACCGTCCTTATCCGCTCCCCCGAGGCGCTGCACGCACGCGCGATCCACGGGTGTGGTCGTGCCGTGCCGATGTCGCGCTGATCATCAGGTCTGAGGCCGTGGACGTGAAAACAGATTTGCTCAACTTCTCCTCACGCCTCGTTCTCCCGGCGCTCTCTCATGAGGACCGCGCTCTGGATCGTCACGGCGTGGTCGTCGTCTTCTGGCGGCTTCAGGTACCTCAGCCTCCGGACCCGGACGAAGCTCACTACGCAGAGCTGACGCGAAATGCTTCGCGCCCACAGTTGGCTGGTGCCGCTGCTCGACGGAGTCCCCTTATTGACAAGCCCGTCCTGTTTCACTGGCTTCAGGGCCTTTCCGTCACCGCACTGGGCGAGTCCGGAGCTCGCGAATCGCCCGCCCAACGCCCTCAGCGCGCTGTGTCTGATTGCGATCGTCCAGTGGGTCGGCGGCCAGCTGTTCGACCGGCGCACCGGCAGATGGGCCGCCCTGATGTTCGCCACGATCCCGGCAACTTCGCGCTGGGCGCGCGTCGCGTTGTTCGACATGCTGTTCGCGACGTGCCCGTTCGGTGGAGTGGCCTGTCTGGTCGTCGGAGCCACCGGGGCGCCCCAGGCTGCAGTATCCCGGGTTCGCCTTGATCGCGCTCGGGGTCATGACGAAAGGCCCGGTCGCGCTCCTCATCGTCACGCTCTTTGCGGCGGCGGCGTTCGTTGCCGGTGGGAGTCTCGCCGGGCAATGAAACGTATCCACTGGGTCACGGCCCTCGCGTGCGGAGCTCTTGCCCGCGTCCCCGTGGTTCACGTGGATGTGGCTGCGGTTCGGCGACCGGTTCGTACAGGAATATTTCATCGCCGGCAACCTCTGGTACTTTACGAAGCCGCCCGTCTTCTCGACGAAACCACGAGCGACACCTACTACTGCGTGTGTTCACGGGGGCGTTCTTCCCTGGAGCCTGATCGCGATCGCGCGCGGCGTCGACGTCCTTCGCGCCAGGTGGGAGGGCGTCCGGCCGTCTGTTGAAGAGCTCATGCTCTGGCTATGGTTGCTCGTCGTGATCGGATTCTTCACGGCCGCCAGATTCAGGCTGGATCACTATACTTCCCGCAGGCGCGCACCGCCTGCGCCTGCTCGCCGCCAGCTGGGCTGGCGGCGCGGCCATGGCTGGCACGCACGCCGCCGCGACCTGGTGGCTCTCGTGGCAATCGCCGCGACGTTTCTCGTCGGCGCGTGCGATTGCCGGCGTGGACCATCGTCGCGGATCGACCTGGGGCTCGGGCGATCGGCGCTGATGCTCCCGATCATTCTGCTGCCGGCGGCGCCACGCTGCTCGTGCAAATCGCGCGGGCACGCTGGTTTACGCCGGATTCGCTGGCGGCGCCGCTTCTCACCCCTGGTCGCCGTTTACGTCACGGTCATCATCGGGTTCCCGGTGCTCAACGGTCGCGTCCGGCGTCGACGCTGGCCCCGGCCGTCAAGGCGCAGACCGCCGTGGACACGCCAATCGGCGTCTATCAGCTCGAATGGGGATCGAGCATTCGCTACTACGCCGACAGACGAGTCCTCGCGCTCCCAGATCCCGACGCGCGGTGCGCGCGTTCTTCCGCTCCTGGCCGCACGCATACGTGTTCATGCTGCGAAGGGACGAGGAGTCGGTCGGCGACTCGAGCACGATCTGACGAGGTCGCCGCTGCCGAGGCGATCGTCGGCAACACGGGCCGCTATCTGAGGCGCGCAGGTGTGGGGCGCCGTGACGGTTGTCAGCCACCACAAGCGCGGGCTGCGGAAGCCCCGCACGGGCTCGGTCCTTCGGCCGGGCGCCTATCACGCACCGCGACAAAAGCAGCAGGGGAAGACGCAACGGCTAGTCCAGGTCTAGCGCCGCTCGCTTCTCTTCGATTCTCGCCCAGGTATCACGCAGCGAGACGGTTCTGTTGACGACCAGCTTGCCTGGCTTCGAGTCGGGATCGACGCAGAAATACCCGATGCGCTCGAATTCAGAAAGCGGGCGGGAGCCGCCGCGGTCGCGAGGCTGGGCCTCGGCGAGACATCCGTCGGAGCACCTCGAGCGAGGCCGGATTGATGTGGTCGATGAATGTCTGGCCTTCGCCCACGTTCTCCGGATCCTCCACGCTGAAGAGACGATCGTAGAGCCGCACTTCGATCGGCACCGCGTGGGCCGCCGACACCCAGTGCAGCGTCGCCTTGACGCGGCGGCCGTCGGGCGCATCGCCACCGCGCGTCGCCGGATCGTAGGTCGCGCGCAGCTCGACGATCTCGCCGCGATCGTCCTTGACCACCTCGGTGCAGGTGATGAAATACGCGCAGCGCAGCCGCACTTCCTTCCCCGGCGACAGGCGGAAGAACTTCTTCGGCGGATCCTCCGTGAAGTCGTCGCGCTCGATGTACAGCTCGCGCGAAAACGGCACCTTTGCGCGTGCCGGCGGCCGGATCTTCCGGGTTGTTGATGACGTCGACCTCTTCGACCTGCCCTTCCGGATAGTTCGTGAGCACGACCTTCAGCGGCCGGAGCACCGCCATCACGCGCGGCGCGCGCCGGTTCAGATCTTCGCGGACGCTGTGCTCGAGCTGCGCGACGTCGATGACGTTCTCCTTCTTGGCGACGCCGATGCGGCCGCAGAAATCGCGGATCGACTCCGGCGTGTAGCCGCGGCGCCTGCAGGCCGCTGATCGTCGGCATCCGCGGATCGTCCCACCCCGACACGACACCCTGCTGCACGAGCTGCAGCAGCTTGCGCTTGCTCATCACCGTGTAGTTCAGGTTCAGGCGCGCGAACTCGATCTGCCGCGGACGATCGCGCGTCGATCAGATTGTTCACCAGCCAGTCGTAGAGCGGCCGGTGATCCTCGAATTCGAGCGTGCACGAGCGAGTGGGTGATCCGCTCGAGCGCGTCGGACAGCGGATGCGCGAAGTCGTACATCGGGTAGATGCACCACGCGTCGCCGGTGCGGTGATGCGTCGCGTGGCGGATGCGGTAGAGCGTCGGATCCCGCATGTTCAGAGTTCGGCGACGCCATGTCGATCTTCGCGCGCAGCACGTGCGCGCCGTCCGGAAACTCGCCCGCGCGCATGCGCGCAAACAGATCGAGGCTCTCCTCGATCGGGCCGGTCGCGGTACGGACTGTTGCGTCCCGGCTCCGTCAACGTGCCGCGATAGTCGCCGGATCTCTTCCCGGCGGCAGACTGTCGACGTAGGCCTGGTCGCGCCGGATGAGCTCCACGGCGAAGCCGTAGCAGCCGCTCGAAGTAGTCCGGACGCGAACAGCAGCTGCGTCCCACGTGAAACCGAGCCACGCGACGTCTTCCTTGATGGCGTCGACGTACTCGACGTCTTCCTTCGCGGGATTGGTGTCGTCGAACCGGAGGTTGCAGGTGCCGCCGTACTCCTGCGGCGACGCCGAAGTTCAGACAAATCGATTTGGCGTGTCCGATATGCAGATAGCCGTTCGGCTCGGGCGGAAAGCGGGTCGCGACCCGCCCGTGGTGTTTGCCCGAGCGCGAGGTCCTCTTCCACGATCGCGCGGATGAAATCGACTGAAGCGGCCGTCTCGGGCGATACAGGGTTCTCGGAGTGGTCCATCGTCGCGTTCATATTATAGGGAACCGGCGTGCTCGCCGGGTCAGTCTTGGTCTGTCTAGTATTCCGCCAGCAGACGAGCGGCACGCTCCACCCGCGCCTCGCTCGGGGAGGAAGAACTCCTCGAGTGGCGGCGAGTAGGGCACCGGCGTGTCCAGTGCACCGACGATCCGCACCGGCGCGTCGAGCGCCTCGAACGCCTCTTCCTGGATGATCGCGGCCAGGCTCTCGCCGATGCCGCCCGTTCTCGAATCCTCGTGAACGATGAGCACCCGATGACAGTGGCGGGCGACCGCCAGGACCGCGGCGCGATCGAGGGGCGCAAGGCTTCGAAGATCCAGAACGCTCGCCTCGATGCCGTCGGCCGCCAGGCGAGCCGCCACCCGCATCGCGACGTGGGCGTATGCCCCGTAGGAGAGGATGGCCAGGTCGCTGCCTGAACGCCTCAACGCCGCGCGGCCGATCGGAATCGGGGCCGGGGGCGTCGGCCATCCCCTGCTTGATGCGCGGATCGCGGTAGAGCGCGATATGTTCGTAGTAAAGGACGGGATCCGGATCGGCCACGGCCGAGGCCGAAGAGACGCGCGCGCGTCGTGCGGTGTCGAGGGCACCACGATCTTCAGCCCGGGCGTCCGGTAGAACCATGGCTCCGGTGTTCTGGGAGTGATACGGCCCGGCGTGCCGCAAGCCGCCGAAAGGCATGCGTACGACCATCGGCACCCCAGCGCCCCACCGATAACGCGTCTTGGCGGCGTTGTTGACCAGCTGGTTGAACCCTGTCGCGACGAAATCGTTGAACTGAATCTCGCCGATCGGTCGCAGCCCGGCCAGCGCCGCCCGACGCAGACGCCGAGCACGCGCACTTCAGCCACCGGCGAGTTGACGATGCGATCGCCGAATTCGGGCAGTAACGGCCGAAGCAGCAAGAAGGCGTTGCCGCATGTGCCTGCCACGTCCTCGCCGTACACGAACACCCGGGGATCCGCCCTGAGCGCGTCACCGATCGCGAGCGTCACCGCATCGAGGAACGTCCGGCCTCTCGGATCGACGGGCGGTCCGGGTTCGAGCGCCGGCAGACGGTCTGGTGCGTGGGTGCCCAGCCGGATCGCGGGATCGAGCACTTCAATGTGCGCGCGCGGAGCTTCTTCCGCAAACACGCCGGCACCCGCCGTTCGCGGATCGGGCCACGGCGCCGCGACGATCGCGCGAGCCTGCTCTTCCACGACGGTCTCCGCCTCGCGTCGCCATTGCTCGAGCTCAGCTGTCTTGACGACGCCCTCGCCCTCGAAGCCGGGCGGCATACGTCGCGATCGGATCGCGCCGCGACCAGTAATCGTACAGCTCGCGATCCACGTACCCCTGATCGCTCGGCGCGGGGTATTCCCAGGACGGCTGAGGGTCGCGGCCGAGTACAGCATGTCGTCGTGGTGGGCGTGGCCGCACATACGCATCGACACGAGCTCGATCAGGGTGGGTCCGGCACCCGCGCGCGCCCGTTCGACGGCCCACGCGAACGCCGCCGCGATCTGATCGGGATCGGTGCCGTCGAGCGTGATTCCCGGAACCCCGTAGCCCGCCGCCTTGTCGGCGAACACCCGCGCAGCGGACTGATCCGCGACCGGCGTCGAGAGCGCCGTCTGATTGTTCTGAATGCAGAAGATCGCCGGCAGGCGGCCGACCGCACAAAGGTTGATGGCCTCGTGCCATTCGCCCAGCGAACAGCCGCCCTCCCCGATGAACGACAGCGCGACACGCCCCGAAGCCTCCCTCGCGAAGGCCATCGCCATGCCGGCGATCGTCAGCGTCGAGATCGCCAGCGGCGCCGCGGGCGGAAGGATGCCCCAGGAGAAATCCCCGACGTGCAGATCCTTGCCCTCGAACGGGGGCCGGCCTTGGCCATCTGGGCGTTCAGGGCCATTCGCACCGACTCGGGCTCGTGGCGCATGGCGAAGGCGACGCCCAGGTCACGAATCATAGGTGCGACCATGTCACCGTGCCATGATCCATCGGCTCGGCGATAGCTTTCGCCCCGCCGCAGCCGCACGCCGCAGCGTAGATGGCCTCCTGGCCGAGCGATCGAAAGCCTTTGCCCTGAAATGCCGCCGCATCCGTACCGGACCTCGTTGCCGAGGAAGAACGTCTTGAGCCGGTTGTCCGTCGCTCTGGTGAGCACCATGCCGCGCAGGATTTCGCGCCGTTCGTCCGGACGTCAGGGACGCCTCGATGGCGGCGCGACGCAGCGAACCATCGCAGGCATCGACGACCTCGGCATAGGCCTGATCGAGCCTCGTCTCTGCGGTTGTGCGGGGTGTGGTGTCGCCGAGACCAGCCGGCGGGGCCGTTCTCGCCTGAAGGCGGCGGCCCAGCTCCTCTCGAAGCGCGGGTCTCAGCGCATCGATGCCATGTTCGTCGGCCGGCATGCGCCCACGCGTCACGGCTTCGAGCGCCTCGAGCGCGTCGGCGAGCGCCAGCGGATGCCGCTCCGCGACGAACGCGCCAAAACGGCTCGCGAGCCCGGTCGGTTTCTCCAGCTCGGGGATCTTCGCATCTAAGTGCCGGCCTACATCCAGCACCACGGACGCTGGCAGTGCGGCCGATGTATTGCCCGCGTGTCGAACCCGCTGTGCCGTCACTGGCCGCCAGTATCGTACCTCAGGGCGCTACACCCCCTCCCACACACCGCTTCTGATAGTGTACCGAGCACCCGAATGGCGTTCACGACGCTCATCGACACAAGGACGCTCGCCGATCGTCTGGCCGACCACGCATTGGCGGTCATCGACTGTCGCTTCAGCCTCACCGACGAAAGCTGGGGCGAGCGGAATTATCTGGAGGGGCACATCCCGGGCGCCGCGTACGCGCACCTCGATCGCGATCTGTCCGGAACGAAAACGGGCAACAACGGCCGGCATCCTCTTCCGAGCACCCCACGAGCTGACGGCCACGCTGACCCGCCTCGGGATCGATCAGGGAATTCAGGTCGTCGCCTACGATCAGGACACCGGGAATATACGCGAGCCGGCTGTGGTGGCTCCTGCGCTGGATGGGACATGAGGCTGTGGCCGTCCTCGACGGCGGCTTCGCCAAATGGACCGCTGAAGAGCTGCCGACGGCGCGCGGGGAAGAGTCGCGTCCACCGCGTGCGTTCCGGGGAGCGCCGGTGGCTGGGATGGTCGTCAACGCGAATGAAGTCGCCGCGCTCGCACGTCGCTCCGACTGGCGACTTGTAGACGCGCGCGCTCCTGAGCGTTACCGCGGCGAGATTGAACCGATCGATCGAGTAGCCGGTCACATTCCTGGCGCGGTCAATCATTTTTTCAAGCGGAACCTCGCGAACGACGGGACCTTTCTCATGCCGGAACCGCTCCGGGCGCGGCTGCGCCAGGCCACGAACGATGTCGCGCCGGATCACATCGTCTGTTACTGCGGGTCGGGTGTCACCGCCTGCCAGAATCTGCTCGCGCTCGAGCACGCCGGCCTCGGCGGCGCAAAGCTGTACCCCGGCTCGTGGAGCGAGTGGTCGAGCCGATCCGGCGAGGACCGATCGAGACGCGCTCCCAGCCTGAAGCTGCGGAAAGCCTGCCGTTACCGAAATCGTTGGACGGGAAAAAGGATTAGTTCGCGTCCGCGCGCCGGAACCGGCGTGACGGGTGCGAGCGCGGAGAACTCCGTGAGGAACGGCGGTGATTCCGCCGGAGAATGGTGAGATCTGCTCGTCCGTCAAGCGAAACAGTCGCCGCCACGATCGCGATGACATGAAGCGAACGTCCGCCGGCCATACGATTTGACCGTCGCCGTCAGTGCCCCATACGATGTTATCGCCGCCACCCGTGCCCCATACGGTATCGCCGCCACCCGTGCCCCACACGATGTTGTCGCCGCCGCCCGTGCCCCCACACGATGTTGTCGCCGCCCGGCCCGTGCCCCACGACGATGTTATCGCCGCCGCCGTGCCCCAGACGATGTTGTCGCCGCCGCCTCGTGCCCCACACGATGTTGTCGCAGCCGCCGGGACATGCAGTGCCCCAGACGATGTTGTCCCCATGGTCCGTGGCGCTCACGCCCCACAGTCGTTGCCGACCGCGTAGGCGTTGGCCGTCGGGTTCAGCATGCCGCCGGACAGCCGGTGATTGCCCCAGATGATGCTCTTGCTCCACATCTTCTGCGAGCGGCACCGGCTGACCCGGCTTCGCTGTCGCGATAGAACTGCGCGAGGCGCACGGCGCCGAGCGTGTTGAGGAAGCCCGCGCCCTGCGTAAGCGCGTCATAGCCCGCGTACTCCTGCGCGGTACTGCAGAATGGCCTTTACCGCGTTCGGCGTCAGCTGACGGATTCGCCTGCAGCATCAGCGCCACCGTGCCGGCCACGACCGGCGCCGCCATGCTCGTGCCGCTCAGCGTCAGGTACGGCTTGAACGGGCGTCGATGACGCCGCCGACGAGAGAACTGGCGCCTTGCGTCGCGTAGGAGACGCTGCCCAGCGGATCCGGCCAGCGACAACGGTGCCGTGACCGGCGCAACGAGGTCCGGCTTCGCGGCCCGATCGATGTACGACGGACCGCGCGAGCTGAACGCGCGCCATCGTGTCGTCGCGACGCGATCCGGCGTGCCTTCGTGACTCGACGCGCCGACCGTCAGCACCCAGGGCGCGTTGCCCGGCGCGGTGATGCCGCCGTACTGCGGCTGGCCCTGCGGCGTTCCATGCCGGCGATTGCCGGCGGCGGCCACGACGACGACGCCCGCGTCGACGACCGCGCTTGGCGGCCAGCGTCAGCGGGTCGGTCCAGTAGCGACTCGCTGATGCTGGCGCCGACCGACATGTTGACGACGCGGATGTTGTAGCGCTCGGCGATTCGCTGAGCACCCAGTCGAGCGCCGCGATGATCGTCGCTGATGGTGCCCCGACCGTTCGGCGTCCAGCACCTTCAGACGACCAGATTGTCCGCGTCCGGCGCCACGCCCGCCTGCTTGCCGTTGCTAGTCGTACGCCGTTGCCCGCGATGATGCCGGCGACGTGCGTGCCGTGGCCCTCGTCGTCGTACGGCTGAGCGCGGCCGTCGACGAAGTCGACGAACGCCTTCACGCGCTGATTGCCGTACGGATAGAGCTGCGGACGTGAACGGCTCGTCAGGTCGTCGTGCCACGGCGCGATGCCCGAGTCGATGATCGCGATGCCGACGCCGGCGCCGGTGAGCCCCAGGCCGCGCTGCACGGCGCGCGAGCCGATCGTCAGCGACGTGCGGTAGTTGAGCCCCGTGATCGAACGGTTGTCGTGAATGCGGACGATCTGGGGATACCGCTCGAGCTGCGCGATGGCGCCGTTCGGCACGTCGAGCACCTCGCTGTTGATGATGCCGAGCCTGCCCTGACGCGCGCAAGCGCTTGAACTCGTCCGGCAGTTCCGCGCCAGGCGCGAACGTCACGATCACGCTGGACACTTCGCTGGGGGCTCGCGGCTCTTCCGCCGGATCACTTCGTCGTCCGACTTCTCAGTTCTGAGGGGCGTGCTGGGGAGGGGCGACCGGCGGCCGCCCGCAGTCGCTCGAATCCAACCAACAGCGCCAGGAAAACGGTGAGTGAGCGACCGAAACGCTCGACGCGTCGCGGCGAGCGGGCGACAAAATGATTGAGTAGCGCACGGTGAGTACCTCGCGAGCAACTCGCGCGCCACCTCAGCCATTACGCCAAGGAACTGACAACTCTCGTCGACTCAATGCCTTACATTTCAGCGTCGTGCACCGCGCATTCCTTGGGTGATGGCCCAGCCTGTGCTGTTCCGGCACACGAGCAACCCCGATTTGTGAGCGGATCCGAGGAAATATCGGTTGGTTTGGCAAACGGAGAAGGCCGTTCACTCTGGGAACTAACTACTCGGCGGTGGGAGACGAAGGCCGACCGGGTCGGCCTTCGTCGTCAGTGCTACCTGCGCTTCTACTCTCTACACGAGCCTTGTCACGACCTCAGTGGATTCGCGGCGCGTGGATCGGCCGTGCCATCTCACGCGAGAAACGCCAGTCATCATCGACGATCGCATAGAGCACCTGATCGAGATACTCGCCGTTGCGCAGGAACGATTTCCTCAGGAGACCTTCTGAACGGCGCCCAGCTTCTCAGCGCGCCGTTGCCACGGCCGTTCCGAACCGCCGACCGCGCCTCGAGCCTGTGCACGCCGACCGTCTCGAACGCAAACGCGAGCACCAGTTCCGCCGCCTCTTTGAACACGCCGGTCCCCCAGAACGGCGAGCCGATCGCGAAACCCCATTCGCCGGTCCCGAACCCGGGTTCCATTTCGCGCATCTGGAAGATCCCGATCGCCGTGTCGGACTCCCTTCAGCGTCACCGCGAAGCACGCGTAGGTGCCCGCTGTCCGCTGCCGGAGTGTCCAGGCGATGAACTTCTCGAACCCTTCGACCGTGGTTGGCGGCGGCGGGGATGAACCGCGTCACTTCCTCGGTCGTCAGGAGGGCGAAGAGCGAAGGCGCATCCGACGCCCGCAACTCTCGCATTGTTACGTGGGCTCCGCCCAGCACCGGAAGGCCGTTCTGCCAGTCAGTGCTGGTGGCCTCCTCGCTGTGGTGGGCAGCCTCTCCGATCGGCGCCTGGTGCGTTTGCACGTCCGTTAAATACGTAACTGAACCAGCATACCGT
>ERZ1370068.2062-contig-1223_pt1 | contig 41500 bp, 51 predicted proteins | sample MGYA00561227_ERZ1370068 | MGnify/ENA primary metagenome ERZ1370068 (study PRJEB38410, sample SAMEA6850437) | metagenome | study: Metagenomic assessment of the ecological functions of the soil: analysis of the soil microbiota associated with the... | reverse complement strand
GTTACGTATTGCTATATTGCCGCCGGGATCACAAGGTCTGGATTGCGAGGTCATGGCGTTTTATCCCGATGCTGAGTTTTGTTGCCGCATCATGGGTTGTCTCCCCGATGCTGTCAACCGTCCGGGATGAGGTTCAGGGAATGCATCAGCCGTGTATCGGAAGCCTGGCATCGGACCCTTGGGGGCTTTGCGGCTTGCGCGTCGGTGACCAGCGCCAGCAGCACCGTCAGGAGTCATGAACACCACGGAGGCGCCGAACACCCAGTGCGGCAGGTTCTGGTCCATGATCCAGCCGAACAGCAGCGGGCGAAGATGCCGCTGAGAAGTTGAAGCCGGTGGAGACGATGCCGAAGGCACGCGGCCGGCAGCGCCGGCGGTGCGGCGTCGCGGCACCAGCATGTCGCGCGAGGGCGCGATCACGCCGCCGAGGAAGCCGGCGACCGCCATCAGCACGCCGTCAGCAGCAGCGACGGCAGGCGTGAAGCGTCGCGATCGACCAGCACGATGACCGCGTTGATCGCAAAGCAGGCGGCCGCGACCTGTCCATGGCGGCTGGTGCGGTCGGCGAGAACGCTGCCGGCCAGCACGCCGACCGCGCTGGCGCCGAGAAACGCCGTCAGCGCGACAGTTGGCGGCCGCGAATGACACGTCATAGCCGCTCATCAGCGCGACCACGCCGAAAGTGCCGATGCCGGCACTGGACAGGCCAAGCAGCATGAAGAAGAGATCGTCAGCACGATGATGGCCGGCGTGATGATGTTTTGCTGTCGGCGGCATGCACGCCGTCGACCTTGCGGTCCGCCGCGCTGCGCATCGGGAATGCCGACGACAACAAGCAGCAGCGCCACCAGCAGGACCCACCGCGCCGGCCACGATCAGGGCGCCGAGGCCGCCGACCGTTGCACACCAGCGTGGCCATGATCGCGGGCGCGACCGCGCCGCCGAGGAAGCCGGCAAAGGTGTGGATCGAAAACGCGCGGCCCATCCGCGCTTCGTCCATATGCGCCGACAGGATCGCATAATCGGCCGGATGATAGACGCTGTTGGCGAGGCCGAGCAGCGCGGCGCTGGCGATCAGCCAGGGGTAGCTCAGATGCAGGCCGAGCATGATCAGCGCGCAGCCGCCGAGCGGTGAGGCCGATCAGCAGCACCTTGCGGGCGCCGATATGATCGGCGAGATAGCCGATCGGCGCCTGGGTCAGGCCGGACACCGACGCCGAACACGGTCAGCGCAAAGCCGAGCTCGATATAGCCGACGCCGAGCTGCTCCTTCAGGAACGGGAACAGCATCGGCAGCACGAACAGATGGAAATGGCTGACCCAATGGGCGACCGAAATCCCCGCCAGCGTGCGCAGCGCGGCGTCCGACTTCGACTTGCTGCGGTGCGGCGAGAACGTCGACCATGTCTTAATCAAAACCCCGTTGTGATAACGGCCCGGCAAGGCGCGGCCGAAAATACCGGCTGCGCGGTTATTTGTCCATGAATACCGCTGCATGGCGCCCCGCGAACGGCGAAATGTGATCGTCGCTAATTCGAGACAAGGCCCCGCGCGTGGGATGATGCCTGGCATGGGGTCAGATCGGATGGCGGCTGGACGCTAGCATCTGCTCATATCGGAGCGTCCGGTGATTGAGAGCGAGAGTTTGACCGATGTCCGATTCTGCGATTCGGCGTCGCTGCGCGGTGCCACCTCGTCCCGCAAGGGGGACCATGCCGGGTGGACACGGCTTAGCGATGCCGCTTGACGACTTGCCGTACACGATGGTGGCTATGGTCTCGCGTTCGCCGGACGAGCGATATGGGGTCGATCGACGCTATCCATCAGCGGCTCGTCGTCGTTGCCGTGGCGGTCGCGGTTTCGGCGTGGCGAAGTCGCCATCCTCGAACTCGTCATCCTCGTGCGGCGCTGGCGGCGGCTTCTTTCGGTTTGCCGTCGTCCTTGCTTGGCTGGCCCACTTTTTCTTGCCGAATCCGCCCATGCTGGCTTCCCTTTGATCGATGGATGGCGCTATCTGCGGCGACCCAGTCGAAATCATGCGTATTGACCTCGATATGACCGCCCTTACGGATATATTAGCCGCGTTGGATACCCTGCCTTTCCGATGTTCGGTGTAAGGGGATACGTAGCCGGAGCAGTGGGAACGGAACTCTTTCCCTGGCCGGTTTTGCCCGGAGATCACGCTCAGATCGCTCAAACGGAGAAGACGCGATCCGATCCAATCGGATCATGATCTGGAGATACGCATGAAAGCCGAAGATCGAGGCCGAAGAACAGCAGCCGCGCAAAATCATCCGCGCCGACAAAGCGCCGACCGAGGGCTACTCAGCTGGTCGTGGACGGCCACTTCAAGTCGCACCACGCCACCGTCGAAGCCGCCGAAGAGGCGGGCATGGCGCTGAAGAACCAGTACCAGATGCTTCAGGTGCAGGTTTACGATGCCGCGACCAAGACGCGGTCGATGATCGAATGGCCGGCGCCGGTCTAGGTCCGGCGTCCGCCGCTCTGCTGCCCCGCCAGCCAGGTCCGCCAGCGCCGGGCCTTTTTCCGCAGTAGTCTTCTTCGCTGACGACTTTGGCGCGCGGCTTTGACCGCCGCGGGCGGTGCGGCGGTTCGCGCGCGAGCCGCAACGCTTCCAGCTTGGCCATATTGTCGAGCACGGCCTTGGCGGCGACGTCGCGATCGCTCTCGACGGTCTTGGCTTCGCTCGCGGCGCGTGCCGCCTGTTGAAACGCGCATCGGCGCGGTTGCGGTCTTCACTGGTCATTCAAGTCGTTTTCTTTTTCTTGTCGGCTTGACTTTCTCGGCCTTGGCTCCGGCGGCTTGGCGAGGTCGGCGGCTTCCGTGCCAGCCGGGCCGCACGCAGGCTCGGTGCGCTTGCAGATCGCGATGTCGGCGGCGGCGATATCGGCCATCGCCTTGATGCCGGCGTCCTGGGCGAGCCCTTGCGGTTCAGCCTGATCTCCTTCATCTCGGCCGGACTTTCGGTTCTTCATCCATTGTTGTGCCTCAAACATTCGGCGCGCATCGAACGGTGGCGACCTTCGCGCGCAGATTCTACCATGCATCGCACCTGGGAATGGGCAATTTTAGGCCGATATGGAGAGGCAAAACAGCCGCTTTCGGGGCGGAATCAGCCCTCGTGGTGAAGGGCCGCGTCGTCGCCTGTCCGGGCCTTGCCGGAGCGGCGAGCCAGGCGGCAATACCGGCGGCGATGTCCGGCGGCCTTCAACTGCCGCAGGGCGATCCGGATGCCGGCGCGGCCGTGACGATCCCGCGCCATCGCCGATGGCGGCTCTCCCGCCGCGATCGCGGTCACGACGCGCCGCTTGATCGCAAGGTTCTCGGGATCTCCGAACGCCCTCGATCATCGAGCTGAAATGCATCATGGCGAGCCGCATCGAACGGCCGGGCGCGCGCCCAGCGCATCGCGCACCGGATGCGCGGATAAAGATGCGCACAGGGCATCCAGCCCGTCGGAACGGCTCGGTCGCGGATGGGTCCGGCCGGCTCTTCAGGAGTTTGCGGCAGCACATGGTGTGTGCGGCCCTTCCGGGCTCTTGCCCGACGGCGGCGGGATCGGTTGATAGACTTCGATGCGGCCGAGCTGGCTGATGAAGACGCGATGCGGATTGGCCGCGAGGATCATCTCCCATCGCGGGATTGCCGGGCTCGAACACGGCGCGGCCGAGCATGCTCGCGCAGTCGCGCGGCCAGTGTCGCGATCGTCGATGCGGACGCAGAAATCCGCCTGCAGCGCGCCGAGGCCGAGATCGAACAGGGACGGATCTCGCGGTCCTCCACGCGCAGCGCCTGCTGATCGGCGCCGAGTTCGGTCAGCACGGTCCGGCGGTTCATCGCGCAATCGCCTTCCGGCAGGCAGAGCGCGATCCGCTGGTTCCAGCCTGACCTGGTGATGCTCTCCGAGGCGAAGGGGCGGTTGCGCGGATGCGGCTTGATGGCGATGCCGCCGCGCGCCGTGACCGCGGACACGGCAGTCGTCGGATTGCTGCGAGGAGTACCGGCTCATCGGCGGTCGCGCGAGAATTCGGCGATGGCGCCGAAGGTGCCGAGGCTCCATTGCGTGATCGGGATTGGCGATTTCCCGCTGCAGCAGATCGATCGCCGCGCCAGTCGGCGCTCGGTCACGTGACGGTGGGATCGTCTTGGCATGGCAAGCAGCATTCTCCCGAGAGCACTCTGCAGCCGAGGAGAATACTCGTCTGGTCAGGTTAGGACAAGCCGGGTTACGAGCTCGCTGAAGCCGGCTTTCGACGTCAGAATCGGTCGCGCCGGCCTTCACCATGTAGGTTCGGCCCGGCAGCGGATAGGCGCTGAAGCGGCCCGGCGGTGAACGTGCTCGCGATCGCGTAGTCGTAGTACAGCGCGTTGAACAGATTGTTGACGCTGACCGACCAGAAGAAGTGCTCGTAGGCGCCGCTCAGCTTCGAAATCGACCGTCGCGTCGGCCGGGATGCGGCGCTGGGTGTTGGCCTGGTCGTTGTCCATGAAGCGCTCGCTCCAGGCGCGCACCGTGGCGTCGAGCGACGAGATAGTTCTGCCAGATGTTCCAGGTCACGCCGCCACTGGCGGTGTAGCGGGACACCAGCGGCACGTCGTTGCCGGCGAACGGCCCCTCGCGAAACACCGCGCGGGTATAGGCCGCGCCGCCGCGCAGCGAGCACGCTGTCGCTGACGCGCAGCGAGGCGCTGGTCTCGGAGCCGTAGCGGCGGGTCGGATCGAGATTGACGTTGAAGAACAGCACCGGGATTGAAATGGATCTCGTTCTCGAGGTCCATGTTGTAGATGCTCGATTGCATCTGGAATCCGGCCGGTCTTGATGCGGAAGCCGCCTTCGACGTCGTGCGAGGTCTGGGTCTTCAACTGGAAGTTCTGCGGAAGCGGCATTGAAGAAGGCGTCGAACGCCGGCCCGGTCGACAACGCGCTCGTCGACATCAGGCGTACGGAACGCGCGGGCGGCGCGGCCGAACACCGAGAATACGTTGTTGAAACGATGCTCGACGCCGACATGCAGCGCGTAATTGCGTTTCGCTGCTGTCGAGCGGCGAAGTGCCTGGCGCATCGAATGCGAAGATGGCGCAGTTGGGATCGTAGCGATCCCGGGCACTCAGCGCTGGTGTTTTGCACCCGGGCGCCATAGGCGAAGTCGGTCGTCGGCAACAGGCCGACGGTCTGCTGCCAGTAGCCGGCCAGCGTCTGCTGCGACAGATCGTAGGTGTGGATCGGCGGAACGCCTTTGAACGCGCCGCGTTCCTGGTGGAATGTCGCATCGTAATAATCGATGCCGGTCAGGATCGTCGAAGGGAATCCCGAAGATCGAGTTCTTGACGCTCAGCCGCGGCGTGATCGACCAGGTCTGCAATGCCGCATCGTTATAGGTGGAGGAGGAGCTGATAAACGGTGACGCAAACGGCACCGTGCCGAAGAAGCCGCTTTGCGTGTCCTTGTCGCGCACGCCGCCGTCGACGATGAGGTCGACGCCGTTCAATAGGGTCTTGGTGAAGCCGGCGGTGGCGCTGGCGCCCTGCTGGTTGCCGTAGTCGAACGGCGTGGCGGCGCCCCTGCGGTCGGTGACGAGTTCGTTGACGCCGATCGAGGGATCGACGATCCGGCCGCCGGGAAGCCGAGCTTCTGGTCGTCGCCGGTCACCGTCAGGAACGCCTTGAGGTCGGGCGTGGTGTAGTTGAGGTTGCCGACGCCGTTGCGCTGGTCGAGCGCATTGTTGACGCGGTAGCCGTCGGACTTGATGCCGTTGCCATAGAACGACGTCGACCACGGTCCGGAATTGGTCGCGGCCGAGACCGTTCGGCCATGCGCTGGTTGAACGAGCCGTACACCGGCTTCGCCGCGGATCGCGACCGGCGGCCGCCGACGCCGTTCTTCAGTGACGATGTTGATGACGCCGCCGATCGCGTTGTCGCCGTACAGCACCGCGCCGCTGTTGCCGCGTGATGATTTCGATGCGCTCGATCGAGATCGCGCGGAATGGTCGAGAAATCGACACCGGCCATGTCGATGTCGTTGAGCCGCCGGCCGTTGATGCAGGAACAGCGTATTGGAGGTGGCGAAGGCGCCGAATCCGCGCAGGTCGACGCTGGTCTTCGCGCCGTTGACGCCGCCAAACAGGCTCGTCAAGCTGCACGCCCGGCGCCTGCGCGATGATTTCCGCAGCGTGTGGCAGCCGGCGAATGCGCGATATCGTTGGCGGTGATGACGGCGAGTGCCGTGCCGACGATGCCGGAAAATTGCTGGACTGCCGCTGCCGCCTGGCCGGTCGCCGGCGGTGACGCCGAGCCGGTCCGCCGGCGCGGCTGTTGGCGTTGGCCGGCGTGCGACTTGGCGCGGCGCGGCGCGGTGCCCGGATCCTTCATCGGAAGTTGGCTTGGCCCGGGTCCGGTTCTGGTCGCCGGGCGCAGCTGATTTCGATCGGCGGCAAGTGATTCGGACGGCGGCTTGCTGCGCGTGGCGCCGGAAATACCCAGCGAGAGAACGGGCGCAAGGAAAGCTGGAGGCAAGCAGACAGCTGCGGCGCCGCCTGTGCGGCTGAGCGGTGGGGAGACATGGTTCAGACCTCGGTATGACGTCAGTGGCACGTCACAGCGAACCAAGTCTCACCATCGTGCTTGCGCAGCTCAGGTGAAGCTAATGTCTGTACTCCCCGACCGACATCTTCGCGTGTGACCACGGCTGACGGCAGGTCTCCTGGCTCGCGGGTCGATACCCTTGCGTCGCCTTCCCAGGACCGAGATTCCCAGTGGCATATGACGAAAGATTCACCGCTTACAGTTGCGGGGGCAGCCGCGGCATTGGGGAAGTTTCCCCGCACCGCATTCCCTTTGATCCCCAAACAGGGAACCGTCAGGAATCATGGTAGAAGTTTGTCAAGCATCAGAGTCAATCCCTGACGGAAGTGCAGCAGGCGTCCTTACTGGACGAGTGCGTCTTTTATGCCGCGTGACTCGCTTGTCCTGCCGAACTCAATGTCGCTGTATGAGCATGGCGAGGATGAGCGTTCACGACACGTGACGATGGCGGCCGATATCGCCGCGCGGCGGCGCATCGGCGCGACCGCGGCGATGGTCGCCCTCGTCGTGCTGCTGGCGCTGATCTCGCTCGGGATCGGGCCGGTGCGGCTGTCGCCGCTGGCCGTCGATCGAGGCGCTGTTCGGCGGCGGCAGCGACGTGGCGCAGGTGATCGTGCGGGAAATCCGGCTGCCGCGCACCATCCTGGCGCTGGCGATCGGCGCCATTCTGGGACTGTCCGGCGCGGCGCTGCAGGGCCTGCTGCGCAATCCGCTGGCCTCGCCGCTCGCTGTTCGGCGCGCCGCAATCGGCCGCCTTCGGGCGCGGTGCTGGTGATCGCGCTCGGGCTTGGCCGATGTGCGCTCCTACGCGCTGCCGGTGGCGGCGATCATCGCGGCGTTCGGCTCGGTGTTCGTGCTGCTGAGCGATCGCCGGCCGCAATGCCGGGCTGCTGATCCTGATTCTGGCGGGGCTTGCGATCTCGAGCCTCGCGGGGGCCGCGACCGCGCTGGTGATGAACCTCGCCAGCAATCCGTTCGTGGTGCTGGAAATCGCGTTCTGGCTGCTCGGCTCGCTGGAGGACCGCAGCTTTCAGCACGTCATGCTGGCGCTGCCGTTCATCGTCGCGGGCGCGATCATCCTGCTCAGCCAGCGCAGCGCCTTTCGCGCGCTCAGCCTCGGCGAGGAGACCGCGCAGAGCCTTGGCGTCGATGTCGGCCGTCTGCGGCTGTGCGTCATCCTGGGCGTCGCGCTCGGCGTCGGCGGCGCGGTCGCGGTGACCGGCACGCATCGGCTTCATCGGCCTGGTCGGCGCCGCATCTGATGCGGCCCTTGATCGGCCACGATCCGGCGCGGCTGCTGGTGCCGAGCGCGCTCGCCGGCGCGGCGCTGCTGCTGGCAGCCGACATCGCCGTGCGCATCATTCCCTCGACCATCGGACATCAAGGTCGGCGTGCTGACCTCGATCATCGGCGTGCCGTTCTTCCTCTATCTGATCATGCGCGAACGCCGCGCGCTCGGCGGAGGCGTCGCATGACGGCTGCTCGACCGCGCAAGAATCTGCGACGTGGCGCTGGCCGGCCGCGCTTGTGCTCGAACGACATCTCGCTGTCGCTGTCGTCGGGCCATCTGGTCGCGCTGGTGGGGCCGAACGGCGCCGGCAAGACCACGCTGCTGCGCGCGCTCGGCCGGGCTGATCCCGTCCGACGGCGCCATCCATGTCGGCGGCGAGGCGCTGTCGGCGCTGTCGTTGCGCGAGCGCGCGCAAGCGCTTTGGCTATCTGCCGCAGGGGCACATGCGTGCACTGGCCGCTGCCGGCGCGCGATATCGTGGCGCTCGGCCGTTATCCGCATGGCGCGACCGATCCGGCGCGATTGTCGCCGCGCGATGCCGAAGCGGTGCTGCGGGCGATGCAGGCGGCCGATGTCATGGAATTTGCCGAGCGCCGCGTCACCGAACTGTCCGGCGGCGAACGCAGCCGCGTCGCGCTGGCCCGCGTGCTCGCGGTGGAGGCGCCGGTCATTCTGGCGGACGAGCCGACCGCCTCGCTCGATCCGCGCCACCAGATCGACGTCATGAAAGGCCTGCGCGCGGCTCGCCGACACCGGCGTGCTGGTGATCGTGGTGACGCATGATCTCGGACTTGCCGCGCGATTTGCCGATCACGTGCTGGTGCTGTCGGAGGGCCGTCTGGTGTCGCAGGGCGCGCCTGGCGCAAGCGCTGTCGGAAGCAGGTGATGGCCGATGTGTTCCGGATCAGCGCCTATCGCGCCGAATACCAGCGCGAGGCGGTGATCGTGCCCTGGGCGGAAATCTGATGCGCTGGCGGCTGACGATTGGCTGCTGCGGCGCTGGCGCTGTTCGACAGTGCGCCGTGCGCGGCCGGCCTGCCGCGCATCGTGTCGATGAATGTCTGCACCGACCAGTTGCTGCTGTCGCTGGCCGATCCCGAGCAGATCCTGGGCCTCAGCCGCTTCTCGCGCGACGCCTGGCAGTCCTTGGCGGCCGACGAGGCGCGGCCGCTTTCCGATCCTGTCCGGCGGCGCCGAGGACGTGCTGGTGCTCGAAGCCCGACATCGTGGTCGCCAGCCTGTTCGACAAGCGCTCGACGCGGGAGCTGTTGAAGGCGAACGGCGCTGCATCTCGCCGAATCTCGCGGTGCCGCGCACGCTCGACGAGGTGAAGGACCAGATCCGCGAGATGGGCGAGATCGCCGGCCATCCCGATCGCGCCGCTGCTGGAGATCGCCCGGCTCGATGCAGCGATCGCCCGCGCGCGCCAGGCCGTCGACCGAGCAACGCATTATCGCGTGCTGCCGCTGTCGCGCCGCGGCTGGGTGTCGGGCAGCGACAGCTTTGTCGGCTCGCTGCTGACCGAGACCGGGCTGCTCAATCGCGGCCGGCGATCTCGGCTGTCGCTGCCGGCGGCTTCGCCTCGCTGGAGGCGATCGTGCAGCTGAAGCCGGATTTCCTGCTGGTCTCGGAGGCCGGCGACCGCGCCGAGGATGACGGCCGCGCGTTTCTGCTGCATCCGGCGCTGGAGCGCTTCTATCCGCCGCGAAAGCGCATCGTGCATCCCGGAGCGGCTGACCGAATGCGGCGGCGTGATGCTGGCGGACGCGCTGGATGTGCTGACGGCGGAGTTGAAGCGGGTGGCGCGGTAGCATCAGGCTCCGTCGTCCCTGGGAGCGGTCGCATCGGGCTCGCGTGCTCGATGGACGCTGAGTCCTCATATCCGTCGACTGACGCACTGGCGAGGGACGCGACTTCGCAGCGACGACGGCTAATGCTCTCACCCCGTCACCACCGGCCCGCCGGCCTTCTTCCAGGCGTCGATGCCGCCTTCGATATGGGCGGTGTTGGCAAGGCCCGGCTTCTTCGGCGGCGGTCACCGCCATCGCCGAGCGCTCGCCGAAGGCGCAGAAGAACACGACGCGGCGGCCGGTCGCGGCGGCCACTTCGCGCAGCATGCCGCCGGGCTGCAGGCTGTCGCCGATCGCCGGGATAGGGCGCGTGCAGCGCGCCCGGCAGCATGCCGTGCTTGGCGCGTTCGCTGTTCTCGCGCAGATCGACCAGCAGGATATCGGGCCGGCCGAGGCTCGCGATGGCCTCGCGGGCGGTGAGCGACAGGCCCTGCTTGGCAAGATCGTCCTGATGCAGGCCGACATGCATGTTGGCGGGCACCGCCACATCCATCATCTTCGGATTGGGCAGCTTCAGATTGCTCATCAGCTCGACATATTCGTCGACCGAGCTGCACCTGCAGCCGCGGATTGTAGCGCTTCTCCTCGCCGATGGTGGAGACGGTGTCGCCCTTGTAGTCATGGGCGGGAAACACCATGCGTCTCATCCGGCAGCTTCAAGCAGCCGGTTGAAGATCGAATCGTATTGCGCGCGCGCGCTGCCGTTCTGGAAATCGGTGCGGCCGGTGCCGCGGATCAGCAGCGTGTCGCCGGTGAAGACGCGGTCGCCCATCAGATAGCTGTAGGAATCGTCGGTGTGGCCGGGCGTGTACATGCACGTCGAGGCTGAGGCCCTCGATCATCACCTTGTCGCCGTCGGCGACCCGCATCGCCACCACGTCGGCCTTGCTCTGCTCGCCCATGATGGTGATGCAATGGGTGCGGTCGCGCAGTTCGCCGAGCCCGGTGACGTGGTCGGCGTGCAGATGGGTATCGACCGCCTTGACCAGCCTGAGATCGAGCTCGCGCAGCAGCTGGCAGTAGCGGTCGACCTTCTCCAGCACCGGATCGAGGATCAGCGCCTCGCCGCCGGCGCCGGCTGGCCAGCAGATAGCTGTAGGTGCCGGAGACGCTGTCGAACAACTGGCGAAAGATCATGGTCGATTGCTGCTTTCCAGCGGTTGATCTCTATTCTCTGCAGATCATATCACGATTTTCGTCGCGCGAATCGTGAAGTCCAGTTCTGTCCTGGATAGCATCGATTCCGGCCGGTTCGCACATTCCTCGATCTCCATCAGCCGCAGGCGCGCCTGACGCGATGCCGCACGAGCATGGTGCCGTCGGCTTCGACCGATCAGTCCCTGCCGGCCAGCATCGCGCCATGTTGGCAGTCGCGGCAGGCCGAGCACCGTCTGGCCCGGAAATGCCGATTCCTTCAGAGTCGCTGGTGGCAGCGCGGTCGCTGCAACGCGGTAGAGGTGTCGGATCGCAGCATGTGCAGGCGGACGGTCAAGATGATCGCAGCGTCGACCTGCACCTCGTCTGACTGCGGTCAACCACTGCGATCGCGATCTGGTGGCCGTTGTTGCGGCGCTGATTCAGTACGCCTGCGGACCGTTCCGGTCGACCTGGTTCCGGCGACAGCGATTTGTAGCTGACGACGGCGTGCGAATCGCCGGGCGACGGCTGAAAGCGACGCCAGCGAGCGCTAGGGCGCGGTGCAGGCGGAACGATGAAAGCCCCGGTGTCTCACATCGTCATTGCGAGAAGGTCGGGAGTCGCATGCAGCCGCACGAAGCAATCCAGACTTGCGTCCTGAGCGGAGCTATGGATTGCTACGCTTCGCTCGCAATGACGGCGAATTCATGGTCTCACCAGCGTATAGCCGTTTTCGGTCAGCGACAGAATTTGCGCGACGCCGACCTGAACCGGCGTCGCCACCGACAATGAATTCCGGCCGCTTGCCGGTCTCGCGCTCGATGGTATCGACGGTATTCGAGGCAGATATCGAAGCGCACGCCTTGCGCCACCAGGCTCTCGACCAGCTTGCGGTTGGCATTGTCAGGCTGCAGCAGATCGATGCCGGGGCCGAACGCCACCACCTCGATCGCGACCTTGTCGGGATCGTAGAATTTCAGCAGGTTGTTGGCGACGCTGATCACGAGGCCTTGCTTCTTCGGGTCGTTGTCGGAGAGCTGCAGCACGATCTTGTGCTCGGCAAACGGCTTGTCCTGCAGCGGCGCCTGCTGCGGCCCGGCCAGCGACGAGGCATCGGCCGCCAGCGCTGCGATCACGGCGCCAAGGCGCGAACGATCGAGCGTCGATATGTCGAAAGATGCTTCATCCCTGTCCCGCGATGCCCGGATTATCGTCGACGCCCCTTAAGCGTGACGCCGGCGCGCTGCCGGTTCGGCGTCTTGCCGCGAGCGCAGATGCTTTGCGAACACATCCCATACCGGCGCGCCGCTCTGTTCGTTGACGGAGGCCCATCCGGCCACCTTGTAGCTCTTGCCGGCCTCGAGCGTGCGGCCGTTGTCGAGCTTCAGTTCGGAAATCCGTTCGTCCGACAGCTTCCGCGGGCGTGCAGGTGTAGGCCAGGCCGCCGACGCGGACCATGTCGCCGCCCTGCTGGTAATAGGGATCGGCATTGAAGAGATTGTCGCAGACGTCTTCGAGGACATCCTTGATCTGGCCGCCGGTCATGCTCAGCGACGTAGGTTTCCGGGATAGGTGATGGCGGTCTCGCGCCAGCACGTCTTCCATGGTCAGCGGGCTGGCCCGGCAGCACGCGTAGTGCCCCAGCGAAAGCCCGGCGACAGCGCGATCTCGGCGTCGAATTCGCCGCGCAGCGCGTCGCAGATCAATTGATCCACGGTGCCGCTGAAATTGCCGCGGCGATAGAGCAGGCGGTCGGCGATGTCGCGATCTTGTCGGCGCAGGCCGGCCGCATAGCGGCTCGCGCATCTTGTCGATCAGCGCCTGCCATCGCCGGCATCCGGCTTCAACAGTTCCGAAAACACCGGCAGCAGCCGGTAGCGCGCATCGGCGACCTTGCCCTTGGCGAGTTCGAGATCGAGCACGCCCAGGAATTTTCCGTTCGAGCCGGCATTGGTGACGAGCGTGACGCCGCCGGCATTGGTCACGGTGATCGGCTGCGGAACGGCGTCGTGGGTATGGCCGCCGAGGATGACGTCGATGCCGGTGACGCGGCTCGCGAGCTTGAGATCGACGTCCATGCCGTTATGCGACAGCAGCACCACGGCATCGACCTTGTCGGTGGTGCGCAAGCCATCGACCAGCTTCTGCAACTCCTCGTCGCGGATGCCGAATGTCCAGTCCGGCGTAAAGCGTTTCGGGATGCGCGATCGGCACATAGGGAAAGGCCTGCCCGATCACGGCGACGCGGTGCCCGCCGATCTCCTTGATCACGGCCGGCTTGAACACGCGGCCCGACGCGGGATCGAACGCCTTGGCGTCGTTGAAGGCGGCTTCCTCGGTGAGGAAGACGTTCTGCGCCAGGAATTCGCCCTTGAAGCGCTCGAGGTTGCCGCGCAGCGCCTTCTCGCCATAGGTGAATTCCCAATGGCCGGTCATCGCCTCGATGCCGAGCAGGTTGGCGGCCTCGACCATGTCGGCGCCCTGCATGGTGTTGGCGAGGCCGGTGCCCTGCCAGAGATCGCCGCCGTCGAGCAGCAGCGAGCGGCCGGGGCCGACATCGCTGCGCAGCCGGTCGATCAGCGTCTTCAGATGCGCGAAGCCGCCGAGCTTGCCGAACCGGGCGGCGCGCTTCTCGAATTCGACGCAGGTGAAGGCATAGGCGTCGGCGCTGTCGGGGCGGATGCCGAAGCGGTCGAGAAAGGCCTTGCCGACCAGATGCGGCGGCTTGCCCGGCCATCGCGCCGACGCCGAGATTGACGCTCGGCTCGCGAAAATACACCGGCTGCAGCTGCGCATGGGTATCGGTCATGTGCAGGATGCGCGCATTGCCGAAGCGTTCGAGATCGTAGACGCCGGCGTGTCGGCGCTGCGCGCGAGCCGCGGCAGCTCGCCCGAGAGCGCGGCAGCGCCCGCGAGCGTGACAAAATCCCGGCGGCGGATGGTCATGCGATGTCTCCGCGCGACTCTTGCGAACATGACGTCAGGCTCAGCGTATTTCCAGATCCTTCCAGAGCTTCTTTCTCGCTGGTGGCCTGGAAGATCGAAGCTTTTGCCAGCGCTTCGGCTTCCTTCGGCCGACTCGACCGCCTTGTCGAAGTCGCCGGCATCGGCGGCCTTTTTCGCCGCCGCCAGCGTCGCCGCCGTCGTGGTCCATTGATTGCGCAAGCCGCCGGCTTCCTTGTTGGCGGCTTCCGCCGCGGCATAGGCCGCCTTGTAATCGGCCTCGGAGCCGCGGCGAGCGCGGACGTCGCGCCTGCGATCAGCAGCGCCGACGCCAGCAGCGGATTTCAGCATCATGTCTCATGGCCGCGCTCCCGGACCGGAGATCGGCAGGCCGTTGCTGACATAGGACAGGTAATATTCGACGATTGCGGTATTCGTCGTCCTGCGGGTTGAGCGGCACGCCGCGGATCTGGCTGTTGCAGGTGGTGAAGCGGCGGCTGGTGGTGCCCATGCCGCTCCATTCCGAGCGATAGATCGGCATCGCGTTCAAGATGCCGAGCGCGGGCGCCAGCACTTCGGCGCGGATCCGCTCGCCCGGGCTCTGCACATGGCAGGTGGCGCAGGAGAAATTGAGCTGGCCGCGCCGGGTGTAGAAATATTCCTTGCCGTTCTGGTAGGCCTCCAGCGCGCGCGGATCGTTCGGGATCTTGATGTCGAACGGCTTGCCGCGCGAGGTGAACGCCATATAGGCGGTCAGCGCCGCCATCTCGTCCCTCACATAGGAGAACGGCGGCTCGCCATTGGCCTCGCGGCAGCGGTTCAGCGCCAGCTCCAGCGTGATGACCTTGCCTTCCTTCTCGTCGAAGTAAGGATAGTTCTGGCGGATGCCGATGCCCTTGTTCGGGAAGCAATCCTCATAGCTCTTGCCGTTCTTGAACGGCTTTGAGAACATCTCCTTGCCCATTTCGAGCGAGAACTCGTAGGGCGGGAATTGCTCCTTCTCCTCCCATTGCCGGTGCAGGTCCTCATTCATCGAATAGGGACCGTTGACGAAATCCTCCAGCTTCACCTTGGGAAACTTGTCGGTGAAGAATTTCTTGAACGCCTTGGCGTCGGCCACCGGATCGACCTTGTCGGCGGCGAGCCGCGGGCGGCGCGCAAAGCGCCAGCAGCGGCCAGCGCGCAGCGCGGCAGAAGCAAAGTGGATCGCGGATCGCACGTTTCATTCGATCCGATCTTCGCCGTGGTGGTGTCGGTCGGCGCCCTTGTTGTCGGACCCAGCTGACCTTCAGATCGTCGCCCTTCTTGCCGCCCTTGAAGGCGAACTTGACGTAGGGGTCCTGGAAACGCCGCCGCCCCAGTCGGCGACGAACACCGGTCTTGCCGTCATATTCGAAGGTCAGTTGCTGGATGAAATGCGGCGGAATGATCTCGCCCTTGGCGTCCTTGACGAAGCCGGAATCCATCGGGTGCTGGATCAGCGCCTGCACTTCGGTGGTGTCGCCGGTCGAGGTGGCGCGCACGCGAATGGTCGATGCCATCTGAGTACTTCCTTATGCCTTATTTTGCGCATGATCTTGTCGGAAAACCGGTTCCCACTTTCCTCCGGATCATGCGCGTCAGCCGCCGCAGCCGCCGACGGTGACTTTGACTTCCTTGGTGGCGCTGTAGAGCTTGCCGCCGGCTTCCGACGACGACGATCACGTTGCTGGTCTTCGCCATCTTGATGCGGTTGGCCACGCTCGGCACGGTGCCGGCCGGAATCTTGTAGGACGCCACCAGCGCGATCGGATTTTCGCTGACCAGGAACGCGATCGAGGTGACGTCGGCAAGCGTCGGTGCGTGACCGAGACCGGAACCACCGCGCCGTTCTCGGCGATCTCGGGCGCGTCGAGCTTGACCTTGTCGGAGGCCTCGGCGGTCTTGCCGTAGAGCGACTTGATCGCGTCGGCTTCGCTCTTCTGCTTTGAACGCCTCTTCCGGATATTTGTCGTTGGCCGCGGCGAACGCCGGCGCGAGGCCGAACGGGATGTTGCCGAGGCCGACCAGCGCGACCGCGCCCGCGCCTTGCAGGATCAGGCGCCGCGTGGCGAAAATCCGTTGTCCGTCAGTGGTCATCCAAAAGTCTCCTGAAGGCGCGCGCCGTCAAAGTGTCTGCAGGAAATCCACGATCGCGTTGATTTCCTTGTCGGTCAAAATCCGGTTTCGTCCGAACGGAGGCATCACGGTCAGCGGATTGCGCTTGGTTTCGTCGTTGAGAATGGCGACGAGATCGTCGCGGTTGGGATACTTGCTTTTGATGTCGGTCAGTTCCGGCCCGATGGTGCCGGGCAGATCGCCGCCCTTGATGACATGGCAGGTCAGGCAATTGCCCTTGCCGCGGTCGAACGCGAGCTTTGGCCCTCGCCGCGGCGGATTGCGCGCCGGCGCGGGACCTGCGAAGCGGCGCCGATCGAGAGCGCCAGCGCCAGCATCGCCGGAGATCGGGCCTTGTCCGCGAAGAGTGTCGGTCAAGGGCGTTTCCCGTAATTTCTATTTCGGCTGCATACGGTGTCGAGCGGTCCGGTCGTGCGCGGCAGTCAGGTTCTCTGCCTTCAGCCGTGGACATGATCCTGACATCCTGGCGGATCGACGCATGGCGCTCATGCACGGTTTCGCCATCGTATCCAGGTCTGGGGTCGGTCCAGATGAAATTGTCGCGATTGGGCATTTTGACTTTCGGCAAGCTGTTCCCGGTCGGCGACGAATTCACTGGGAACGATGTCGTTCAGGTTCAGAATATAGGCGGTCAAAGCATAAACGTCATCGGCTGACAATGTGTGCGGCGCGGGCATCGGCATGGCGCGGTTAATGTAGTCCCACAGAGTCGGGCGCAAACGGCCAATAGCTGCCGACCGTCAGCTCCGGCCGGTCATCCCGGAGCGTTCCGGCGCCGCCGACCAGCTTGGGAAAGCGGCCTTCGCCTTCGCCGAAGGTTCCGTGACAGGCGGCGCATTGCTCGGCGTAGACCTCGGTGCCCCGATCGCACCGTGCCGTTGCCGCGGGGCAGGCCCGCGCCATCGTCGCCGCGCGCGTCGATGTCCCAGCCGGCGATCTGCTCCGGCGTGGCCTTGTTGCCATAGCCATAATATCCGGGCTCTGCCGCGCGCGCAGCGATCGCCGCCGGCGGCGATCATGACCGGCGCCGAGCAGCAGCGTAGCGCTCACGCGAGCTGAACATCGAACACGCTCCCGTCAGGCTTGACCTGCCAGGTCTGGATCGAATTGTTGTGATAGACCGAATTCGATCCGCGCTGCTTTCGCAGCTGCGCAATCGTCGGCTGCACATAACCGGTCTCGTCGATCGACGCGGGATTCGAGCAGCGCCGGCTGGCCGTCCCAGCGCCAGGGCAAGGTGAATTTGGTCAGCGCCTTCGACAGCACCGGCTCGTGCAGCCGCGCGGCTCTGCCAATTGACGCCGCCATCCGTGGAGACGTCGACGCGCTTGACCTTGCCGTTGCCGGTCCACGCCAGCCCCTGATTTCATAGATGGCCGGGACCGATCGAGCGGCTTTCCGGGGCAGGGGAAGGTGATGACGGATTTGGCGTCGATCAGCCAGGTGAAGCCGCGCGCAGTGCCGTCCGGCATCAGGTCGGTGTATTTCGAAGTCTCTTCGCGCGGAATGCCAGGGCTTGTCGCCGAGCTTGATCCGGCGCAGCCATTTGATGCTGACATTGCCTTCCCAGCCCGGCACCACCAGCCGCAGCGGATAGCCCTGTTCGGGCCGCAGCGCCTCGCCGTTCTGCGCGTAGACCACGAGGCAATCGTCGAGGCATTTGTCGAGCGGCAGGCTGCGGTTCATGTGCGCGCCGTCGGCGCCCTCGACCATCGCCCACTTGCGCTTCTTTCTTGACGCCCGACCTCTTCCAGCAGGGTCGAGAGCCGCACCCCGGTCCATTCCGCGCAGCGAGATCATGCCGTGATTGAACTGCAGCGAATTCATCTGCGCGGCGCGCCACTCCATGCCGCCATTGGCCGGGCATTCGATGAAATGGATCCGCTGACACTGACGGGAAGCGCACGATGTCCTTCATGGTGAGGATCAGCGGGCGCTCGACCAGGCCGTGGATCATCGAGCCTGTGCTGGTCCGGATCGACGTCCGGCCGGCCGGCATGATGGCGCTCGAAGAACAGGCCGTTCGGCGTGATGATGCCGTGCAGATCCTGCAGCGGCGAAAAGCTGATGGACGATTCGGTGCCGGCGGTGAGCCACGGCACGTTGCGCCTGATCACGCCGGCCTCGGTGTCGGCGGGCCTGCCATAGGGCCGGTCGACCACGCCGGCGCCGATCGATTGCGACCACGGCGCGTCCGCGGGCGGTGAAGCGTGTGACGGGTCGGCAATGGCCGGTTTGGCGCCGAGCGCCAGGCTGCCGGTCAGCGCGGCGCCGAGGCCCGAGAAAGCGCGCCGCCCAACGGCATGCTGCGCGCCGGCGCAGCCAGGAGAACAGCTATGCTGCGCCACGAGGTCGGGCCGCACGTTTCCTTCCCCTCGCGGCCTATCGCCGCATCATTTGTTGCTTTTTTGCAAGCGTATCGGCATTCGCTAATTTAGTCAATGCTAAATAACCAGGAACGGCGCGGTAGTAGTGATATCTGCGCTCTGCGCAGGCGCGCGAATCCGATACTGGATATGAAGCGATGAGAGCAGTCAGCGAGCGGCACACCGAAAGAGATGCCCATCGGCACCGGCGCCGACGACGCCGCGCGATTTGAAGAAGCTCGCGAAACAGGCCGGCGAGGCCGCGCAGCTCTGAAATTGCTCGGCCAACGAAAAGCGTCTGCTGATCCTTTGCTTTCTGTGCCGCGCGTGGCGAGATGACCGTCGGCGAACTCGTCGGTGTCGTGAAGCTGAGCCAGTCGGCGCTGTCGCAGCATCTGGCGAAATTGCGCGCCGATGGCCTGGTGCGAATTCCGGCGGACCTCGCAGACGCTGCATTATCGCGTCGCCGACCAGCGCGCATTGCGCGTGCTTGCAGGTGCTCAAGGAAATCTATTGCGGCGATCTGAAGTGAGCTCGTGCGTAACGATCAGAGCGGTTCAGGCAGGCTCCGATGGCTGAGTATGTGGTGGAATTCGGCAAGGATGGCCGGCCGGTCGAGACCACGACGGCCGGCTGGACGCAGCGGCGTTCCATCGCAACCATCGCGCCGATCTGGGCGGTGCTGCAGAAGTTCCTCGCCGGCAAATCCGGCGACGTGCTGGAGGCCGGCAGCGGCACCGGCCAGCATGTGGTGCATTTCGCCCGCCATGCCCCCGATATCACCTGGTGGCCGAGCGATCTCAACGAGCGCGCATCTGAAGAGCATCGAGGCGTGGCGCGCGCATGCGGGCTTGCGAATATCCGTCCGCCGCTGCGGATCGACCTGTCCGATCCCGCCTGGTGTCCGCCGATGCAGGACGGCAGCGGGCCAGGCGAATTGCTGGCGGTGTTCTGCGCCAATGTGATCCACATCGCGCCGTGGCGCGTCGCCGAGGAGCCTGTTCGCCGGCGCGGCGCGCTATCTGCGCGGCGACGGGCGGCTGTTCCTCTATGGCCCGTTCAAGCGCGACGGCAAGCACACCGCGCTCAGCAACGCCATGTTCGACACCAGCCTGCGCGAGCGCGACGCCGAATGGGGCGTGCGCGATATCGCCGATCTCGAGAAGCTGGCCGCGAGTGCGGCGGCCTCGCGCTGGTCGAGACCGTCGAAGTGCCGGCCAACAATCTGATCCTGGTGTTCGCGCGCCGATAAGCTCGCTAGCATGCGGGTCACGCCGCGCTGGTCCGCCCAGCCGATCTTGTCTCTTCAGGAAGGTGTAGGCCGAGCGCGACGAACGCGGCGCGCTCCTGTGTTGTCCTTGCCGTAGCCGTGGCCGCCGGCCGCAGGCTCGTAGAAGTAGGCCTCGTATCCCATCGCCTGCAGCTTGGCCGCCATCTTGCGCGCGTGGCCGGGATGGACGCGGTCGTCGCGCCGCGTGGTGGCGATCAGGATCGGCGGATAGTGCTGCCCGGGTATCGCGGTGTGATAGGCGGAATAGGTTTGCAGCCAGGCCCATTCCTCCGGCTTGTCGGGATCGCCGTATTCCGCGATCCAGCTCGCGCCCGCCAGCAGCTTGGTGTAGCGGCGCATGTCGATCAGCGGGATCGTGCAGAACAGCGCGCCGAAGCGTTCGGGGTAGCGGACCAGCATGTTGGTGATCAGGATGCCGCCGTTCGATCCGCCTTCGGCGGCGATCCGGCTCGGCGCGCGTCACGCCGCGCTTCACGAGATCGGCGGCGACGGCGGCGAAATCGTCATGCGCGAGCCGCTTGCCGGCGTAGCGGCCGGCATCGTGCCAGCGCGTGCCGAACTCGCCGCCGCCGCGGATGTTGGCGCTGCACGCTGGTGCCGCCGCGCTCCAGCCAGAGCTTGCCGAGCGCAGAGTTGTAATACGGCCGCACCGCCAAGCCGAAGCCGCCATAGGCGCTCATGTAGACCGGCGCATCGCCGGTCTCGCCGGCCGGGTCCGGTCTGCACATAGGGAATGCGCTCGCCGTCGACCGAAATCGCCTCGTGCCGCGTGACCACCAGCCCGTCGGCGGAAAATGTCTTCGGCGCCTGCTTCAACACCGCCGGGCTGGCCGACGCCTTCGATCAGCATCAGCGACGGCGGCGTCAGCGGATCCTGGACATTGGCGAGCAGGTCGCCGTTGCTCTCCGGCTTCGTGACGGTCGAGACGCCAGACATCGACCACGCCGATCTCGGGCAGTCCCGGCAACCTCGCGCGGCGTCCAGCCGTTCGCCGACGGCGTGCAGACTTCGAACACCGGCCGCAACTCGTCGAGGATCGACAGCACGAGCTTGCCGGCGGCCCAGAAAAAGCCCTGCAGCGCCCGCCGCGGCCCGGGCTCGAACACAACCGTGAAATTGCGGTCGCCGGCCAGAAAGGCCGACAGCGACGATGCCGAGCACGCGTGTCCGGCGCATAGGTCTTGCCCGCCACCGTCCAGGCCGTACGCAGCTTGACGACAAACCAGTCTTGATGTGCTTGCAGCCAGACGTCGGTCGGCAGGTCGAGCTTCACTTCGGCGCCCGGCCTCGTCGCTGAGCCAGAGATGTCGAAATTGAAGAAATCGATCTGATCGACGAACCATATCCGCGGCGTCGGCCCGGTGTCGTCGACGCTGCAGTGTACGCGCCATATGGTCGGCGGATGTTTCGAAAATCACCGGCGCGCGATCCACGGCTCGCCGCGCCGCCATAGCCGGACGGTTCTGGCATAGCCGGAAGCTGTCGCCATGCCTTCGCCAAGGGCGCTCGAAAGCAGGCAGCGTGTCGGCGTCGACCCATTCGACGCTGCTCTTCGCCTCCGGCAACATGAGATCCGTCGGCGACGAACGTGTTGGTGTCCATGTCGAATTCGCGCAGCGTAACGGCGTCGCTGCCGCCGCGCGAAAGGCCCAGGATGCACGCGCGGATGCTTGCCCGGGCAGCGTCTGCGTCCAGTTCAGCAGCCAGTCTGCGCGTTCGTCCGCCGCGAGCCGGTCGACATCGAGCAGCGTTTCCCACTGCGGATCGGGCTTGCGAAATTCCGCAAGCGTCGTTCGCCGCCAGATGCCGCGCGGATTGCTGACATCCTTCCAGAGGTTGTAGAGCTAGCCCGCCGCGCCGCGGTGACATAGGGAATGTTGTCGGGCCGGTCGTAGAGTCGCCGCCAGCGTGTCGCGATCGGTCGCGAATTGCGCGCCGCCGAACGTTATCCAGCGTCAGGTCGGTTCTGCTGTTCGACGAAATCGAGCGCGCGCTCGCCTTCGATTTCTTCCAGCCAGAGATAGGGATCGTCGTCGGGGGCGGCGATGGTCGGCCGGTCGTCGATGGGCATGGCTTGGACTCCATGGACGCTGCGTCCGCATGACTGAAATGCGGCAGGATCGGGAGACCTGATTTACGCGGTTGCGCGGTGTGCTGTCCAATGTGCGCCGCTTCGCATGGCGCGCGCCCGTTTGCGTCGGTTGATCGCGCCGCCTCGCGTCTCCATAGTGCCGGCAATCAATCGACGAGGCCCTGCGCGCGGGCCTGCCGGGCGGAAATGCCGATGACTGGATACGACAGCGACCGAAGAGATCGCCAACGACGCACGCGCGCGCGGCAACGTGCTGCGGCTCGCCGCGGCGCGCAGGCGCTGACCGGCGCCAATTCGGCGGTGATCTTCGCCACCGGCTCGATCGTCGGCGCGACGCTGGCGCCCGATATCTCGCTCGCGACCGTGCCGCTCTCGATGTATGTGCTGGGCCTTGCCGCCGGCACGCTGCCGACCGGCGCGATCTCGCGCGCCTATGGCCGCCGCGTTGCCTTCATCATCGGCACCGGCTGCGGCGTGCTGACCGGCTTGCTCGGCGCGTTTGCGATCCTGCACGCGTCGTTCTGGCTGTTTTGCGGCGCGACCTTCCTCGGCGGGCTCTATGGCGCGGTGGCGCAATCCTATCGCTTCGCCGCCGCCGACGGCGCCAGCGCTGCGTTTCGCCCCAAGGCCGTGTCGTGGGTGATGGCCGGCGGCGTGTTCGCCGGCGTGCTCGGTCCGCAGCTCGTGCAGTGGACCATGGATATCTGGCCGCCTTATCTGTTCGCGTTCAGCTTCGTGATGCAGGCGCGTCGGTCGCGCTGGTGGCGATGGCGGTGCTGTCGGGCGTCGATGCGCCGAAGCCCGCGCCGGCCGATCTGCATGGCGGCCGGCCGCTGTTCGAGATCGCGCGGCAGCCGCGCTTCATCGCGGCCGCGCTTGTGCGGCGTGATCGCCTATCCCATGATGAATCTGGTGATGACCTCGGCGCCGCTCGCCATGAAGATGTGCGGCCTCACCGTCAGCGATTCCAATTTCGGCATTCAGTGGCACATCGTGGCGATGTACGGGCCGAGCTTCTTCACGGGCTCGCTGATCGCGCGCTTCGGCGCGCCCGAGCATCGTCGCGCTCGGCCTGACGCTGGAAGCGGCAGCTGCGGCGCATCGGCCTGTCCGGCATCACCGCGATGCATTTCTGGGCGACGCTGATCGTGCTCGGCGTGGGCTGGAATTTCGCTTTCATCGGCGCCTCCGCGCTGGTGCTGGAAACGCATCGGCCGCAGGAGCGCAACAAGGTGCAGGCCTTCAACGATTTCCTGGTGTTCGGGATGATGGCGATCGGGTCGTTCTCGTCCGGCCAGTTGCTGGCGCATTACGGCTGGTCGGTGGTCAACATGGTGGTGTTCCCGCCGGTGCTGCTCGGCCTTGCGGTGCTGTCGCTTGCATCGTTCGCCAAGCGACGCGCAGGCTGCAGGCGGTCGACGAAATTCCCGGTTCGAGTATCTAGCGTTTTCGAGCGAAGTGGATACCGGTTCGCGTGAAGAAAACGCGTCTGAATAAACTAAGTCGCTTCGATTGCAGGAGGCCTCATGCCGTCGCGCGCCCGTCTCGATGAGTTCATTGCGGCCGTCGTCTCCGGCGACCATGCCGGCGCGATCGAGCGCTATTACACCGAGGACGCCAGCATGCAGGAGAATGCCGCGCCGCCGCGGGTCGGCCGCGACGTTCTGGTGGCGCATGAGCGCGCGGTGCTGGAACGGGTCAAGAGCGTGACGTCGACCTGCGTCGCTTCGGTCGTCGAGGGCGATCGCGTCGCGATCAACTGGGTATTCGAGTTCATCTATCATTCCGGCAAGACCGGCGCGGTTCGACGAGGTCGCGCTGCAGGAATGGCGCGGCGACAAGGATCTTTCGCGAGCGGTTCTTCTACGATCCGTCCGAAGCCGGCCGCCTGAGTTGCCATCTGCTGACAGTTCGGCGTCGCGTCGAAATGATGGGCCCTTGCAGCCCGATTTAGCTCGTTGCCGACATGTGCCGGAGCAAGCCCGGCAATGACGAGACAGAAACGAAGGACATCTCTTGGACGCCACCAACTACATCCTCATCGACGAAACCTCGATCCGCTACGACGGCTGGCGCATCGTCGCTCGTCTGCTTCCTGCTGGCGACCTTCGGCTGGGCGTTCGGCTTCTACGGCCAGAGCGTCTATGTCGCCGAGTTGCAGCGGCTGCACGGCTGGCCGGCGTCGCTGATCTCGTCGGGCACGACGTTCTTCTATCTGTTCGGCGCGGCGCTGGTCGCCTTTGTCAGCGAGGCGATCAAGGGCGTTCGGCCCCGCAACTGCATGATCGCGGGCATCTGCACGATGGCTGTGGCCGCGATCTCGATCGGCCAGGTGCGCGAGCCCTGGCAGCTCTATCTCGCCAACGCCGTGCTCGCCTTCGGCTGGGCCGGCACCAGCCTCGGCATGATCACCAACACGCTCGGGCCTCTGGTTCGACAAGAAGCGCGGCATGGCGATCAGCCTGGCGCTGAACGGCGCGAGCTTTGGCGGCATCGTCGGCGTGCCGCTTGCTGGTGGCCGCGATCGGCTATTTCGGCTTCTCCGGCGCGATGACCGCGTCGGCCGTCGTGATGGTCGCGCTGATGGTTCCGGTGATCCTGCTTTTCGTCGGACGGCCGCCGGTTCATTCGAGCGCGGGCGCTGTCGAGGCCGCGGACGCGCCGTCGCCGACGCAGATTCGCGCGCGGGCGCTTTCGCGATATCGGCTTCCTCTCGGTATCGTCGGCGTTCGCGCTGGTGCTGTTCGCGCAGGTCGGCTTCATCGTCCACCTGATCTCGTTTCTGGATTCGGTGATCGGGCGGGAGCGCGCGGCGATCGCGGTGGCGCTGTTGACCGCGATGGCGGTGGTCGGCCGCGTGCTGTTTTCATTCGTGATCGACCGGATGAACCAGCGGCTGGCGTCCGCGCTCTCCTTCGTCAGCCAGGCGATCGCGCTTCTGATCGTCATCAACGTGCATCAATGACTACGCGCTGATCGCGGCCTGCGCGCTGTTCGGCTTTTCGGTCGGCAATCTGATCACGCTGCCGGCGCTGATCGTGCAGCGCGAGTTCGATCCGCGTTCGTTCGGCGTGCTGGTCAGCCTGATCACCGCGATCAACCAGATCACCTACGCGTTCGGGCCCGGCGTGGTCGGACTGCTGCGCGATCTGTCGGGAAGCTACGCGCTGCCGTTCTACGGCTGCATCGCGGTGGAGCTGACGGCGGCCGTGCTGATCATGATTCGCGGGCGCGCGCAAAGTACCTCATCCTGAGGAGCGCGAGCGCAGCGAAGTCCGGGAGCATCGGGCCACGGTCGCATGGATTCGCAGACGGCGCTGCGCGCCTCCGCACTACGAGGAGTTACGCTTTCCCGCTGCCGCAGCAGATCCTCCAGATCCAGCCGCTTCGTGAACATCGCGAGCGATCCGTCCGGCGCGCGCGGCCACTCCTCCTTCGGCCGGTCGCGATAGAGCTCGACGCCGTTCTCGTCGGGATCGCGCAAATAGAGCGCCTCGCTGACGCCGTGGTCGCTGGCGCCGTCAAGCTCGATGCCGGCCTCGATCACGCGATACAGCGCGTCCGCCAGCGCCGGGCGCGTGGGATAGAGAATGGCGGTGTGAAACAGTCCGGTGGTGCCCGGCGGCGGCGGATGGCCGCCTTTGCTTTCCCAGGTGTTGAGCCCGATGTGGTGGTGATAGCCGCCGGCCGAAATGAACGCCGCACCGGAGCCCATCCGCTGCATCAGCTCGAAGCCGAGCACGCCGCAATAGAACCCCAGCGCGCGGTCGAGGTCGGCGACCTTGAGATGGACATGCCCGATCCGGGTGCCGGCGATGATGGGTGGGTTCTGGGGCATGGTTGTCTCCGCTTGTTGTTCTCAACCTCGCCCCGCTTGCGGGAGAGGCGTAGACCGTTGGCGGCCGTCCATAAAGAACGCCGAAGCAGGCTTCGGCTGCTGCGGCGAAGTCCGGGAGGTCCTATCGTTAGGTCACAATTCGCGGAGGGAGCCTCACCTCAGCACCTAAGCGCGCTCGTCGACCGCGTAAGGGACAGGGAGAGGGAGAGGAGACATCACGCAAGATCGGACACCTCGCCATCCGGCAGCCCGAATTCAAACGTGTTCAGCGTCATCGACACCATCGTGTAATAGCCGCACAGCCCGATCACTTCGACGATCCCGCGTTCGGTGAGCACCTTCACGGCCTCGTCGTACAGCGGCTTCGAGACGCCGTGGCCCTCATGCAGCGATTTGGCGACGTCGTAGATCATCTTGCCCTTGGGATCGTCGAAGACAGGCGTGCGGCGATCACGGATGTCCTCGATGATCTTCGGGTCCATGCCGCCCTTCAGCGCCAGCCGCTTGTGCGCATACCATTCGTAATGCGAGGTCCAGTGCCGCGCGGTGACGAGGATCGCGATCTCGGAAAGCTTTGCCGGAAACATCGTGTTGAAGCGAAGTTGCTCGCCGAGCCGCGTGGCGTGCCGCGCCATCTCCGGGCTGTTGAGCCAGGCCATCATCGGCGCCGGCGGGGCGCCGCGCTTGCCGGCGATCGACTTCGTCGTAGGTTTCTTTTTGTTCGGCGCTCATTTCGCCAGGCGAAAGCAACTTCAACCGCATGCCCGTTTCCTCTTGTTTTTCAATCGTTACGGCTTTGCGCATACACCCGATCGGGCGTCGTGACCACCGTCGCCGGCGGCATGGGCTGACGTCAGACGATATATTGAATTCCGCAATGCGACGGCTAAGGTCGATGCAACATCCCACATGGAAACGCCGTCATGTCCGATCTGGAAAAATTTCGCCGTGAAACCCGCGCCTGGCTGGAGGCCAATTGCCCGCCGGAGATGCGGCGGCCGATGACCTCGGAGGACGATACCTTCTGGGGCGGCCGCAACGCCAAATTCTCGTCCGAGCCGCAGCGCGTCTGGTTCGAGCGGATGCGCGACAAGGGCTGGACCGTGCCGGACTGGCCGAAGGAATATGGCGGCGGAGGGCTCGATGCGCGCCGAGCACAAGGTGCTGCGCGAGGAGATGGCGGCGATGGGCGCGCGCTCCCCGCTGTCGAGCTTCGGCATCTGGATGCTCGGGCCGGCGCTGTTGAAATACGGCACCGAGGCGCAGAAGAAGGAGCATCTGCCAAAGATCGCCGCCGGCCTGATCCGCTGGTGCCAGGGCTATTCCGAGCCGAACGCCGGATCGGACCTCGCCTCGCTGCAGACCCGCGCCGAGAGCGACGGCGACGACTACATCATCACCGGCCAGAAGATCTGGACCTCGTACGCGAACTACGCCGACTGGATCTTCTGCCTGGTGCGCACCGATCCCACGGCGAAGAAGCATGACGGCATCAGTTTTATCCTGTTCGACATGGCCTCGAAGGGCGTGTCGACCAAGCCGATCCTTTTGATCTCGGGCTATTCGCCGTTCTGCGAAACCTTCTTCGACAATGTGCGCGTGCCGAAGTCGCATGTGGTCGGCACCGTCAACCGCGGCTGGGATGTCGCGAAATATCTGCTGCAGCACGAGCGCGCGATGATCTCGGGCATGGGCGAGCGCGGCGTCGGCCGTCCGCTCGGCCAGGTCGCCGCCGACTCCGTCGGCAGCCGACGATGCAGGGCCGGCTGGAAGATGCCGATGCTGCGCAGCCAGATCTCGACCTTCGAGATCGACGAGGCGGCGCTGTGCGGCGGCGGCCGAACGCGCGGTCGATCTGGCGAAAGCCGGGCAGTCGCATCCGGCGTTTTCCTCGGCGATGAAATATTACGGCACCGAGCTCAACAAGCGCCGCCACGAAATCCTGATGTCGGCCGGCGGCATCGATGCGCTGGAATGGGAAAGCGAGCGCTCGCGAGGCGGCGCCCGCCCGCGCGCCTGGCTGCGCACCAAGGCCAACTCGATCGAAGGCGGCACCTAGCGAGGTGATGCTCGGCATCGTCGCCAAGCGCATCCTCGATCTGCCGGGGGCTTGAAGAGTCCTCATCCTGAGGCGCCTGCGAAGCAGGCGTCCGAAGGATGGACCGCGGGCCTCGATGTGATTCGAGACGGCGCAAGAGCGCCTCCTCACGCATGATGGGTCCGGCAGACGACATCGATCAGACGAACTCGACGCATTTACGTCTGAACACGGAATTCATCAATGGCCCTCGTCCTCACCGAAGAACAATCCATGCTGCGCGACAGCGCGCGCGGCCTCATCAGCGACAAGGCGCCGGTGGCGCATCTGCGTCAGCTTGCGCGACAGCAAGGACGCAACGGGCTTTTCCCGCGACCTCTGGAAGGCGTTTGCCGAGATGGGCTTTTCCGGCCTGCTGGTGCCGGAGAATTTCGGCGGCAGCGGGCTCGGCTGCGTCGAGGCCGGCGTGGTGATGGAGGAAATCGGCCGCACCCTGATGCCGTCGCCGTTTCTGTCGACCGCGGTGCTGGCGGCCTCCGCGCTGTCGCGCGGCGGCAGCGAGGCGCAGAAATCGGCGCATCTGCCGAAGATTGCGGACGGCTCGCTGCTGGCGGCGCTTGCGATCGACGAAGGCGCAAAACATCGCCCGCTGCAGACCAAGCTGCAGGCGGTGCGCTCCGGCAACGGTTTCAAGCTCAACGGCGCTAAGGCCTTCGTGGTCGACGGCCACACCGCCGATCTCCTGATCGTCGCCGGCCGCACCGGCGGCGCGGCCGGCGAGCGCAACGGGCTGACGCTGTTCCTGGTCGATCCCAAGGCCAAGGGCGTCGCCGATCGAGCGCACGGTGATGGTCGACGCGCACAACGCCGCGCGGATCGAATTCGCCAATGTCGAGGTCGATGCCGATCATGTGCTCGGCGAGGTCGATCAGGGCGGGGCGCTGCTGGAAGGCGTGCTCAATATCGGCCGCGGCGCGGTGGCCTCCGAAATGGTGGGCCTGAGCGAAGAGGTGTTCGGCCGCACCGTCACCTATCTGAAGGAGCGCAAGCAGTTCGGCAAGCTGATCGGCGAATTCCAGGCGCTGCAGCACCGCGCCGCCCAGCTCTACATCGACATCGAGATCACCCGCGCCGCGGTGCTGAAGGCGCTGCAGACGCTCGATGGCGATTTCGAGCACGCGGGCGCCGCGGTCGCGGTCGCAAAGGCCCGCGCCGGCACGACCGCGACGCTGGCCGTGCAGGAAGGCGTGCAGATGCACGGCGGCATGGGCATGACCGACCAGTTCGACATCGGCTTCTTCATGAAGCGCGCGCGGGTCTGCCAGGAATTGTTCGGCGACAGCAATTACCACGCCGATCAGCTGGCGCGGATGAAGAGTTATTGAGTTGCGTCATTCCGGGCGCGCGAACGCGTCGCACTGCCATGTCATCACCCGCGAAGGCGGGTGATCCAGTACGCCGCGGCTTCTCGGTCAATCATCGCGTCTCTGGAATACTGGGCGCTCGCCCGGTCGCGCCGGGCGCACGGCCGGCGATGACGTGGCCTGACGAGACGTCTACCTGATCGGCGGCGCGTACTGGATGCCGCCGTTGCTCCACAGCGAATTCAGCCCGCGCGGGATCTTCAGCTTCGATCCTTCGCCGACATTGCGCTCGTAGACCTCGCCGTAATTGCCGACATGGCGGATGATGCGGGCGGCCCAGTCCTTGGTCAGGCCGAGGTCTTCGCCATACGCGCCTTCGGTGCCGACCAGCCGCATCACGTCGGGCTTCTTCGACTTCAGCGCCTCGTCGATGTTCTTCGAGGTGATGCCGAGTTCCTCGGCGTTGATCATCGCGTACAGCGTCCACTTCACGAGCATCATCCAGTCGTCGTCGCGCTGCCGCACCACGGGCGCGAGCGGCTCCTTCGAGATGACGTCGGGCAGGATGACGTGGTCGCTCGGCTGGGTAAGGTTCAACCGGAGCGCGTAGAGCTGGGAGACGTCGGCGGTAAAGGTGTCGCACTTGCCGGACTCATAGGCTTTGAGCACCTCTTCCAGCTTGGGAAACTTCATCTCCGTGTATTTCATGTTGTTGGCGCGGAAGTAGTCGGCGAGGTTGAGCAGCGTCGTCGTCCCCTCCTGCACGCAAACCTTGCTGTTGTTGAGGTCCAGCGCTGAATCGATGTTGCGCGAGCGCGGCAGCATGAAGCCCTGGCCGTCATAATAGGCGACCGCCGGGAAATAGAGGTCGTAATTGGTCTCGCGCGACATGCTCCAGGTCGAGTTGCGGGAGAGGATGTCGACCTTGCGGCTCTGCAGTTCCTTGAAGCGCTCGCTGGCGTCGAGCGGCAGGAATTTCGCCTTCTTGGGATCGTCGAAGATCGCGGCGGCCACCGCGCGGCAGAAATCGACGTCGAAGCCGGTCCAGTCGCCCTTGTCGTCGGGGATCGAGAAGCCGGGCAGGCCCTTGTTGACGCCGCACAGCACTTCGCCGCGGCGGATCGTCCGCTTCAGGGTCTTGGTGTCGTAGCGCTCATAGGTGATCGCGCCAGCCGCGACCGCGATTGCGACCGCCAGCCCGATCAGGAGGCCGCCTCGAAATGTCCGTAGCATTTTCTAACTCACCAATTTCAGGGAAATGGATCGGCTTTGGGAGACGGCGTCGTAATTACAGTTCCGGCTTCTGCCGGATGATCACCTTGGTGCCGACCGGGACGCGCTCGTAGAGATCGGCGACGTCGGCGTTGACCAGCCGGAAGCAGCCGGAAGAGACGGCGGTGCCGATGGTGTCGGGCCGGTTGGTGCCGTGGATGCGATAGACGGTGGTGCCGAGATACATCGCGCGCGCCCCGAGCGGGTTGCCGGGGCCGCCGGCCATGAAGCGCGGCAGATAGGGCTGGCGCGCGATCATCTCGGGCGGCGGCGTCCAGTCCGGCCACTCGGCCTTGCGCGTGATGTTCACCAGCCCCTGCCACTGGAAGCCTTCGCGGCCGACGCCGATGCCGTAGCGCAGCGCGCGGCCGTTGCCCTGGACCAGATAGAGATGGCGCTCGGCGGTGACGACGATGATGGTGCCCGGCGCTTCGTTGGTGCGATAGAGCACCGCCGTCTTCCTGAATTGCGGATCGAGCTCGACGGAGTCGTCGGCGATCAGTCCCGGCTGGTCGCCGACGTCAGGCTGTCGCAGTCTGCGCCTGGCTCTGCGAGGCCGAAAGGATCAGACCGCCAGCGGCGATCAACATCCAGATCAGGTGCCGAAACTTCGTCATCGCAGAGCTCTCCTTCGTCGGCGCGTTGGCCAAATCAGCGGAACCATCAAATCTCAGGGCCAGCTTGATGGCAAGTTTAGGGCGAATGAGGCGGATAGGTCACTGAAATGTCTTCTATTTTCGCCAACCGCCACATTCGTGGGATATCCAGGTTCGCCTCATTTCGGCGCGATCCACAGCCGCAGGCCAAAGGAAATCAGCGCCACGGTGCCGACGCCGCCGAGCCAAAGCACGGCGAACCACAGCAGACGCTGCGTCAGCGGGCGCGGTTTGGCTTGATCTGGCGTCAATGATAGCCGCTCTCAGGCTTTGACCTTGCCGCGGAACACCCAATAGGCCCAGGCGGTATAGCCGAGGATCAGCGGGATCAGCACGGCGACGCCGAACAGCATGAAGATCTGGCTGTTCGCCGGCGAGGCCGCCTGCCAGATCGTGATGCTCTGCGGCACGATATAGGGATACATGCTGATGCCGAGCCCGGCATAGGACAGCGCGAACAGCGCCAGCGTCAGGAAGAACGGCTGGTAGTCGTATTTGTTGGCGAGGCTGCGCAGCAACAAGCACGGTGACGCCGGCCACCGCGACCGGCACCGGCGCGGTCAGCAGGATGTTCGGCCAGGCGAACCAGCGCTGCGTGTACTGCACATGGAGGAACGGCGTCGCAATGCTGACCGCGCCGATGGCGCCCGAGCATCGCGAGCAACAGGCACCCAGCTCAGATGATAGGCGCGGTCGCGCAACTCGCCTTCCGTCTTCATCACCAGCCATGTCGCGCCGAGCAGCGCATAGCCGATCACCAGCGCCACGCCGGTCAGGATGCTGAACGGCGTCAGCCAGTCCCACCAGCCGCCGGCATATTGCCGGCCCGCGACATGGATGCCTTGCAGGATGGCGCCGAGCGCAATGCCCTGCGCCAGCGTCGCCAGCAGCGAGCCGCCGGCAAAGGCGATGTCCCAGCGGTTGCGCTCGCTCTGGTGTGCGCCAGCGGAATTCGAAGGCGACGCCGCGGAACACCAGGCCGAGCAGCATCGCGATCATGGGCGTGTAGAGCGCCGGCATCAGCACGGCATAGGCCAGCGGGAACGCGGCCATCAGGCCGCCGCCGCCGAGCACCAGCCAGGTTTCGTTGCCGTCCCAGACCGGCGCGACGCTGTTCATGATGACGTCGCGATCGCGCTTCTCCGGGAACAGCGGAAACAGGATGCCGAGGCCGAGGTCGAAGCCGTCCATCACGACATAGACGAACACCGCAAAGGCGATGATGAAGGCCCAGATGGTCGGAAGGTCGATGGGGATCATCGGGCGGCTCCTCGGTTACCGCGCCGGCGGCGGGCGTGATGCCGGCGGCGCGGGCAGGGACGTCGCTGCGACGGTCCCTGTTCGCCGGGATGCGGCGGCTGCCGCCATCAGGCGCAGCAGGTAGATCACGCCGGCCGTGAACACCGCGAAATAGACGATGATGAAGGCGATCAGCGAGGAGCCGACCGCGGGCGCCGCCAGCGGCGAAGCCGATTCAACCGTCCGCAGCAATCCATAGACCGTGAACGGCTGCCGCCCGGTCTCGGTGGTGATCCAGCCCGCGAGCACGGCGATGAAGCCTGCCGGGGCCATCGCGACCGCAAACATATGCAGCAGCCGGGAATCGTACAGCGTGCCGCGCACGCGCATCAACAGGCTGAGCAGGCCGAGCGCCAGCATGAGCAATCCCATGCCGACCATGATCCGGAACGACCAGAACGTGATCGGCACCGGCGGCCAGTTTTCGCGCGGCACGGTGTCGAGGCCGGCCATCGGCGCGTCGGGCGAGTGCTTGAGGATCAGCGAGCCCAGCTTCGGCACTTCGACCGCATAGTCGACCCTGCCGGCGGCCTGGTTCGGGCAGGCCGAACAGGATCAGCGGCGCGCCGTCCTTGTGGCTCTGGAAATGGCCTTCCATCGCCATGATCTTCACCGGCTGATGCTCCAGCGTGTTGAGCCCGTGCTGGTCGCCGGCGAGGATCTGGATCGGCGCCACCAGCGTGGCCATCCACATCGCCATCGAAAACATCACGCGCGGGCCGGCGAGGTGCTGGTCGCGCAACAGGTGCCAGGCGCCGACCGCGCCGACCACCAGCGCGGTGGTCAGATACGCCGCCAGCACCATGTGCACGAGGCGGTAGGGGAATGACGGGTTGAAGATCACCTTGAGCCAGTCGGCGGCGATGAACTGCCCGTCGGCATTGACGGCGTAGCCGGTCGGGGTCTGCATCCAGGAATTGGCGGAGAGAATCCAGAACGCCGAAATCAGCGTGCCGATCGCGACCATCAGCGTCGCCATGAAATGCAGCCGGTGGCCGACGCGTTCGAGGCCGAACAGCATCACGCCGAGGAAGCCTGCCTCGAGGAAGAACGCGGTCAGCACCTCATAGGCCATCAGCGGGCCGATCACCGGGCCGGTCTTGTCGGAGAAGGCCGACCAGTTGGTGCCGAACTGGTAGGACATCACGATGCCCGACACCACGCCCATGCCGAACGCGACGGCGAAGATCTTCAGCCAGTAGTTGAACAGGTTGATGAAGACCTCGCGCCCGGTCCACAGCCAGAGCGCTTCGAGCACCGCCAGATAGCTGGCGAGCCCGATCGAGAAGGCGGGAAATACGATGTGGAACGACATCGTGAAGGCAAACTGCGCCCGGGCCAATACGACCGCATCCCAGCCTTCGAACATCGGCACCACCCGTCGCCAGTTTCGCCAGGCGCGATATCTTTCGAAAACGGAGCTACAGTTTTCGAAAATTGCGTCCGAACCAGGCGCTCTACCTTACCACGCCCGATGCGACGATTATACCTGCGTGCCGCGCGGAACAGGCGTGCAGGCCCTATCTCGCTACCCGATCGATCCAATCCCAGCCGCCTGGATGATCTCGGCCTGCACGGCGTGGGTCTGATCCTTGCCGGCCAGCGCCGGGCTGCGGATTTTCTTCCCGGTGCGAAGCCGGATTGTGATCACGTAGAGGCGATCCTCGCCGGCCGCCGCTCTCGACGTCGATGGCCGCGACATCGTCACCGCCGATCGTTTCCGACCTCTGTCGTGCCATTCCAATGACAGCCGCTCAATCCTGATGGTCGCCATCGTGGACGATCCAGCATGCACTCATCCGATTGAGATGATCTGAGCAGCACGAAGGCCACGATCGCGCCGAGCGACCACGACGGCGATCCCGAAAGGCGACAATTTGTCGTTCCAGAGCGCATGGATGAGCGGAATGGCTCAGCGACGCAGGCGAGCAGCACGACGAGAACCTTGTATGCTCGCACGCGTTTGGGGCTGGCCGGCTTGCCCAACCGTATCCCGGCATTGACGGCGTCGAGCGGGTTCTCGGCCGGTTCGGGATCAGGAAGCCGCAGCAGCCGCGAAATCTGCACGGCGGTTTCGTGCACCTGGGTGACGTCCGGCAACGGAGGCGAGGTGAGCAAATCGCCCGATCCGGTCTCGAATACGAGGCTGAACTCGACTGATTTGCCGCTGCTCCTTCGGAGACGCATCCCCGATAGTTCGTCATCCCTGATCGATCGTCGGTGCAACTTCCCGAACGGACGCTGTTCGCCGATCAGGATTTCGCCTGGCGTAATGATCCAGACGACGTTGCGATCGAAGCAGGGCTGCGCCCAGCAGGAGGCATCCGAACAGCAGCGCAAACAGAGCGGCGATGCCAAGCCAATGGTCGTTTGCCAGATGGCCGAGGCCAGGCAAGGCGATCAAACACAAGAGCAGGGCAATGCCTGCGAGAACGAGCCGCTCATTGAGCGACGTGCCCTTGCGTAGCCTGACTTCATCCTCGTTTGCCACAGCATCCATCGCCAGCGGCAACGTCACGAGCGGCGTGGCTGCGTCACAGCAAGCCGTTCGGTTGCAGTACGACACCAGAGTTGCCTGATCTGACGCGGCGTTCGGCAGCCAGCGGAGGGTGTGGTCGATCTGTTGCTGGCATACGATCTTCCGCCGTTCCGGTCGACGATAGACTCGCTCATTGCGCCGGCCAATAACGGTAATCGGGCAGACGGCAGGGGCGTTGCGTCAGCAGCAAGCGAGCCATGTCACTCGTGCGGCTCATCCCGCCCCGAAATCGACCCAGCAGAGCGACCCGGCTGGGGGGCATCCCGGCCGGGTCGTTGGAGGTTACTTGGGAGGTCTAGAGCTTGAGGCTAGAAATTCAGCGGGGGTCTTCGCTGTCGTAGGAGATCACAGACTCCTTGGGATGCTAGCCACAATCCACCACCGTTCACGCACGAACGTCGAGCCGGTGTCGCGATGGGCGCGGGGCTGAACGTTCTGGGCTGAGAGGGTGGCGAGTGCGCGACGGCGCCGAGCGGACGATGAAAAGGCGGAAGGACGGCTTCGATGTTCACTCCTGTTCGGCGTTGGTGTTGCGTTGTTGATGAAAGGTATAGGGGCCGAGTTTTTCCGGGTGATGTCGCCAATTGTTTCATTTGTTTCGTCGGAGGTAATCTTGTCCGCCGAAATCGGCCCGGTTTTCCGTCTCCCAATACCCATTTAACCTATTGAAATAGCTTGATATTTATGCAGCAAGGCTGTCGACGCCGGCGCCCTTAAGCAAGTCGGCCAATTGTTTGCGGGCATAGAACATCCGGGTCTTCACCGTGCTCTGGGGAATGCCGATGATCGCGCCGGCCTCTTCGACCGACTTCTCGTGGTAGTAGACCAGGTTGATGATCTCGCGATGGGCCGGCGACAGCTTGGCGACGCAGGCGCGCAGGATGGCGCTGGTGTTGCTGCGGTCGAGCGAGGCTTCCGGCGTATCGGCCTCGTCGGCGATCTCGAGCACGTCTTCCTGATCGATGTCCTCATGCTTGCGCTGGCGCAGCGCGGTCAGCGCCTTGAAGCGGGCGATCGACAGCAGCCAGGTGGAAACCTGGGAACGGCCTTCGAACTGGCTGGCGGTGCGCCACACGTCGAGAAACACCTGGCTGACGAGGTCTTCCGCCATCGGTGGTATCGCGCACCATGCGCAGCACGAAGCGGTAAACCCGGACGTTATGACGGGAGTAGAGCACATGCATCGCGGTGCGGCCGCCCTTGGCAATGCTCTCCAGCAGCATTTCATCCGATGTCGCACGGGCAGCGGCGATCGTCTTGCGTGGCTGCGGCGTTGATGGCGATGACGTTCGACATGACAGGCTCCCAGTTCGCCGCTTGGCGGCGTTTCGTTGGGAGGATTGTTAGTCAGCCAACGTTTCGGGATGTCTGCACCAAAAGCGGAAAATGGTTTCGTGCAGCGGGAGAATTGTTTCGTCGCGGCGCTCGCGACGAAACATTCGGGGCCGAAAATGCGAGTAATTTCAATGACGCGGAAAATTGGAAGATTTCGAAGCGGATCGTTCCGGATTGCGAACCTGGTCTGCCGCCTTCGAACGTGCGCCCATGCCACAGGCGTTGTCGCCTGGCAGGACGTCCTACCATACGCGAGCACGATGCGATGCGCCGCGGACGCATGGCCATGCGTTCGCACGGAACGACAGGCGTCAGCCGCCTTCTCGCCGGTCGGCGAGAACAGATAGCCGCCGCCCCGGATGGTGCGGATCACGGCGGGCTTGGTCGGATCGATCTCGATCTTGCGCCGGATCCGCATGATCCGCAGGTCGACCGCGCGGTCGAAGGCTTCGGCGTCGCGCGCATTGGCCAGTTCCAGCAGCCGCTCGCGCGACAGCACCCGCTTCGGGATTGGCCGCGAACACCTTCAACAGGCCGAATTCGGACGCCGTCAGCGGATGCTCGTTGCCTTCGTCGTCGCGCAGCGCCTGGGCTTCGAGGTCGAGCCATTTGGTGCCGAACCGCACCAGCTGTTCCTTCTCCGCCTTTGCGGCCGCGGCTTCCGGCGCGCGCCGCCTTGACCGGCGTGCTGCGGCGCAGCACCGAGCGGATCCGCGCCATCAGTTCGCGCAGTTCGCAGGGCTTTGCGATGTAATCGTCGGCGCCGAGTTCGAGGCCGACGACGCGGTCGATCGGGCTTGCGGTCGCCGTCAGCATGATGACGGGGACGTTGATGCGGCTCTTCAGGTCGCGGATGATCGACAGCCCGTCTTCCTCGGGCATGTTGAGGTCGAGCACGACGAGATCGGGCACGTCGGTCTCGATCACGCCGCGCAGGCTCTTGCCGCCGTCGCACAGCGTCACGCCAAAGCCGTGCATCTTGAGGTAATCGCCGACCATCTCGCGGGCCGGCGCCTCGTCGTCGACGATGATGATGTGCTGGCTCTGGGTCATGACGTCTCTGTTGCGGGCAGTGTAACCGTAAACGTCGATCCCTGTCCGGGGCCGGCGCTGTCGGCGGTCACATGGCCGCCATGCATGTCGATGATGCGTTTGACGATCGACAGGCCGAGGCCGGTCGAACTCTCGCCGGCGGTCGGCTTGGCCGACAGCCGCTGGAAGCGGCCGAACAGCCGGCCGAGATCCTCCGGCGACAGGCCTGCGCCCTCGTCGGCGATGCGGATCACGGTGTCGCTGCCCTCATGGGTGACGCCGACCGTGATCTTGCCGCCGATCGGTGAATATTTGATGGCGTTGCTGACCAGATTGTCGATCGCCTCGCGGATCCGGTCGGCGTCGCACATGGTGACGATATTCGGCGGCGCCGACACGCGTGATGGTCTGCTGCTTGTTGACCGCCGAGGGCAGGTTGGCGTCGGTGACCTCGGCAACGAGGGCTGCGACATCGACCGGTTCGCGGCGGATGGTGATGTCGAAGGCGTCCGCCATCGCATCCGAAATCAGATGGTCGACCATCGAGGTCAGGCGCTTGGTGGCGTCGCGGATATGCTCGACCTGCGCGGTGACGTTTTCCTTGGGCGAGCCGGCGCCGATCAGTTCGGTCAGCATTTCGGTGCGGCCGAGGATCACGCCGAGCGGGTTCTTCAGATCGTGCGCGACGGTGCCGAGAATTTCGTTCTGAAGCCGTTGGCGCGCTGCAGCCGCAGCCACTGCGCCGAAAGCCTGCGGTTGGCCTGCATCAGCGCGCGGGTGCGCTGGGCGACGCGGTCCTCGAGCTGGGTATTGGCCTCGTGCAGTTGCCGATAGAGGATGACGTTGTCGAACGCGATCGACAGCCGGCTGGAGAAAATCTCGACCAGCGCGCGGTCGGTGTCGGAAAGCTGGCGCTCGGCCTGCAGCAGCACCACGACTTCGCGGCCGCTGCCGGTGCGCAGATAAAGCACGCTGCGGTGGTCGGCGAACTCGTTCTTGCGGCGCTGGAAGGCGGCTTCCACCATCTGCGCGCAAATCCGGATCGAGCGCCTTGGAGCTGGTGGTGCCGATGAAGCGGCTGTAGCAGCCTGGAGCCCGCCAGCACCGAGAATTCGCTCGCCGACCGCGCCGTCGTCGCGCAGCACCAGGATGCCGGCGCAATCGACATTGAGCAGCGAGGCGAGCTGCGTCAGCACGCCTCGGCGAGCCGCTGCATCGATTTGAAGTCGTACAGCGTCGAGGCGGCGTCGATGATGATTTCCAGCCCGCGCCGGGTCTGCACCATGCGCTCGAGCTGCTGGTAGCTGCGCAGCGCCGCGGTCAGCGAGGTGAACAGCTTGTCGGCCGTCAGCTCGGTCTTCGGCCTTGTAGTCGTTGATGTCGTACTGGACGATGACGCGGCGCTCGGGCGCCTGGCCGGGCTGGCCGGTGCGCAGGATGATGCGGACGGTCTCGTTCTTGATGCTCGTTGCGGATGTATTCGACGAGGTCGAGGCCGGCGACGTCGGTTTCCATGATGACGTCGAGCAGCACGGCGGCGATGTCGGGGTTGTCGCGCATCAGGGTCGCGGCCCTCGGCCGCGGAATAGGCCGACAGGATTTCCAGCGTCGGCGCCGTGCAGATTGTAGTCGCTCAGCGCAAAGCGGGTGCCTTCATGCACCGCGCGGATCGTCGTCGATGACGGCGATCTTCCATTTGCGCACGGACGAGTTCCTCCGGAGCGGTTCCGGTATCGTCGATCAGGTGGAGGACATCGTCCTGTTCGGCCATTGAGGAGTTCCGTCGGCTGCTGTCTGGTCTGGTAGTCGTCGGGCCGCCCTTGGCGACCTTTGGCATGATAATGCGAAATGTGGTGCCTTGTCCCAGCCTTGACTCCAGCATCATCCGGCCGCCGAGCTGTTGAGTGACAAGATTATAGACGATATGCAAGCCCAGTCCGGTGCCGCCCTCGTTGCGGCGCGTGCGTAAAGAACGGGTCGAACGCCTGCCGCTGCACGTCCGGCGTCATTCCGGCCCCATTGTCGGCAAAAATGATCTCGACATCGTCGCTGCCGCGGGCCTCGGGCCGAAATCGAGATCGCCCCGGAACGGCCGTCGGCGAAGGCATGATTGGCGGCGTTGAGGAAAAGATTGGTCAATATCTGGCCGTAGGAGCCGGGATAGCCGTCGATCACGAGGCCTTCCGGCACGTCGACCGACAGCGTGATCGCCGCCTTCTTCAGCACCGGCCGCAGGCTGGCGACGATCTGGTCGGTGGCCTCGCTGCAGGCTGAACTGCCGGCGCTCCGCGTGCGAGCGGTCGACCGCCACCTGCTTGAACGACTGGATCAGTTCGCCGGCGCGATGCAGGTTCGCCACCAGCTGCCGCGGCGGCGTCGCGCGAGGTCTTGACGAATTCATCGAGCTTGGAGCGGCGCAACGGCTCGGTCCGCAACTCGGCCTCGAACATTTCGGCGCGGCGCGGCAAAACTCGACGCCACCGTCAGGCTGATGCCGATCGGGTTGTTCACCTCATGGGCGACGCCGGCGACCAGGCCGCCGAGCGCCGCCAGGCGTTCGGCGTCGATCAGGTTCTGCTGCGCGGTGTTGAGCTCGAGCAGCGCGCTCTCGGCCTTTTCCTTCGAGGTGCGCAGTTCGTCCTCGGTCTTGCGCTTGGCGATGGCGTTTTCGCGGAACACGTCCACCGCGCGCGCCATCGCGCCGACCTCGTCCCTGGCGGTGGTGCCCTGCACGCGCGCGATCGTAATTGCCCGACGTGATCGCGTGCATCGCCGCCATGATCTGCTGCAGCGGCAGGCGGATCGAGAGCGCGATCAGGACGCCGGCGGACGAGGATGATGCCGAGGAAGATCACGGCGATCGACAGCACCCGGCGCGAGATGTTCGACAGCGTCCGGTCGAAGGTCTCCTGCGCCTTCTGCTCGCGCTGGCGCATCTTGACCGACAGTTCGTCGATGGCGCCGATGGCCTCGGCCTGGCTGGCGTCGATGGTGTTGCGCAGCAATTCGGTCCGGATCGCGAGCTGCTCGGTCAGTTTCGGCCAGCCCCTCGCGCAGCGCCACGGTCCGCGCCTCGCAGCCGCTGTCAGCGCCATGCGCTGCAGGTCGTTGTCGGCGAGGTCGGACATCACGGGGATGGTCTTCTCGATCGTCTCGGTATTGCGGCGGGCGTCCTCGGCGGAGCGCCGAGGCCAGCGACAGATAGTAGGCGTTGGCGGCGACCAGCATCGCGGTGAACGCCTCGCGGGATTTGCCGAGCGACGGCCAGATCAGCGCGTCGCGATGCCCGGTGGCGCCCTCGATGATCGAATAGAGCCCGGCCATGTCCCGGCCGGTCCCAGCACCTGCTCGCTCATAGGTCTTGGTGATGGTGGCCTGCACCGCGCGCAATTCGCCAAAGCCGTTGAGGAAGCGGTCGGTGACGCGTTCGAGCCGCTCGACCGATCCCGACAGCATCGGGTCGGTTGGCGGCGCGCGTGGTGAGCGTGCCGAGCACCGCTTCGCGCAGCAGCAGGATCTCGGCGAACAGTTCCGGGCTCGGCTGGTTGATGTAGCGATGGATCAGGTTCTGCAGCCGGCTGGTTTCGCTTTCCAGCAGCGCCAGGATCTTGTCGGACTCCCGCACCTGCCGGACGTCGTCCCAGGCCGAGCCGAGCACCTTGGCGCCGTTCCAGATCAGGACGGCGAGCACCACGACGACGCGCGGAGTTCAACGCCGCGATCGACAGGATGCGCCAGCGGATCGGCACCGCGCGCAGCCACTGCACGATGCGAACCTGCCGCGCGCGGCGAGGCTCGCCGGCCGTTCCGCTGCGTGGTGCTGTTGCGGTTCGCCGGTCAAGCCCGTTCCACTCCGCGAAGGCGCTCCGGCCAATGGTGGCGCCATCGTTCCGATCAACGCAAGTTGGAACGGTTGAGTAGCCGCTTGCGCCGGTCCTGATATGTTCGAGGGCGCCCGTTTCTGCGCCGGGCAGGCACGGAATGGAACGTATCGATCGGATGCCTCCCGAATTGGGGGTCGGAGGCGCAAACTCGCGCGCAAAAGCACCCGTTGAGACCGCCGTAAGCAACAGCGCAACAACAAGCACGAAGGTCCGCCAAGGGTCGACGCGGCGATGCCACAGGCGACAAATCCCCTCTTAGAGATTGAGCGTCTGCGGCGGGGAGAAAAAGGTTCAACGCTGCTTTTGTGCAGAAGCTACCGATGCTTGGCTATTGGTGGCTGGACTGGCAGGCAGTACTTGGCAGGTAATCCCTCATAATCTTTCTGCAACCCAAACTGTGTTGTGCGCTGCGGTGGGTGCCGGGCGGATTGAAACCGCAGCCGCGCGGGGATTTGCGAGGGGCAGCAGGCAGATATTTCGCCGGCGCCGCAGAGCAGGGTAATCACCA
>ERZ1370068.8751-contig-7581_pt1 | contig 41502 bp, 42 predicted proteins | sample MGYA00561227_ERZ1370068 | MGnify/ENA primary metagenome ERZ1370068 (study PRJEB38410, sample SAMEA6850437) | metagenome | study: Metagenomic assessment of the ecological functions of the soil: analysis of the soil microbiota associated with the... | reverse complement strand
GCCGCGTGGCTGCTCGCGTCGCAGCGCTCCAGCGCCTGATCTCCGAGCCGTGATGCGCCTCGTCGACGCTCCGCGCGCGTCGTCACCGAGCAGCGCGACTACTGCGTGCGCGCGAGCCGGCGGGCGACGACGAGCTCGGCGCAGCTGATCGACGGCTTCAACGACATGCTCGGCGCAGATCCAGCTGCGCGACGCGCCAGCTCCGCGAGCACCAGGAGCATCTCGAGCGCGAGGTCGCCGCGCCGCACGCGCGAGCTCAGCGACGCCAACGCCGAGCTCACCACCGCGCGCGACCGCGCCGAGGACGCGAGCCGCGCGAAGAGCGAGTTCCTCGCCAACATGAGCCACGAGATCCGCACGCCGCTGAACGGCGTGATCGGGATGACCGAGCTGGCGCTCGACACCGCAGCTCGACGCGCGAGCAGCGCGACTACCTGAGACCGCGCAGCTCGTCGGCGGACACGCTGCTGTCGGTCATCAACGACATCCTCGACTTCTCGAAGATCGAGGCGCGGCACGGCTCGACCTCGACTCGATCGGCGTCTCGAGCCTGCGCGACGAGCTCGAGACGCACGCTCAAGACGGTCGCTGCGCGCGCACCAGAAGGGCTCGAGCTGATCTGCGACGTGCCCGACCGACGTGCCCGACGCGTCGGTCGGCGATCCGGTGCGCCTGCGGCAGGTGCTGGTGAACCTGCTCGGCAACGCGATCAAGTTCACCGAGCGCGGACGTGCTGCTCGTGCGACCGCGCGTCGAGCGCGAGAGCGACCAGCGGATCGTGATGCTGCACTGCCGGTGCAGCGACACCGGCATCGGCATCCCGCCGGACAAGCACGACACCGATCTTCGAGGCGTTCACGCCAGGCCGACAGCGTCGACGACGCGCACGTTACGGCGGCGACGGGGCTCGGCCTGACGATCTGCAAGCGCGCTGGTCGAGATGATGGGCGGCCGGCATCTGGGTCGAGAGCCTGGAGCGGCGCGGGCAGCGACGTTCCACTTCACCACGTCGTGCGCAGCGTCAGCGCGGTGATGGCAGTCGAGACCCAGCGCTCCGCCGGTGACTCGACGGGCTAGTCGCGTCCTGATCGTCGACGACAACGCCGACCAACCGCCGCATCCTGTCGGCGCAGGTCGCGACGGCTGGTGGCCTGCGCACCGTCGTCGTCGACTGGCGCGAGGCCGGCGCGCCGGCGCTTGCGACGCGCCGACGGCGATCGCCGTGCCGGTTGCGATCCTTCGTCGTCTGCTCGACGTCCACATGCCCGGGGATGGACGGTTTCACCTGGGTCGCCGGACAGATCGCTCGCGCGCCCGACGTGCGCCGGCGCGGTATCGATCATGATGTTGACGTCCGGCGGCCACGGCGGCTGGCACGCTGCCGCGCGCTCTGCCTGGCGCCGTTCCTCACGAAGCCGCATCGCGCCGACAGGTGCTGGCGTTGACGCTCGGACACATCCTCGCGGACCGGGCGAGCGCCTCGCAGGCTTCGCTCGCGCCCGCCGGCGAAGAGTGCACCGCCATGGCTCAGCCTCTCGCGACGCCTGACACCGACGTTCCAGGCCCCGCCCGCGTGCTGCTGGCGGAGGACAATCCTCGTCAACCAGAAGCGTCGCCGTGCTGATGCTCGAGCGGCGCGGGCCACAGGGTCGTCGTCGGCCGAACAACGGCGCGGAAGCGCTGCGCCGCGCATCGAGGCACCGAGTCGTTCGACCTCGTGCTCATGGACGTCCACATGCCGAACATGGGCGGCTTCGAGGCGACGGCAGAGCTACGCGAGCGCGAGCAGCGACGCGCGGAGCGCAACTGCCGCATCGTCGCGCTGACCGCGCTGGCGATGAGGGCGACCGCGAGAAGTGCGTCGCCGCCGGCATGGACGCCTACGTGACCAGCCGTTCGTCGCCACCGAGCTGCTCTAGACCATCGGGCACGTGCTGCCGCCGCGCGTGGCGGGGACGACTCAGGCCCCGGTGCCGAGCCCAGCCGCGGCCGAGAACATCGACTACGCGCGTCTCAGCCAGAACATGGACGACGATCCCGAGGTGCTGCAGGAAGTGGTGGGCGCGTTCCTGCGCAATCAGCCGGCCCAGATGCGAAGCATCCAGGAGGCGCTCGACCGGGGCGACATGGAGACCCTGGCGCGCGAGGCGCACACGCTCAAGGGCCTGCTGCTCACGTTCGCGGCCCGGCCGGCCGCCGAGCTGGCGATCCGGCTCGAGTTGAGGGCGCGCATGAACGACGCGCAAGGGCGCGGCGGAAGCCCTGAAGCAGCTGCGCGATGAGCTGCTGAGCCTGATCCCGGCCCTGAGCGAGCTGCCTGCGCAACGGCGGCGTGAAGAGGGGCGAGGGCCGGGGCCGCGCTTGCACACCGCGAGGATGCACGCCTGACTGCCGCGTCATCTTCCAAGCAGAGGCCACTCGGCTTCTCACCCCCGTGGGCCCTCGGGTCCCACTCGAGGGTTCCCTGGGCAGGACGAGGCTCGCGAGCCTCGCGCCGGCAACCGGCGACGCCAGGCGGGGCTTTCTGCTGGAAGCCCCGCCCGGCGTCTTCGCTGACGTGGCGGACGCGCCGGGGTGTGAAGCAGACGCGCATCAACCGGAGGTGTGAGCCATTACCAATAATCGACAGCCGGAAGCCCGGGTCAATGAGCGCATCCGAGTGCCGCAGGTGCGCGTCATCGCGGACGACGGCCAGCGGGTCGGCGTGCTGCCCGTGCGCGAAGCGCTCGCGCATGGCGCAGTCGAAGGGACTCGACCTGGTCGAGTGTCGCCGACGGCGCGACCGCCCGTGTGTCGGATCATGGATTACGGGAAGTTCAGAGTACGAACAGAACCTCAGGGCGCGCAAGGCCGAAGAAGAAGCAGCACCAGACGCAGCTCAAGGAAATCAAGATGCGCCCGAAGATCGACTGACCACGACTACGGACTTCAAGATGCGGCACGCGCGCGCAGTTCCTCGGCGAGCGCGACAAGGTGAAGTTCACGATCACGTTCCGTGGCCGCGAGATGGCACACATGGAGATCGGGCACGTGCTCGTGAAGAAGCATTCTCGAGGAGCTGGGTGACATCGCGCTCGTCGGAGTCACCGCCCGGCCGAAGGACGATCGATCACCACCGTCATCATGCCGAGGCCGGCAGGAGAGACCGCGGTCGGCGAAGCCGGCATCGGCAAGAGAGCGCGGCCGGGTCCGACGCCGCAAGTCGAGCCCGGAACCGCGCCTCACAGGCGCGTCCGACCTTGAAGCGAAGACCCGATGCCCAAACGAAGACCAACCGCGCCGCAGCCAAGCGCTTCAAGCTCCGACCGGTCGAGGCAGGCGATGCGCGCCCACTCCGGCCATGTCGCCACGGCATGATCGGCAAGGGCCCGGAGCGCAAGCGCCAGCTCGTCGGACATGGCTGATGGTCGCCGACGTCAGATCAGCCCGCGCGCGTCGCGACGCATGCTCGGCAAGCGCTGATCGCTCGGCCCCGACTCCGACATCGCGGCGGCCAGGGCGCCATCGCCCGCTCCGTCGAAGGAGATCACGACCATGCCACGCGCGAAAACCGTCGTTCCCGGCACGCGCCCGCCGCAAGCAAGGTGCTCAAGGCCGCCAAGGGCAACTACAGCGGCCGCCGCAAGCTCTTCAAGACCGCGCTGCCAGACCGTGCAGCGCGCCGGACAGTTCGCCTACGAGCACCGTCGCACTGCGCAAGCGGACTTCCGCCGTCTGTGGATCACGCGCATCAACGCGGCCGCACCGCATCAACGGGCTGTCGTACAGCACGCTGATCTCCGGTCTCAAGCGCGCGAACGTCGACGGTGAACCGCAAGCTGCTCGCCGACCTGGCGGTGCGCGACGCCACCGGCGTTTGCCAAGCTGGCGGAGGTCGGCGAAGTCGGCGGTGGCGTGAGCCGCGTAGCCCGTCGACCTGCTGAACGCCTCGGACCCGGCGTGGACCTGCCGCCGTGCCGGCCGCGGGACGGCGACCGCGCCTCGCATGCGGCCGAGCTCGAGGCGATCGAGCCCGAGCTGGGCGACTTCTTCGACCGGGCCGCCTCGGCGCTGGCCTACTGCGCGCGCGCTCGACGAGCCTGCGCGACGCGTCAGCTCGCGCTGGCGTCGGGCGCGAGCGCAGGGTCGTGACGCAGGCGCTGGCCGAGACTGCCGGCGCTCCCGGTCGAACGAGCGCAAGCGTCGCGGCAAGGCGCTGAACCTGCTCAAGCGCTGGCTCGGCGAGCCGGAAGAGCGCCGCCGGCGCGACACTCGAGCGAGCGGCGCGCGGCGAGCACCATCGACGTCACCGCTGCCCGGCCGCCGGCCGTGGGTGGGGCGACCGCACGTGCTCGCGCAGGTCCGCGACGAGCTGCTCGACCTGTTCCACGGTCTCGGCTACTCCGTCTACACGAGCCCCGAGGTCGAGTACGACGCGTACAACTTCGGCAAGCTCAACTTCGCCGCCAGGACCATCCCGCGCGCGACGCGCGCACGACACCTATTTCGTCGACCGAGCGACGTGCTGCTCCGCACCCACACGTCGCCGGGGTGGGTGCGGGCGATGGAGGAGCGGAAGCCGCCGCTCCGGCTCGTGTTCCCGGGTCGCGTGTTCCGCGCCGAGCAGGTCGACGCCACGCCACATGGACCAGTTCCACCAGATCGACGGGCTGTTCGTCGACGCGCAACGTGTCAGCATGGCGGACCTCAAGGCGACGCTGAACACGTTCGCGCACGCGATCTACGGACCGAGATCGCGCACGCGGCTCGATCCCGGTCTACTTCCGTTCGTCGAGCCGGGCTGCCAGATGGACGTGTCGTGCGTCGATCTGCGGCGGCAGCGGACGCCCGGCGCGCCTGGGGGCGAGACGCGCTGCGGCGTGTGCAGGGCATCGGGCTGGATCGAGGTGCTCGGCGCCGGCATGGTGCACCCGAACGTGTTCCGCGCCGTCGGCTACGACCGCGAGGAGGTCACCGGCTTCGCCTTCGGCATGGGCATCGAGCGCATCGCGATGGTGCGCCACGGCATGCCCGAGATCCGACTGTTCCTCGAGAACGACGTGCGCTTCCTCGAGCAGTTCTGACATGAAGCTCCCCATCTCCTGGCTGAGCGACTGGATCGAGGTCGACAGCGCACGCCGAGGCGATCGCCGATGCGCTGACGCGTCGCGGGTTCTACGTCGAGGACGTCGAGACGCCACGGCCACGCCTATCCCGGCGTCGTGGTGGCCCGCGTGCTCGAGGTGACGAAGCACCCCAACGCGGACAAGCTGTCGCTGTGCCGCGTCGACGGCCGGTCGGGGCGAGCTGCGCGTCGTGTGCGGCGCGCCCAACGTCGCACGCCGGCATGATCGCGCCGCTCGCGACCGTCGGGGCAACGCTGCCGGGCGGCGTCACCATCAAGCAGAGTCAAGATCCGCGGCGAGGACAGCGCAGGGCATGCTGTGCTCGGCGCGCGAGCTCGAGCTGTCCGACGATCACGGCGGCATCCTCGACCTGACGACGCTCGCGCCCGGACGCGGCGACGCTGCCGCTCGGCACGCCGATCGACCGACTGCTGCCGCCGCCCGACGCGGTGCTCGAGATCGAGACTCCGTTCAACCGTCCCGACGGGCTCGGCATCGTCGGGCTCGCGCGCGAGGTGAGGGCGGCGTTCGGCGCGCGCTGGACCGCCGGCGGCGCACAGCGCGGCTCGTCGCGCCGGTGGGCGGACGGCGTCGACTTCGACCTCGAGATCGAGGACGCGGCCGGGTGCCCGCGCTACATCGCGCAGGTCGTATCGGACGGCGTGCGGATCGGCGCCGTCGCGCGCCGCGAGCTGGCGCGCCGGCTCGAGGCCATGGGCCAGCGTCCGATCAACAACGTCGTCGACGCCACGCAACCTGGTGCTGTTCGAGCTCGGCCAGCCGCTGCATGCGTTCGACCTCGACCGGCTCGCACGGTCCCGCGATCCGCGTGCGCCGCGCGCGCGCCGGCGAGCGCATCGCGACGCTCGACGGCAAGCCGAACGCGCGCTCGATCCGGAGGTGCTCGTGATCGCCGATCGCGATCGGTCCGGTGGCGGCTCGCCGGCGTCATGGGCGGCGCCGGACTGCGGGTCACCGAGGCCACGACGCGACTGCTGCTCGAGTGCGCCGTGGTTCGATCCCCGACGGGTGCGCCGCGGCGCGCGCCGGCTCGGGCTCGCGACCGAGGCGTCGAAGCGCTTCGAGCGCGGCGTGGATCCCGACATCGGCCCATCGCCGTCGCGCGCTTCATCGAGCTGCTGCGCGCGATGCGTGCCCGGACGTCGCGGCCGATCGGCGCGCGCGAGCGTGAACGCGGCGTCCGGGCGGCGCGCGCGCTGTCGCTGCGCGCCGCGCGCTACGGCGGCGTCGATGGGCGTCGCAGGTCACCGGTCGCCCGAGGCGTCAGCGGCACCTCGAGCGCGCTCGAGTTCGGCGTCGAGCGCCGGCGATCCGCTGCGCGTCACCGTGCCGACGCTGGCGCGTCGACGTCGACGATCGAGGACGACCTCGTCGAGGAGGTCGCGCGCTCGATCGGCTACGACGCGATCCCCGACGGTCACGATCGCGACGGCGAGGCGACGCACGCGCTGCGCTCGCCGCGCGAGCGGCTGATCGAGCGACGCGCGCCGCGCGATGCTGGCGCGCGCGACTCCACGAGGCGTGGTGCACGACGCTCGTGTCGCCGAGGCGAGGTCCGGCGCGGCTCGCCGGCGACGACGGCGACGCTCGTCGGCTCGTGCGGCTCCGCAATCCCGATGAGCCGCGAGGGCGAGGTGCTGCGACCCGAACCTGGTTCCGGGCCTGCTGCGCGCGTGCGCGCACAACCTGCAGCCAGGGCCGCGGCGCGGTGCGGCTGTTCGAGGTCGGCGCCGGCTTCGCGGCCGCGGCCGACCGCCCTGCCCCGACCGAGACGCCGATGATCGCCGCCGTATCGTCACGGGTGCCCGCTTCGCGCACGCTCACGCAGCGAGCGATCGCGTACCGCCAGGACTCGCCGTCGCTCCAGCCGGTCGACTTCGACGGAGGCGAAGGGGCGGTGGGAGGCGTGGCTCGAGCGAGATGCGCGTTGACATCGCCCGAATGGCGGGCTCTATGCTGGCCGCCGGTTGGAAACCCGGTGCCAGCGCGGAAGTTGCAAGCGGGACTTCGCGCATTGGATGGGCGGGAACGCTGGGTCCAGCAGCTGCTTCGGGAATGGGACATCGAGACGCCCGGTGCACTCTGTTCGTGGCGCTGCTCGAGCCCGCTCCGGAAGCGGCATCGCGGACCTGCGTCGCCCTCCCCGGGAGATTTCCGCCGGTGCGTCGCGATCTCGCGTTCTTCGTTCCGCGAGACGTGACGCATCGCGAGCTCGAGCGTGACGCTCGTCCGGCGCCGCGGGCGAGATGGCTCGACTCGATCGAGTTGTTCGACGTCTACGCTGGACCCGGAACTCCGTCAGGGCATGAAGAGCTTGGCCTACGCGCTCCAGTTCCAGCATCCGGAGCGCACGCTGACGGAGTCCGAGGTCCAGGCCGTTCAGGACCGCATGGTGGCGGCCGTCGGCGAAGGAATGCGGCGGCCGGCTGAGAGAGCGATGACCACGAAACCGCCATCATGCAGACCGACCTCGACCGGCTCGACCGAGCGCGGTCGAGAAGGCGGCCGCGCTCGTCCACGCAGCTCCGCGACGATCGCGAGCGGCTCGAGCAGGAGCACCAGAGGTCACGAGCCGGCTTGCAAGGACCTGGAGCGCAAGCTCCAGGGACAGGACGCCGCGGCGCTGGTCCACGAGCTCACGCATGCTCCGCGCGAGCAGCGCGAGTGGCAGGCCGAGCGGCGCGACGTCGCTTCGACGAATCGAAGCGCTCGCTGAAGAAAGCTGGAGAAGCTGGAAAGCTAAACCGAGCGAGACGGTCGGCGCGTCGGGCCGTGGCTGAGATCGCGCGGCGGCGAGCGGCGACGGACGTCGAGCAGCGGATCGCAGGACGACGCCGGGGGCGTCGATGGACGCCAAGAACGTCGTGCAGGTCCAGATCTTCGGCCACAGCGTACACGATCCGAGGCGAGGCCGACCAGGAATACATCCTGGGCGTCGCCGCGTACGTCGACCGTAAGATGCGCGAGATCACCGAGAAGCTTCCGGTGGCGTCGCTGTCCAAGGTGGCCATCCTCGCCTCCTCGAACATCGCCGATGAGCTGTTCAAGGAGCGCGCACCGGGACAGACCAGCAGCAGCAGCTGAATCAGCCGCGGCGGCAGCGACTCAACGCGGTCCTCGACGATCTGCTCGAGGACGGCGGCACCGTGAGTGAGCGAGACGCGCCGCTCTGCGACGGACGTTCCCTGCCGGGCTCGTGATGCCTCGCAGTTCTTGAACCAACAGATTCGTTCAGGGTGTTCCGGTGGCCGGCGACGCTGAGCCGTACGCCAGAGCCGCCGGAGCTCCGCGAGGTGCGCCGGACGCGCAGGCGGTGCGGAGAGCCGACCCGGTCGAAGGAGCGCCCACCTGGCTCTGCCAGGTCTCAAGAACTCACGGCACACGGCATTTCGGCGGGGACTTTTCCCTCGCCTGCAGCGCCTGCCGGCCGGACGCGCGGCGACCCGCGGCTCGGCCGGAGGCGCGGGAGATCGACATGAACTCGTACTCGGATCGGCGGCATCGTCATCGGTGCCGTCGTGTCGTTTGTGCTCGGCTACTTGCTGCGCGCCGCGGCTCGGCCAGCTGCGGCTGCAGAGCGCCGAGCGCCAGGCCGCAGCGATGCTCGAGCAGGCCGCGCCGCGAGGCCGAGTCAGCTCAAGCGCGACGCGCGTGCTCGAGGGCCGCGAGGAGGCGCTCGCGCTCAAGCAGCAGGCTCGAGCGCGAGATGCTCAGCGGCGCGCAACAATCAGCTCGCCGCCGAGCGCGCCTTCCAGGAGAAGGAAGCCGCGTTCAACCGCCGCGTCGAGCTGATCGAGAAGAAGGACCGCGACCTCGAAGCGCGTCGAGCACCGACCTCGGCGCAGCGCGAGGCAGCAGGTCGAGCGAGCGCGAGCGCCGAGCTCGAGCAGCTGATCGCGCGAGCAGACCGCGCGGCTCGAGCGCATCGCCGGCATGAGCGCCGACGAGGCGCGCGGCGCAGCTCATCGCCGCGATCGAGAGCGAGGCGCGCGCCGAGGCGCGCGCGCGCGCGTCGTCGAGATCCGCGAGACGCGCAGCGCAACGCCGAGCGCGAGGCGCGCAAGATCATCGCTGCTCGCGATCCAGCGCTACGCCGGCGACCACGTGTCCGATTCGCGCCGTCTCGGTCGTGCACCTGCCGAGCGACGACATGAAGGGCCGCATCATCGGGCGCGAGGGCCGCAACATCCGCTCGTTCGAGATCATCACCGGCGTCGACGTGATCATCGACGACACGCCCGAGGCGGTGATCCTGTCCGGGCTTCGATCCGGTGCGCCGCGAGATCGCGCGGCTGGCGCTCGAGCGGCTGGTCGCCGACGGCCGCATCCACCCGGCGCGCATCGAGGAGGTCGTCGCGCAAGGTGCAGGACCGAGGTCGAGAGCAAGATCCGCGAGCTGCGGCGAGATGGCGTGCCTCGAGGTCGGCGTCCACGGCATCCATCCCGAGCTGCAGAACCTGCTCGGCCGGCTCCACTACCGCACCTCGTACGGCCAGAACATCCTGCGCCACTCGATCGAGGTCGCGCACCTCGGCCGGCATGATGGCCGGCCGAGATCGGCATGGACCAGAAGATGGCCAAGCGCGGCGGGCTGCTGCACGACATCGGCAAGGCGATCGACCACGACCACGAGGGCACGCCATCCGGCAGCTCGGCATGGAGGTCGCCGCGCGCTACGGCGAGCCGCGAGCCGGTGCTCGAGGCGATCGGCTACCACCACGACGACTACGCCGGCGGCAGCCTGTGGCCGGTGCTGGTCTCGGCCGCCGACGCGATCTCGGGCGCGCGCCCGCGGCGCGCGGCGCGAGAGCCTCGAGATCTACATCAAGCGCCTCGAGTCGCTCGAGAAGATCGCCAACGCGTTCCCCGGCGTCGAGAAGTCGTACGCGATCCAGGCCGGGCGCGAGATCCGCATCATGGTCGAGCACTCGCAGCGTCGACGACGCGCGCGCCCAGGACCTGGCGGGCGAGATCGCGCGCCGCATCGAGAAGGAGCTCGAGTATCCCGGACAGATCCGCGTCACCGTGATCCGCGAGACGCGCGCGGTGGACTACGCGCAAGTAGCCATCGACCGCGTCGCAGCGCAGGACCAGCGATGCTCAACATCCTGTTCATCGCCGACGTGATCGGCTCGCCGGGACGCGACGTCGTGCAGCGCGCTGCTGCCCGACGCTCGCGCAGCCGCCACGACGCTCGACCTCGTGATCTGCAACGGCGAGAACTCGGCTGGCGGCTTCGGCCTCACGCGCGACGTCGGCCGCCGAGCTGTTCGACGCCGGCGTCGACGTGCCTGACCGGCGGCAATCATCTCTGGGATCGCAAGGAGCCGATCGCGCTACCTGGCGCGAGGAGCCGCGCCTCGTGCGCCTCGCCAATCTGCCGCCGAGGCACCCCGGGCAGGGCTGGCGCGTCGTTCAGGCCGCGCGACGGCACGCCGGTCGGGGTCGTGAACCTGATCGGCCGCGTGTTCATGAAGGAGGCCGACTGCCCGTTCCGCGCCGCCGATCGCGGCGCTCGCGGCGCTGCGCGGCGCAGGTGCCGCGGTGATCTTCGTCGACTTCCACGCCGAGACCACCGCCGAGAAGATGGCGATCGGCTGGCACCTCGACGGCCGCGTCAGCGTGGCTGGTCGGAACGCACACGCACGTCCAGACCGCCGACGAGCGCGTGCTGCCGCAGCGGCACCGCGTTCCTCATGCGACGCCGGCATGACGGGCGGTTTCGAGTCGGTGATCGGCATGGACCGCGCGGCCGCGTTGCGCCGCTTTCATCACGCTGCATGCCGGAGCGCCTCGACGCCCGCGAGCGGCGACCTCGCGCCTGAACGCGCGTGCTGGTGCGCGTCGATCCCGCCGACGGGCGGGCGCGCGTCGATCCAGCGGCTCGAGATCCCGTCACGCCTGCGGCGCGGGCGCGCCGGCGGCGCGCATCCTGCTCGCGGCGACGAGCCGGCGGCGGCGGTGCGCGCGCCGGCGCGCGCTCGGGGTCGAGCGCTGCGCGCGGCCGGCGCGTGGACCCGGCGCTCGCGCTGGTGTCGGTGGGCGAGGATCCCGCGTCGCAGATCTATCTCAGGCGCAAGACCGAGGCGTGCGCCGAGGTCGGCATCGAGGTGCGGCGCGTCGCGCTGCGCCGCGGGCACCGACACCGCGCGCCGTGGTCGAGCGCGTGGCGCGCTGTCGGCGACGATCCGCGACGTCGCACGGCATGCTGGTGCAGCTCCCGGTCGCGCCGCCGGCCGACGCGCAGCGCGATGCTCGAAGCGGTGCCGCCCGACAAGGACGTCGACGGGTTCCATCCGGTCGAACGCGGGCCGCCTCGCCGCCGGCCTCCCGGGTTCGTGCCGGCGACACGCCGCGCGGCATCCTCGAGCTGCTTGCGCTACTACCGAGGTGCCGCTCGCCGGGACGTCACGCCGTCGTGCTCGGACGCAGCAACATCGTCGGCCGGCCGCTCGCGACGCTGCTCGTCGCGCAGCGGCGTCGACATGACGGTGCACGATCGGACACAGCGCGCAGTGGTCCGGCGCTGATCGAGCTCGCGCGCCAGGCCGACCTGCTCGTCGCCGCGATCGGCGCGCCCCGAGATGGTCACGCGCCGAATGGGTGAAGCCCGGCGCGACGGTGCGTCGACGTCGGCATCCATCGCGTGCCGGCGACTGGCGACGCGGCGACCAGTCGCGCGGCGTCTCGCCGGGGACGTCGACGCGACCGTCGGTGTCGCAGGTCGCGGGCGCTCGACCCCGGTGCCGGGCGGCGTCGGCCCGATGACGGTGGCGATGGTGATCGTCGAACGAGTCGCTGTCGCGGCCGCGACGCAGCAGGCCCCGGCGTCGGGCCTCGAGCATGGCGATCTCGCCGGCCCCGGATCGGGTGCTCTCGGTCACCGCGCTCACGCGGCTCATCAAGCGAGTCGCTCGAGGGCGACTTCGCCGCGGTGTGGGTGACGCGGCGAGGTGTCGGGGCTGCAAGCGCGCCGACAGCGGCCACCTCTACTTCACGCTCAAGGACGGCAAGGACGCGGTGCTCGAGTGCGTGATGTATCGCCCGAGCGCCGTAGCGGCTCGGCTTCGACCCGCGCGACGGCGATGCAGGTCGAGGCGCTTCGGCGCGATCACCGTGTACGAGCCGCGCGGGCGCGTACCAGCTCGATGATCGAGGAGCTGCGGCCCGGCGGGCTCGGCGCGCTGCTGCTGCGCGCTCGAGGAGCTGCAAGCGCCGGCTGCAGGCCGAGGGCCTGTTCGACGCCGCGCGCAAGCGGCCGCTGCCCGCGCTATCCGCGCGCGCATCGGCGCTCGTCACGTCGCCGGTCGGCGCGGCGGTGCGCGACATGGTGAAGGTGCTGCGCGCGCGCTGGCCGGCGATCGGCATCGTGCTCGCGCCCGTGCGCGTCCAGGGCGCGGGCGCCGCGCAGCGAGATCGCCGGCGGCGATCGCAGCGCTTCAACCGCTGCGGCGGCGTCGACGTGCTGATCGTCGGCCGCGGCGGCGGCTCGCTCGAGGACCTGTGGGCGTTCAACGAGGAGATGGTCGTGCGCGCGATCGCGGCCTCGCGCATCCCGGTGATCTCCGCGGTCGGCCACGAGGTGGACTCGACGCTCGCCGACCTCGCCGCCGACGTGCGCGCGGCCACGCCTCGAACGCCGCCGAGATCGCCGTAGCGACGACGCGGCGCGACGTCCGGCGACGCGTGCGGCGCTTCGCGACCGACATCGCTGCGCGACGCGCGCACGATCGCTCGCCCACCGTCGCAGGCACCTGCGCGTCGCTGATCGAGAAGTACGGCTTCCGCCGCCAGCGCGACGCCGTCGGCTTCGTCGCAGCAGCGGGTCGACGATCTGGCGCGTGACCGGCTGCGGCTGCGTCGGTGCTGGGCATGCTCGCCGCGGCGCGCGAGCGGCTCGACGCCGCGCGCCGCCGCGCTACGGCCTGCGCGAGTGGCCGCGCACGCTCGTCGAGCGCCAGGCATCGTGCGGCGCGCTGCGCCGCCGCATGACCGATGCACTCGTGCGCGGCCTCACGACCAGCGCCGCTGGGACGCGGCGCTCGCGCGACCGGTTGCGCGCGCTATCGCCGCGGCGCGTGCTCGAGCGCGGCTATTGCCATCGCGCGAAGCGAGGACGGTAGTCTCGTGCGCGCGCGTCGGAGATGCTTGCGCTCGGCGACCGGCTCGCGCTCGAGTTCGCGCGCGGCGAAGCCGACGCGCGCGTCGAAGCGCGTCCGTCCGCATGCGCGCAGGACCCGCGAAGACAAGCGACGCGAGCCGGCCGGCCATGAGCGCCGACGAACCGCTACGACGTTCGAGCAGGCGCTCGAGCGTCTCGAGACGCATCGTCGAGGAGCTCGAGGCCGGATCGCTGTCGCTCGAGCAGTCGATCGCGCGCTACGAAGAGGGCGATGCGGCTGTCGCGCGCGGCTCACGCAAGTCGCTCGACGAGGCCGAGAAGCGCATCGAGCGACTCGTCGCGCTCGAGAGCGGCCAGCCACGCAGCCGAGCCGATGGAGCTCTCGAGGGCCGACGTCGACCGCCGCGGCGCGCGCGTGAGAAGTCGGGGCGGAAGCCGTCGCGACGGACCCAGCGGCGGGCCGGACCGCAGCTGCCGTTTTGAGCCGGCGGTGCGTCCACCGCGCGCCCGGCCCGTCGTCCCGTCGATCTGCGCGCCTTCGAGCGTTACTGCGAACCGCGCGCTTCGCGCGCGATTCGCGGCACACCGTTTAGGCTCCACGCGCGCCATCCGTTACAGCGCGCTGTCGCCCGGCAAGCGCGCTGCGCCCGCTGCTCGTGCTCGACGCGCGTGCGAGGCGGTCGGGCGGACGTTGGCAGCGGGCGCTGCCCGCGGCCGCGGCGCGTCGAGTGCGTGCACGCGTTCTCGCTCGTCCACGACGATCTGCCGTGCATGGACGACGACGACTACCGCCGCGGCCGGCTCGACGACCGCACAAGAAGTACGGCGAGGCCTTGGCGCTGCTCGCCGGCGACGCGCTGCTGGCGCGCCGCGTTCGAGGAGCTGAGCGCGCCTCACGCGCCGCGGCGTGCCGGCGGCACGCGTGCTCGCGTCGGTCGCGCGTGCTGTCGCGCGCGGCGGGCGCGCGCGAGCTGATCGCGGGCCAGGCGCTCGATCCTCGGCCGCCGAGGGCCGGCGCGCGCGCACGGCACAGTCGCGCGCGATCCACGCTGCGCAAGACCGCGGCGCTGCTCATCCGCGGCGCTCGAGATCGGGGCGATCGTGGCCGGCGCCGCCGCGCGGCGACGGCGGCTGAGACTCGCGGGCTCGGGCGCTCGGGCTCGCGTTCCAGATCCACGATGACCTGCTGAACCGCGCCTCGTCGCTCGAGCGTCTCGGCAAGCGCGCCGGCACCGACGACGCCCGCGGCAAGGCGACGTACCCGCGCGCGGTGGGCGAGGCCGCGCCAGCGCCGCGGCCGACGGCCTGTTCCGCCGCGCGCTGCGCGCGGATCGAGTCGCCGCGGCGCGACCGCACGCCCGACTCGCGGCGTCTGGTGCGGGCGACCGCGAAGCGCGATCGCTGAGCGCGGCGCTCGCCGCCGCCACGCCGTTCCGGCGACGCCGACGTGGACGGTCGGTTTGCCCGGCTCTGGCGCCGACCGTAGGCTTCCGCACCCGGTCTGTGCCGATGAAGATGCGGGTCACGGAGGCTCGGTCCGCACTCCCAGCGCGAGGTCGTCGCCACGAAGGCATTCTGGATCGCGCTGCATCGTCGGAGCTCCTCATCCAGGGCTACAAAGGGTTCAGCGCAGTACCTCGCGCACCGGGCGCTGGAACCTGCGGCGCTTCGTCGAGACCGGCGGCATGCCGAGCTCGCACGCCGCGTCGGTCGTCGGCACTCACCACGTCGGTCGGCATCCAGAACGGGTTCCACTTCGCTGCTGTTCGGCGTGACGCTGTATTTCAGCCTGATCGTCATGTATGATGCCGCCGGTCTGCAGGCGCGCGGCCGGGCGCCAGGCGGTCGATCCTCAACCGCCTGATCGACGAGCACTTCGCGCACCCCGAGCAGGAGACTCAGCGCCTGATGGAGCTGCTCGGCCACACGCCCTTCGAGGTCTTGGTGGGCGCGCTCCATCGGGCATCCTGAGCGCCCTGCTCTGGCACCATTGGGTGCGCTGATGAGCCTGCTCGAACGCATCCATTCGCCCGGCCGACCTGAAGACGCTGTCCGCGCGCCGAGCTGCGAACGGCTCGCGGCCGAGATCGCGCCACGTGATCATCCAGACCGTGGCGCGCCGCGCCGGCCACCTGGCGCCGAACCTGGGCGTGGTCGAGCTGACGCTCGCGCTCCACCGCGTGTTCGACTCGCCGCGCGACAAGATCATCTGGGACGTCGGCCACCAGTCCTACCCGCACAAGCTCGTCACCGGGCGGCTTCGACCGCTTCGACACGCTGCGCGCAGCTCGGCGGCCTCGCCGGCTATCCGCGTCGCGCTCGGAGAGCGAGCACGACCCGTTCGGCACCAGCCACGGCAGCACGTCGATCTCGGCCGCGCTCGGCTTCGCGGCCGCGCGCGATCTCGAGGGCGAGAACCATCACGTCGTCGCGGTCATCGGCGACGGCGCGCTCACCGGCGGCATGGCGTTCGAGGCGCTCAACAACGCCGGCGAGCTGGGCAAGCGCCTGATCGTCATCCTCAACGACAACGAGTGGAGCATCTCGCCCAACATCGGCGCCATCGCACCGCTACCTCACCAAGCTCACGACCAGCCGCATGTACCGCGCGCTTCGAGCGCGACGTGTGCGAGCTGCTCGGGCAGCATGCCGCAGCTCGGCGTAAGCGCGCAGCAGCTCGCGGCGCCGCATCAAGGAAGGACTGCACAACCTCGTCGTGCCGGCGGTGCTGTTCGAGGAGCTGGGTCTCAAGTACTTCGGCCCGATCGACGGCCACGACCTCGACGTGCTCGAGGAGACGCTGTCGGACCTCAAGCGCTTCGACGGGCCGGTGCTGCTCCACGTCGTCACCAAGAAGGGCAAGGGCTACGCGCCGGCCGAGAACGACGCCGTGCACGTTCCATGGCGTCGGCGTGTTCGACCCCGAGACCGGCACCGCGTCGAAGAGCAGCAAGAAGACCTACACGCACGTGTTCGGCGAGACCGCGCTGCTCGATCGCGCGAGCGGATCCCGAACGTGGTCGCCGTGACCGCGGCGATGACCGACAACACCGGGCTCAAGCCGTTCTCGATCGAAGTTCCCGGACCGCTTCTTCGACGTCGGCATGGCCGAGGAGCACGCGGTGACGTTCTCGGCCGGGCTCGCGGCCGGCGGGCTGATCGCCGCTCACGACCATCTACTCGACGTTCCTGCAGCGCGCCTTCGACCAGATCATCCACGACGTCGCCGTGCAGGACCTGAACGATCGTGCTGTGCGTCGACCGCGCCGGCCTCGTCGGCGAGGACGGCGCGCCGCAGCACGGCGTGCTTCGACGTCGGCTACCTGCGCATGATCCCCGGCGTCGTGCGTCATGCAGCCCGAGGACGGCGAGGAGCTGCGCGACATGCTGTGGACGGCGGCGACACTGGGACGCGCACGGCGCCGATCGCCGTGCGCTACCCGCGCGCCACCATCCCCGAGGAGTCGCTGCCGGCGCGCGAGCCGCAAGTGCTCGAGATCGGCACAGGCGCGAGCAGCTGCGGGCGGGCGGCGACGTCGCGCATCATGGCGCTCGGCACCATGGTGGCTGCCCGCGCTCGCCGCGGCCGAGGCGCTGCGCGCAGGAGGGCATCTCGGCCACCGTCGTCAACGCGCGCTTCGCGAGCCCGCTCGACACCGTGGTGATCGGCGGGCTGGCGCGCTCGGTCGGCCGCATCGTGACGGTCGAGGAGAGCGTGATCGCCGGCGGGTTCGGCAGCGCGGTGCAGCGAATGCCTCGATCGCCACGGCCTGTCGGCGACGCCGCAGCTGCAGGCTCGGCGTGCCCGAGCACCGTTCGTGGCTCCACGGCAAGCGCGACGAGTTGCTCCAGCAGCTCGGCCTCGACGCCGCCGGCATCGCCCGGCGCACGCTCGACTGGATCCGGATCACCCAGCGCCAGTACACGTGACCGTGGCGCGCCGGTTCGCCCGCGTCGGCATCCTCGGCCACATCGGCCGCCCCGGCGTGGCGTCGCACGGCGCTGGCGCTGCGCTCGATGCTCCGGCGCCGCCGCATCGAGACGCCGCATCGACGCGCGGCTCGCCAGCGAGATGGGCGTCGACGGCATGCCGCTGCGGCGCACTCGCGCGCTGGTGCCAGCTGCTCGTCACGCTCGGCGGCGACGGCACGGTGCTCGCCGGCGCGCGGGCGATGGCCGGCGGGCGTGGCGCACTGCTGCCGATCAACCTCGGCGGCCTCGGCTTCCTCACCGTCGCCGAGACCGCGAGCTGGGCCAGGCGGTGCGCGCCACGCATGAGCGGCGCGTGGCCGCTCGTCCGCGCGCCGCGTGCTGAGCGCGCTCGTGCGACGTCGCGGCCGCACCGGTCGCGCGCGGGCTGGCGATGAACGACGCCGTGATCAAGGCCGCCGGCGGCTACGCCGCCGTCCACCTGCGGCTCACGGCGCTCGGCGCCGACCTCGGGCACCTGGTCGCCGACGGCCTGATCGCCGCGAGCGCCGCCGGCTCGACCGCGTACTCGCTCTCGGCCGGCGGGCCGCTCGCTGGCGCCCGACGTGGAGGCGATGGTGGTGACGCCGGTGTGCCCGCACTCGCTCGGCAGCCGACGCGCTCGTGCTGGCTCCGGGCACCGAGCTCATGGTGCAGCGTGCTCGGCTCGTTCGATCACGTCGTGCTCCTGCTGCTCGACGGGCCAGAGACAGCGTGGGCCTCGCGGCGCAGGACGAGGTCCGCGTCCGCCTCGACAAGAAGAGCGTGCGCGGATCGTCCACAACCCCGAGCGTCCGTTCGCGCATGTCGCTGCAGCGCAAGCTCGGCTGGCAGGGCAGCCGCAAGCGGAGTATGTGACGTGCTCGAGCGCCTGCGCATCCGCGATCTCGGCACTGGTCGGCGACGCCGAGGTCGGAATGCTGGCCCCGGGCTCAACGTCATCACCGGGCGAGACCGGCGGCGGGCAAGTCGCTGCTCGTTCAGTCCGTCAACCTGGCTGGTGGGCGAGCGCGCCGACAGCCGACTGCGTGCGCGACGGCGCGAAGCTCGCGGGCGTCGAGGGCGAGTTCCGCCTCGACGGCCGCAGCCGCGCGACGCGCGCGCGCGAGCTGCTCGCAGAGTGGGGCGTCGGAGTTCGACGGCGAGACGCTGATCGTGCGCCGCGAGGTGCAGGGCGCGGGACGAGTCACGCGCGCTCGTCAACCAGTCGCCGCGCTCACGCAGCGGTTCGCTCAAGCGGCTCGGCGAGATCGCTCGCCGACCTCCACGGCCAGCACGAGCACCAGAGCCTGTTGCGCGCGGACGCGGGGCTCGAGGTCACGATCGACCGGCGCGGCGTTGCCTCGAGCGCGAGCGCGTACTGCGCGCGCAAGCGCTCGCCGCGCTGGCACGAGGCGACCGCGAGCACTCGAGCGCCTCGCAGGCTCGCTCGCCGGCGTTCGCGGAGCGGCGCGAGTTCATGATGGCCAGCGCGGCGCGCGAGCTCGACGAGGCGCACGCTCCGCGTCGGCGAGGAGGAAGCGCTGGCGCGTCGAGGCCGGCGCGCCTCGCGCACGCCGACCGGCTGCGGGCGCTGGCTGGCGACCAGAGCGCTCGATCGGCTCGCCGACGGAGGCGACGCTGCAGCGCGCTGCACCGCACGCCGCGCGCGTGCGATCGAGCAGGCGGCGGCGCTCGATCCCGACGCTCGCCGAGATCGCGCCGACTGCTGCGAAGAGGCGCGCATCGCCGCGGGCGAGGCCGCGCGCGCGCTCGCGGACTACGCCGGCGCGGCTCGAGTCGGATCCCAGGCAGCGCTCGAGCGCATCGAGGCGCGGCGCGACACTGATCGCGCGCCTCGCGCGCAAGCACCGCCGCGCGGTCGCCGGAGCTGCTGGCGTGGCGCGAGGAGCTGCGCGACGAGCTGGCGACGGGCGAGGACGCCGAGAGGCGCGCTCGCCGCGCGCCGCGCGAGCAGCGTCGCGCGCGCGCGCGCGGACGTGCGCCGCGGCGGCGCGCGCTGTCGCCCGAAGCGCCGCGCGGCGGCGCGCGACGTGGAGCACGCAGCATCACGCGCGAGCTCAAGCCGCTCGGGCTCCGGCACGCGCGCATCGAGTTCGCCGCTCGAGCCCGACTGGAGGGCGACGAGCTTCCGCGCGCACGGCGCTCGACGACGTCGAGATGACCGCTTCAGCGCCAACGCGGGCGAGCCGCCGGCGCCGACTCCAGAGGATCGCGTCCGGCGGGGAGCTTTCGCGGGTCATGCTGGCTCTCAAGACGCGCGCTGGAAGCCCAAGACCGCGTTGACGTTCTGCTCTTCGACGAAGTAGATTCCGGCATCGGCGGCGCGGTCGCCGCAGGCGGTCGGGGAGCGACTCCGGCGGCTCGCCCGCCACCGCCAGGTCGTGTGCGTGACCCACCTACCCATGATCGCCGCGCTCGCCCGCCATCACCTGCGCGTCACCAAGCGCGTCGCCCGGGTCGCACGCACGGTGCGCGTCGATGGCGCTCGATCGAGCGACGCCGCGCGTCGAGGAGCTGGCGCGCATGCTGGCGCGGCGACCGCGTGACCGAGACCACGCGCCGCCAGGCGCGCGAGCTGCTCGCGCGCCGCGTGGCGCATCGCCCGCGATGATCGTCCCCTCGCTCGCCGAGTTCCGCGCGCTGGCCAAGGAGCGGCAAGCTGGTCCCGATCTACCGCGAGGTGTTCGCGGATCACGGACACGCCGGTCTCGGCGTTCCGCAAGATCGACGACGGCCCGTACGCGTTCCTGCTCGAGAGCGTCGAGGGCGGCGAGAAGTGGGGGCGCTACTCGATCCTCGGCAGCCGCCCGTCGCATGGTGTTCATCGCGCGCGGCGACCGCTGCGAGACTCCACGAGGGCGGCAAGGTCACGCGGCACGAGCGCCATCCGCTCGAGGAGCTGGGCGACCTGCTCGCAGCGAGCATCAGGCGATCGCGCTGCCGGGCCTGCCGCGCTTCTGCGGCGGCGCGGTCGGCTACTTCGGCTACGACGCGGTGCGCTGGTTCGAGCGCGCTGCCGGCGCAGCCCGCAGGACGATCTCCGGCTGCCGGACGCGGTGTTCATGTTCGGCGACGTGGTGAGCGTGTTCGACAACCTCGCGCACACGCTCAAGGTCGTCGACGCACGCGCGCGGCGGCGACGACCCCGACGCCGCCTACGCCGCGGCGGTGTCGCGCGCTCGACGCCGAGGTCGCGCGGCTCTCAGCGCGCGCTGCCGTGGGCGAGCCCGGCGCCGGCCCGAGCGCGCCCGAGCCGTCGTCGACCGCGACCCAGCCGAGCAGTTCCTGCGCGGCGGTCGAGCGGGCGCAGGAGCACATCCGCGCCGGCGACATCTTCCAGGTCGTGCTGAGCCACCGCATGAGCGCGCCAGGTGCCGCAGCCGGCGTTCGAGGCCTACCGCGCGCTGCGCGTGACCAACCCGTCTCCTTACATGTACTTCCTGCGGCTCGGCGACTTCTGTCTCGGTGGGCTCGTCGCCCGAGGCGCTGGTGCGCCGCACCGACGGCGTGGTCGAGGTGCGGCCGATCGCCGGCACGCGCGCCGCGCGGCCGCAACGCCGACGAGGACCAGCGCGCTCGAGGAGGAGCTGCGCGCGAGCGACAAGGAGCGGGCCGAGCACGTCATGCTCGTCGACCTCGGGCGCAACGACGTCGGCCGCGTGGCCGAGTTCGGCACGGTCGAGACCAACGAGTACATGAAGGTCGAGCGCTACTCGCAGGTCATGCACCTGGTGTCGAACGTGCGCGGCCGGCGCCCGGCCGGACTCAAGCCGCTCGACATCGTGCGCGCCTGCTTCCCGGCCGGCACCGTGTCCGGGGCGCCCAAGGTGCGGGCGATGGAGATCATCGAGGACCTGGAGCCGGTGCGCCGCGGCGTCTATGCGGGCGCGGTCGGGCACTTCGACTATCATGGCAACCTCGATCTGTGCATCGCCATCCGCACGCTGGTCTACGCGAACGGGCACGCGCACTGGGGCGTCGGGCGCCGGCATCGTCGCCGACTCCGAGCCCGACGCGGGAGTGGGAGGAGACGCTGAACAAGGGGCGCGCGCTGTGGCTGCGCGGTGCAGCGCGCGCGAGCGGGGGCAGCGCGATGATCGCGGTCATCGACAACTACGATTCGTTCACCTACAACCTGGTCCAGTACCTGGGCACGCTCGGCGCCGCGATCGAGGTGTTATCGCAACGACGCGATCACCGTCGACGCGCTGGCCGCGCGGCCGCTCGAGGGCGTGGTGATCTCGCCCGGGCCCGGCGAGCCGCAGCGACGCCGGCATCTCCGAGGCCGCGATCCGCGCGCTCGCCGGGCCAGGTGCCGATCCTCGGCGTGTGCCTCGGCCACCAGGCGCTCGGCGAGGTCTACGGCGGCAAGGTCGTGCGCGCGCGCGGCTCATGCACGGCAAGACCAGCCCGATCCTGCACCAGCGGCCGCGGCGTGTTCGCCGGGCTCGACAATCCGTTCGAGGCGACGCGCTACCACTCGCTGATCGTCGAGCGCGAGATCGCTGCCCGACGTGCTCGAGATGGTGGCGTGGACGCCGGAGGGCGAGATCATGGGGCTCAAGCACCAGCGAGCACGAGACCTGGGGCGTGCAGTTCCATCCCGAGTCGGTGCTGACGCGTCCGGGACTCAAGCTGATCGAGAACTTCCTCACCCTGTGCCGCCAGCAGCAGGAGCGCGTCGTCGAGCGCGATGATCCAGACCGCCGATCGCGCGCGCGCGTCGACGCGCGAGGACTCTGACGCGCGAGCTGGCGCGCGCGCGCATGGAGCAGGTGCTCGCCGGCGAGGCGACGCCCGCGCAGATCGGCGGCGCTCGCGGTCGCGCTGCGCATGAAGGGCGAGACACCGGACGAGATCGCCGGCATGGCGGAGGCGATGCGCGCGCGCGTCCAGCCGATCCGCACGCGCCGCGCGCCCGCTGATCGACACCTGCGGCACCGGCGGCGACAACGCCGGCACGTTCAACATCTCGACCACGGTCGCGATCGTCACCGCGTCGTGCGGCGTCGCGGTCGCCAAGCACGGCAACCGCGCGGTCTCGAGCCGCACCGGCAGCGCCGACGTGCTCGAGTCGCTCGGCGTGCGCATCGATCTCACGCCGGAGAGCGCGGCGCGCTCGCTCGACCTGCTCGGCATCACGTTCCTGTTCGCGCCCAACTACCACACCGCGCTGCGCCACGCCGCCGGCCCGCGCCGCGAGATCGGCGTGCGCACCGTGTTCAACGTGCTCGGCCCGCTCACCAACCCCGCGGGGCGCCACCGCCAGCTGCTCGGCGTCTACGCGGACTCGCTGGTGCGCCCGGTCGCCGAGGTGCTGCGCGCAGCTCGGCAGCCGAGCGCGCCTGGGTGGTGCACGGGCGCGACGGCCTCGACGAGCTGACGGTGTTCGCGAACGCCCACGTCGCCGAGCTCGGACGAACGGCACGATCCGCGAGTTCGAGGTCGACCCGAACGGCTACGGCCTCGCCACGCAGAGCGCGACGGACGTCGCCGGCGGCGACGCGGCCATGAACGCCGAGAAGATCCGCGCGCGTGCTCGGCGGGCGAGAAGGGCGCGGCGCGCGACGTCGTGCGTGCTCAACACCGGCGCCGCACTCGTCGTCGCGGGGTCGCGCAGGACCTCGGCGCGGGCGTGGCACTGGCGGCCGAGGCGATCGATTCGGGGAAGGCGCAGACCAAGCTCGACGAGCTCGCGGCCTTCCGCGGGTGACCGGCGCGGCGCCGCCGGAAGCGGTGGGCGGAACGCCGTCGCCGCTCGAGGATGACACGAGGAACCCCAACATGAACGAATTCCGCATCGACCATCGGCGGTGCGCGTGAACGAGCCCGCCCGCGTCGACGTCCTGAGCCGCATCGTCGACGATCGCCGCCGCCGCATCGACGAGGCGCGGCTGCGCGTCCCGGGCCACGAGCTCACGGCACGGCTCGCCGCGCCGGCCGGCCCGGTGGCCGCCTCGAGCGCGCGCTGAGGCGCGGGCCGGCGAGCGCTCCCTCAAGCTGCTGTGCGAGGTGAAGCGGGCGTCGCCGTCCAGGGCGTGCTGCACGCCGGCGTCGACCCGGTCGCGACCGCGCGGCTCTACGAGGCGGGCGGCGCGGCCGCGATCTCGCTCGTCACCGAGCCCGACCACTTCCAGGGCGATCCGGCGTGGATGGACGCGGTGCGGCCCGCGGTCGCGCTGCCGATCCTGCATGAAGGACTTCGTCGCTCGACTCCTACCAGCTCCTCGACGCCGCGGTGCGCGGCGCGGACGGCGTGCTGCTGCTCGCGGCGCTGCTGTCGGACGTCCAGCTCCAGCGTCTCGATCGGCGAGGCGCCGGCTGCTCGGGCTCGATCCGCTGGTCGAGGTGCACGACGAAGCCGAGCTGCGCCGTGCGGTGCGCGCCGGGCGCCACGATGGTCGGCATCAACCACCGCGACCTGCGCACGCTTCGAGGTCGACCTCGAGGTGTCGACGCGACTGCTGCCGCTCGTGCCGCCGCTCGTCACGGCGGTGGCGGAGAGCGGCGTGTCGAGTCCCGACCAGACCTCGCCGCCTGCGCGCGACGCGCTGCGACGCGGTGCTGATGGGCGAGGTGTTCATGACCAGCGCGGATCCCGCGGGCACGCTGGCCACGCTCATCCAGGCGGCGCGCGGATGAGCTCGCCGCACCGTCGTCAAGGTGTGCGGCATCACGCGCCTCGAGGACGCGCGGGTCGCGCTCGAGGCGGGCGCCGACTGGCTCGGCTTCGTGGTCAAGCACGACGGCCCGCGCGCGATCGACATCGAGCGCGCGCGGGCCATCGCCGAGGCCATCGACGGCGCCGTCACCGTGGCGGTGATGGTGGCGCCCGAGCCCGAGGAGGCGCTGGCGCTGGCGCGGCGCATGCGCGCGCGGCGCGTCCAGCTCCACCGCGTCGACGCCGCGCGCTGGCCGGTCGATTTCCCGCTCCCGATCACGATCGCGGTGCCGGTCGCGAGCGACGGCTCGCTCACCACGCCGCTGCCGCGCGAGCTGCATACCGTGATGCTCGACACCGCGCACGACACGCTCGCCGGCGGGACCGGCCGCGCGTTCCCGTGGGAGACGGCGCGCGTGGTGGCGGCGACCCGGCCGGTCGTGCTCGCGGGCGGATTGGGCGAGGACAACGTCGCCGACGCGATCGCGATCGTGCGGCCGTTCGGGGTCGACGCCTCGTCCCGGCTCGAGGTCGCGCCCGGCATCAAGGATCCCGACCGCGTGCGGCGCTTCGTCGCCGAGGTGAGGCGCTGCGATGAGCATCACGGCACCGCCGCCTGAGGCCGGGCACTTCGGGCCCTACGGCGGACGCTTCGTCCCCGAGACCCTGGTCCATGCCCTGGACGAGCTGGAGCAGGAGTACGCGCGCGCGCGCCGACGAGGCATTCGCCCGAGAGCTCGATGACACGCTGCGCGACGTTCGCCGGCCGTCCGAGCCCGCTGCTCGAGGCGCGCCGGTTCGCCGAGGCCGCCGGCTGCCGCGTGTTCCTGAAGCGCGAGGACCTGCTCCACACCGGCGCGCACAAGATCAACAACACGATCGGCCAGTGCCTGCTCACCCGGCGGATGGGCAAGCCGCGCGTGATCGCCGAGACCGGCGCCGGCCAGCACGGCGTCGCGACCGCGGCGGCGGCGCGCCGCGTTCGGCCTCGAGTGCGTCGTCTACATGGGCGTCGAGGACATGCGCCGCCAGCACCTGAACGTCGAGCGCATGAAGCTGCTCGGCGCCGAGGTGCGCGGCGTCGACGCCGGCAACGCGCACGCTCAAGGACGCGATCAACGAGGCGATGCGCGACTGGGTCGACGCGCGTGCAGCGACACGCACTACGTGCTCGGCTCGGTGCTCGGCCCGCATCCGTTCCCGACGATGGTGCGCGACTTCCACCGCGTGATCGGGATCGAGGCGCGCGCGCAGTTCGACGCGCCAGGTCGGCGGCCTGCCCGACGTGCTCGTCGCGTGCGTGGGGGGGCAGCAACGCGATCGGGCTGTTTCACGCGTTCCTCGGCGATCCGCAGGTGCGCAAGGTGGGCGTCGAGGCCGGCGGGCATGGGCTCGCCTCAGCGGCAAGCACGCGGCGCGTGTCCCCGAGCACAGCGTCGGCGTGCTCCACGGCACGCGCACGCTCGTGCTTGCAGGACGCGCGCGGCATGATCCGCGAGACCCACTCGGTGTCGGCCGGACTCGACTACCCGGCGCTCGGCCCCGAGCACGCGTGGCTCGCCGATCAAGGGCTCGCCGAGTACTCGGTCGCCGACCGACCGACGAGGCGATCGCCGCGTTCCAGGCGCTGTCGCGGCTCGAGGGCATCCTGCCCGCGCTCGAGACGCGCACGCGCTCGCGTGGGTGCTGCGCGAGGGGAAGAGCCTGCGGCGCGTTACGCGCGTGTCGTCAATCTCTCCGGACGCGGCGACAAGGACGTGAACGAGGTGCTGCGGGTGCTGGAGGCAGAGCGTCTGAGGCTGGGGAGCCGAACACGCCACTTTGCCGCGTCGGCATGACACGGGACCTGGTGGACCCGAGACGCGAGGCGTGCCCCTGCACACCGCATGGAACCGCCGCGCGCCTGTGGTATAAACGCGGGCTACGCGCCCGTAGCTCAATTGGATAGAGCGTTAGCCTCCGGAGCTAAAGGTTACAGGTTCGATTCCTGTCGGGCGCACTTCGACCCTCCCGCCCGAAGCGGTCACCCGCGTGCCCACCGTGATCGCCCCGCAGTCGACCGTCGCCGGCGCGCCCGAGACGTCCCCGCGTGACCTCCGATCCCGATCGCGATCCCGCGAGGCCGGCCGACGCCGACGCCGCGCGCTTCGAGCCGCGCGCCGCGCGTGAGATGGCGAGCATGTTCGACGACGTGTCGGACCGCTACGAGCCGCTCAATCGCCTCCTGTCACTCGGACGCGACGCGGCGTGGCGCGAGGCGATGTGGCGCGAGGTCCCGGACGAAGGCGCGCATCGTGCTCGATCTGTGCACTGGGAACGGCGCCTCGCTCCCCGGGCTTCGACAACCCGGCCGCCTCGTGATCGGCATCGACGTCAGCCTGCGCATGCTGCGACACGCGGCCGACGAGCAGGGTCGCGCGGGATGGGCGCCGCGACTCGTGTGCGCGGACGGGTTCCGGATGCCGCTGCGCTCGGGGCTCGTCGACGCCGTCACGGTCGCGTTCGGCGTGCGCAACCTCGAGGCCGCGCGGCGAGGCGCTGGCGGAGATCGCGCGCGTCCTGCGCCCGGGCGGCACGCTGATCGTGCTCGAGGCGACCGCGCCGCGCCCGGGCCCGTTCTCGGGCGTCCACGCGTTCTACCTCACGCGCGTCGTCCCGTTCGCGGGACGGCTGTCGCACGATCCCAGCGCGCTACGCGTACCTGAGTCGATCGATCCCTCGAGTTCGGCGACGGCGACGCGTTCGAGCGGGATCTCGCGCGAGCAGGGTTGCGGTGCGCTACGCCTGGCATCGTTCCTGCTCGGCGCGACGACGGCTGTGGGTGGCCGAGAGCGGGGCGCGATCGCGGGGGAGGTCAGGGCGCCGCCGCCGTGCAGGGCGCAACGATGGGCCAATCGGCGCGGGGCAGAGTGCCCACACGCGCCTCCCGCCGAGTCCAGGAATGGAGGACGTGGAGCCTGGTCCAGCTCGGGGTGACGGTGGTCCTCCTCGCCTCCTGATCTGGGCGTGGCGCGTGTACGCGATTTCAGGCGGGGACCTGCCGTTACAGCCCTGGCAGCGGCAAATGATGAAGGTCCTGTTGGCCGCCGGCGTGCCTCGGTTTCGCGTTTCGAGCCTTCGCTCTGGCCGCCCGAATCCTCGGCGCGACCTCCGTCGCTAGCCTCCTGCCGTGCATGGCATAAGCGTTGCCATCCTCAGCGGGGCTTTTCGCGTACCCACGTTCACGCCAGGGGCAGGATGCTCGCGCGCGAGACGATTCTGGAAGCACTGCCGGAGCTGTCCTCGGGAGCCGCGGCCATGACGCCGACGGAGCTCGCGGATCGCGTGCTCCGGCTCGCGCTCGCGCTCATCGACGCCGAGGGCGCCGTGTTGGTCACGACCCACAACCGCTCCTGCAACCGCTCGCGGCGCCTGCGCGACGCCGAGGCCTCGGAGCTGTTGCCGGCGCCACGCGACGGCACGCGCTTCACGCGCCTCCTGAGCCGCACGCCGTATCCGTTCGCGACGCTCGATCTGTCGCACGACGCGCGCGCGTCCACGCACGATGGCTGTCCCGGCGTCGACGCCGGCCCGGCGCTGTTCATCCCGCTCAAGCCGCGCGACCAGTCGCCGGGCTATCTCGCCGTCTACCGGGCGCGCAACGCGACCGCGTTCGGGCGCGACGAGATTCGCACCGCCACGCTGCTCGCCGCCAGCACGTCGCTGGCGCTCGAGAACCGGCGGCTCGGCCACGACCTCCAGCGGCTCGCCATCACCGACGACCTCACGCAGGTCTACAACTACCGCTACCTGAAGACCTGCCTGCGCCGCGAGATCAAGCGCGCCACGCGCTTCAAGCAGGTGCTGTCGGTGGTGATGCTCGACGTCGACAATCTCAAGGCCTACAACGACCGCAACGGACACCTCGCGCGGCAGCTACCTGCTCAGGGAGTTGGCCGGGCTGTGCGCACAGCAGGTCCGGTCGTTCGGACGTGCTCGCCAAGTACGGCGGCGACGAGTTCACCATCATCCTGCCGCAGACCGAGCGGGAGGGGCGCGCGGTCGTCGCCGAGCGCGTACGCGACGCCGTCGAGAAGCACGCGTTCGCGCTGTCGCGTCCCGGCGAGATGACGGTGAGCCTCGGGGTGGCGACATTCCCCGAAGATGGGACCGATCCGCTCAGTCTGCTGCAGGCATCGGATCGCGCGCTGTACCCGCCAAGCGAAAGGGGCGCAACCGGTCGAGATCCGGCACGAGGAGGCCGCATGACCTCCGCGCTTCGGCGGCATTCGTTGACCCATTGGAAGAGCGGCTGTTAGACTGCCCGGTCCGGATGCGCCGTGGGCATCCGGTTTCGTGTTGGCGGCACAGGAGGTTCGGTGTCGGAAGCGATTGGAATCGGCGTCGTCGGAACGGGCGATTGGGGTGCCAACCTCATCCGCAACTTCGCCGCGTTGCCCGGCTGCTCGCTGAACGCTCTGTGTGACTCGGATGCTCAGCGGCTCGCGGCCACGGTGGCGAAGCACCCGAAGGCCCGCGCCGTCCCGCGTCTCGAGGATTTGGCGAACGCTCAGGACGTCCAGGGCGTCGTCGTGTCGGCGTCGGCGGTGAGCCACTACCCGATCGCCAAGACGCTGCTCGAGGCCGGCAAGGACGTCTACGTCGAGAAGCCGCTGGCGCTCCAGGTCGACCACGCCGAGGAGCTGGTGCGCGCTCGCCGAGCGGCACAAGCGCATCCTCATGGTCGGGCACCTGCTGCTGTTCCACCCGGCGGTGCGCTATCTCAAGACGATGGTCGAGCGCGGCGAGCTGGGCGACCTCTACTACATCTATTCGCAGCGCGTGAACCTGGGCAAGGTGCGCACGGACGAGAACGCGCTGTGGAGCTTCGCGCCCCACGACCTGTCGGTCATCCTCCACCTGCTCGGGCAGGAGCCGATCGACGTGGTCGCCCGCGGCTCGGCATTCCTGCAGGGCAAGGTCGAGGACGTGCGTGTTCGTCGACCTGCGCTTCGCCGGCGGCCGGATGGCGCACGTCCACGTGTCGTGGCTCGACCCGCACAAGCTGCGCAAGTTCACCGTCGTCGGCAGCCGCAAGATGGTCGTGTTCGACGACATGGAGGCGAGCGAGAAGATCCGCATCTACGACAAGGGCGTCGACCGCGTCGGCGCAGGTCGTGTCGTACGGCGACGCCCTCACGGTGCGCAGCGGCGACATCGTCATCCCCAAGATCTCGCTGCAGGAGCCGCTCCGCATCGAGTGCCAGCACTTCGTCGACTGCGTGCGCGACCGCAAGGCGCCGCTCACCGACGGCATGGACGGCCTGCGGGTCGTCAAGGTGCTCGCCGCGGCGCAGGCGTCGCTCGAGCGCGGCGGCGCGCCGGTGGCGATCGCGCGCGAGCGCGGCGGGGGTGTCGTGAACAGCGTCGATCCGTGCACGAGCACCGCGGCCGTGGGGCGGGCACGACGATGGGCGAGGGCTGCGTCATCGGCGCCGAGCGTCCGGCTCGGCACCGGCTGCCGGCTCGGCCACCACGTCGTGATCCACGCCGACACGGTGATCGGGAACGACGTCCGCATCGACGACCACGCCACGCTCGGCAAGCTGCCGATGCGGGCCGCGAACTCGGCGACCACCAAGGAGCAGGAGCTGCCGCCGCTCACGGTGGGCGACCTGAGCATCGTCGGCACCGGCGTCGTGCTGCTATCGCGGCGCCGCGATCGACGGCAAGGTGCTGATGGCGGACCTGTGCACCGTGCGCGAGAACGTCACGGTCGGGCGCGGCACGATCGTCGGGCGCGGCGTCACGGTCGAGAACTTCTGCACCGTCGGCCGCTACTGCAAGCTCGAGAGCGAGTGCTACATCACCGCGTACTCGACGCTCGAGGATCGCGTGTTCATTGCACCCGGGCGTGGTGACCTCGAACGACAACTACGTCGGCCGAACGGCCGAGCGCTTCAAGCACTTCAAGGGCGTAACCGTGAAGAAGGGCGGACGGATCGGCGCCGGCTCGGTGATCCTGCCGGGCATCGTGATCGGCGAGGATGCGCTGGTCGCCGCGGGGTCGGTGGTGACGCGCGACGTTCCGCCGCGCACCATCGTCCTCGGCAAGCCCGCGCGCCCGTGGCGCACGGTGCCAGTCGAGCAGCTGCTCGAGAACCAGGGCTGGGTCGACGCGCTGACCCGGTAGACGGGCCGCCGAACGGCGCCCGAGGAGAAACGAAGGATGACTGCTTTGCCGACCAAGACGACGATGACAGGTGCCGCTGCTCGACCTCAAGGCCCAGTACAACGACATCCGCGCCGACATCGACGACGCCGTGCGCCGCGTCATGGAGAGCACGCGCTTCATCGGCGGGCCCGAAGTCACCGGCCTCGAGGAAGAGGTCGCGCGCTACTCGCAGAGCCCGCACGGCATCGCGTGCGCGTCGGGCACCGATGCGCTGCTGCTGCGCCTGCGGGCGCTCGAGGATCGGCCCCGGCGACGAGGTCGTCACCAGCGCCTACTCGTTCTTCGCCAGCGCCGGGACGATCGCCAACGCCGGCGCGCACGCCGGTGTTCGTGGACATCGACCCGCGCACCTACAACCTCGACGCCCATCGGCTCGAGGCCGCGATCACGCCGCGCACGCAAGCGCCGTCGTCGCCGTGCACCTCTACGGCCAGTGCTGCGACCTGACCGCGGTCAAGGCGGTGTGCGACAAGCACCAGGTGTGGCTGATCGAGGACGCGGCGCAGGCGATCGGCGCCGAGTGGGAGGGCAAGCGCGCCGGATCGGTCGGCGACTTCGGCTGCTTCTCGTTCTTCCCGTCCAAGAACCTCGGCGGCGCCGGCGACGGCGGCATGATCGTCACCCGCAGCGCCGAGCACGCGGACCGGCTGAGGCTGCTGCGCGAGCACGGCGCGCGTCCCAAGTACTACCACTCGATCGTCGGCACGAACTCGCGTCTCGACGCGCTGCAGGCGGCGATCCTGCGGGTCAAGCTCCGCCACCTCGACCGCTGGAGCGAGAGCGCGCGCCAAGAACGCCGACCTCTACGACCAGCTGTTCGACGGCTCGCGCATCGGACGGCCGCGCTCGCGATCCGCGCGCGCGCCACATCTACAACCAGTACGTGATCCGCGCCGAGGAAGCGCGACGAGCTCAGCGCAGTGGCTGACCGACCGCGGCATCGGCACCGAGGTCTACTATCCGGTGCCGCTCCACCTGCAGCAGTGCTTCGCCGGCCTCGGCTACAAGGCCGGCGACCTGCCGCACTCGAAGCCGCCGCCAACGAAACGCTCGCCCTGCCGATCTACCCCGAGCTCGGCGAGGAGCGGATCCGTTACGTCGCGCAGACCGTACGGGAGTTCGTGGACTCGTAAGGCCTCGTCACACCGTCCCGGTGGTTTCGCGTCTCCCGCCCTGAGACCGCCACCGGCCTGCACCCGAAACTCGGTGACGCCCGCCCCGGCGCCGCCGCGGTCGGACGCCGATGAACACGATGCAGCGCTCCACCGTGCGCGACCTGATGCGCCGGTGGACGAAGTGCGCGGCCTCACGGACGCGAACGACGCTCCCGAACGCCCGAGCCCGTGACGCACCGAGGCCTTGCTCGAGACGCTCAACGATCTCGTGCAGGAGCTCGAGCGCAGCCATCGCCGGCTGATCGAGACGAACGTCCAGCTCGGTCTCGCTCCGCGAGGTGGCGAGCGCGCGTCGTTCCACGTTCGAGAGCGAGGAGACAACGCGCATCGTCACGCGCTACCTGTGCCGCGCGTTCGGCTTCGACAGACGGCTTCCTGCTGCTCGGTCGACCACGAGGCGGGCGCATCGAGGGCACGTGGACGCAGCTCGACCAGGGCAAGGGCGCGCGATTCGAGATCTCCCTGCCGCTCACCGGCGACCACGGCGCCTCGACACGCGCCCTGTGGCTCAACCGCACGGTCGTCCACCATGCGCCACCGCGCCACGTCGCCGCGGTGCTGCCGGACGGCCACGCCGCTGCACGACGTGCTCGACGAGCTCGCCGGCGCCGTGTGCGTGCCGCTACGCCGCAGCCAGCCGTGAACACGCTGGGCCGAGCCGCACGAGCTGTGCGGCGCGCTGCGTGCTCGGGCGACATGCGGCGGTCATCGTGCCGCCGCCCGGAGCCGACGCCGCAGGCGTGGGCGTTCGAACGCGAGGAGCGACAGAAGGCACTGCCTGCGCCTGCGAGCTGAACCCGATGCTGGGCGTGATCGGCATGGCCGCGCCGCCGTCACGGCGTCGCTCGGCACCGGCGACATCACAGCAGCTCGAGTCGATCGCGATCTCGATCGCGCCGGTGGTCGAGAACGCGCGGCTCTACCCAGGATCTGCGACCGCAGCGAGCGGTTCCGCGAGCACGTGCTCGACAGCATGGCGAGCGCGCTGCGTCGCGGTCGGACATGCAGGGCCAGATCCTCACCTTCAACCGCGCCGCCGAGGAGCTGCTCGGCTTCCGCGAGGTGGACGGTGCTCGGGCGCTGCCGCTCGGCGCCGCTGTTCGGCTCGGACGGTGAGGCGCTGATGCGCGACGCGCTCGAGCAGCGGCGCGAGGCCGTGCGCGTCGAGACCGCTGCTGCGCACGCGACGGCGCGCGCCGCTGCCGGTGAGCCTCACGACGTCGCTGCTGCGCGACGACCGCCGCAGCATCTACGGCGCGATCGCCACGTTCGTCGACCTGACCCCGATCAAGCGCGCGGAGGAGCACGCGCAGCGCCTCGACCGCCTCGCGGCGCTCGGGCGCTTCACCTCGAGCGTCGCCCACGAGATCCGCAACCCGCTGACCGGGATCGGCGCCGGCGTCCAGTACCTGGCGCGCGCGCTCGGCGAGCGACGGGCCGCAGCGCGAGAACCTCGAGTTCATCCTGAGCGAGATCAAGCGGCCTCGACCGCATCGTCCAGGACCTGTTCGACGTCACGCACCCGCGCGGGCTCCAGCCTGCGCGTCGCGCCGGTCGAGGACACGCTGCAAGCGCGCCGTCGCAGTGCCTCGACGCGCTGCACGTCCGAGCGCGGCGTGCGCGTCGAGCTCGAGCTCGACGCCCGCGCACGCCGCCGGTGTCGCACGACCGCCGACCAGATCGAGCAGGTGTTCATCAACCTCGTCAAGAACGCGCTCGAGGCGTCGCCTCGCCGGGTCCACGCTTCGCATCGCGGTCGAGGTCGCGTCGGTGGCGGCCCGCGGTGGCACGCGGCACCGCGAGACGCCCGGCGCGTGGCGATTCGTGTCGACGGACCAGGGGCGTCGGGATCGGCGCCGGATCAGTCTGAAGACGCGTGTTCGAGACCGTTCTTCACCACCGAAGCCCGGAGGGACCGGGCTCGGACTCTACATCAGCCACGACATCGTCAAGCGCCATGGCGGCAGCCTGACCGTGCACGAGCGAGCCCGGCCGGGGCGCCACGTTCGCGGTGGAGCTGCCGCTGGAAGCAACGGAGGATCGCCATGAGCAAGGCCAACATCCTGGTGGTGGACGATCAGGACTCGATCCGCCACTTTCGTGAGCAAGGCGCTCGAGGACGACGGGCTTCACCGTCTCAGCGACGGGCTCGGTGCGCGAGGCGCGCGAGGTCGATCGAGCGGGACATGCCCGATCTCGCCATCCTCGACCTCAAGCTGCCCGACGGCACCGGGCTCGAGCTGCTGCGCGAGATCAAGCGCACGCAGCCCGAAGTGCCGGTGATCATGATGACCGCCTTCGGCGAGCTCGAGACCGCCGTCGAGGCGATGAGCGCCGGCGCGTTCTGGTTCGTGAAGAAGCCGTTCCAGAACGAAGAGCTGCTGGCCCTGGTCGACCGCGCGCTCGAGTCGCAGAAGCTGTGGATCGAGCTGCGCCGCCTGCGCCATCAGCGCGTTCGCCGACGAGGACTTCCTCGCACTCGGCGAGCCCCTCGATGCAGGAGGCCTACGCGATCGCCGAGCAGGTGCGCGCGCGGCGACACGACCAGCGTGCTGATCGAGGGCGAGAGCGGCACCGGCAAGGAGTACTTCGCCAACCTGATCCACCGCATGAGCGCGCGCGCACGACAAGCCGTTCGTCGAGATCAACTGCGCGGCGATCCCGAGCGAGCTGCTCGAGAGCGAGCTGTTCGGCCACGAGAAGGGCGCATTCACCGACGCGCGCGCGCAGAAGCTCGGGCTCATGGAGCTGGCCGACCGGCGGCACGCTGTTCCTGGACGAGATCGGAGAGATGAGCCCGATGCTCCAGGTCGAAGCTGCTGCGCGTGCTCGAGCGCCGCACGCTTCAAGCGCGTCGGCGGCACCAAGGACATCAACGTGAACATGCGCATCCTGTCCGCGACCAACCAGGACCTCGAGCGGATGGTGCGGGAGGGAGGCTTCCGCGAGGACCTCTACTACCGCCTCAAGGTCGTGCCGCTCTACGTTCCGCCGCTTCGCGAGCGCAAGGAGGACATCCTCCCGCTTGTCGCGGCTGTTCATGGACCGCTTCACGCGTCAGTTCAGGAAGGCGCTTCAAGGACATCTCGCCCGCGGCCGAGCGCCTGCTGATCGACTATCCGTGGCCCGGGAACATCCGCGAGCTGAAAAACATGTTCGAGCGCACGGTGCTGCTCGAGAACGGTCCGGTGCTCGAGGGGCATCACCTGAAGCTCGCCTCGCGCCCCCGCCCGGCGTCCGACGCGTCGCTGGGTCAGCGCATTGACGAGAGTGCTGACGAGTCCGATTTCGTCCGCGCGGAATTCCGTTCGAAACGCTCGTCGAGAACTGGAGCGCGCCTTGATCCTGCGTGCATCGTATGCTACCAAGTGGAATCAGAGTCGTACGGCGGATGTGCTCAACCTCAAGCGCGACAAGCTGCGCTACCGGATGAAGATGTACAGATCCACCCGGACGGGCGCCCCGGGGATTCGCGAAACGAGAGCCACGATCGAGGCGAGGAAGCGGCATAAGACGGTCGCAGGCGCACTGCTCTTGGGGTTCGCCGTGCTGGGGTGCTCGTGCGCGTACACGACCAGCACGGCTCAGCTGCCGTCGCATCTGCGCACCGTCGCGGTGCCCGTGTTCGAGAACTCGACCGCCGAGTACAACCTCGAGCAGGACGTCACGGCGGCGGTGATCGCGGCGCTTCGTCCAGGACAACCATCTCAAGGTCGTCGACGAGCGCACGGCGGACTGCGTCGTGCGCGGTAAGATCATCGAGTATCGGAACTCCGTGTTCGGCATCCAGACCAGCAACGACATCGCGCAGGAGTATCGCGTGACGATCGGCATCGAGATCGTGTTCAGGACCTGGTGAAGAACCGCGAAGTCTGGAACGACAAGGCCCTGGTGAAGACGGCGAACTACTACGTCCAGGACGTGCCCGGACACCCCGCTCAATCCGAGATCGACGGCCGCAAGACCGCCATCGCCAAGCTCGCCGATGAAATCTTCAGCCGGTCGGTCGAAAGCTGGTAGCGCCGGCGCGGGCGCGACGCCGCGCCCGCGTCGCGCTCCGCCCGCCCGCGTCCCGGGGCCGTGGAGCCGCGGCGCCGTGCGTCGCCGCCGGTCGGGCTGCGCGGCGTGCTGGAAGCGTTCGACGGCGCCACGTTCCCGTCCTCGCTCTACCTCGAGGGGCCGAGCGAGCCGACTAAGGTGGCCCTGCTCGCCGAGCTGCACGCGGCGTGGGCGGCGGCGTGTCCGGAGTCCCTGCGCGCGACCGTGCTGCGCACCGCCGAGACCGGCGTCGACGAGATCCTGGCCGCCTACCAGAGCGTCTCGCTGTTCAGCCCGCGCGATCTGGTGATCGTGCTCGACATCGAGGACCTGGGGGCGCAGCGAGAAGCGCGTCGAGGCGCTGGCGATCGGCATCGCGCAGGCAGACCAGCGGCTCGACGATCGTGCCTCGTCGAGTCGGCGGGCGACGGCATGCGCAAGACGCTCGAGCTGCCGCTGCGCGCCGCGTGCGCCGTCCGCGTCGAGCTGGTGCCGCCTGGACGCGCCGAGCTGTTGGCGTGGGGCAGGCGTCGCTTCCGCCGCGAGAACGCTGACGCCGAGGACGGCGTGCTCGAGGCGCTCGTCGAGGCGTGCGAGAAGGCGATCCGCTCGCGTTCTTCAGCGAGCTCGACAAGCTGTGCGTGGGCTCGCGCGTCACGGCGCGCCTGACGCGGGCGGAGGTGCAGCCCTGCTGCGTCCGGTCGTGGGATCCGATCTGCCCGACTACCTCGCCGCCGTGGCCTTGGGCCACACGGGCCTCGCGACCCAACGGCTCGGACGCCTGCTCGCCGCCGGCGTGGGAGAGGGACGGTGCTGTTCTCGCTCTCCAACCTGGTCGGCGGCGCGCTCGGCGGCTGGGCGCGATACCGCGACGCCAGCGCCGCGCTCAGACGCCGCTCGAGCCCGACCGAGCTGGGCCGCGCCCTCGACGCGATGTACCGCGCCGAGGCGGCGTGGAAGGGCGGCCGCGCCGACGTCGTCGCGGTGCTCGAGCAGGCGACCCGCACGCTGTGCGGGCTCGCCTAGCCCCCACCCGCGGCGTCCGATCCGACCGAGCGCCACGGGCCCTCGGCGCGTCCCCTCGCCGACATGACGTCGCTCCGTCGAGTCGCTATGCTCCGCCGCTCACTTTCGCCTGCGAGGATTCCCAAGCCATGAAGTGGTTCCCCTTCGCCGACGTCGAGCCGCGCTGGCAGCGCGCTCTGGGAGAGAGCGCGGCTGCTTCCGCGCGCGCGACGACTCCGACCGGCCGAAGTTCTACTGCCTCGACATGTTTCCGTATCCCTCGGGCACCGGGCTCCACGTCGGCCACCTCGAGGGCTACACGGCGACCGACATCCTGTCGCGCTACAAGCGCATGCGCGGCTTCAACGTGCTCCACCCGATGGGCTGGGACGCCTTCGGTCTGCCGGCCGAGCAGTACGCGGTCAAGACCGGCGTCCACCCCGCGATCACGACGCGCGCAGAACATCGCCAACTTCCGGCGCCAGATGAAGCGCGTCGGCCTGTCGCTACGACTGGGACCGCGAGATCGACACCACCGACCCTGACTACTACCGCTGGACGCAGTGGATCTTCCTCAAGCTCTACGAGCGCGGGCTGGCCTACGTCGCCGAGGTGCCGGTCAACTGGTGCCCCGAGCTGGGCACGGTGCTGGCGAACGAGGAGGTCATCGACGGCAAGAGCGAGGTCGGGGGCTTCGACGGTCATCCGCCGGCCGATGCGCCAGTGGGTGCTGAAGATCACCGCCTACGCCGACCGCCTGCTCGAGGACCTGGCGCTGGTCGATCTGGCCGGCGAGCACGCTCGAGATGCAGCGCAACTGGATCGGCCGCTCGATCGGCGCCGAGGTGGACTTCCCGACTCGACGGGCGCGACCGGCAACAGTGCGCATCTTCACCACGCGGCCCGACACGCTGTTCGGCGCGACCTACATGGTGCTCGCGCCCGAGCACCCGCTGGTGCCGGTCGTCACGGCGCCCGAGCAGCGCGCCGACGGTCGAGGCGTACCGCGCGGCCGCGGCGCGCAAGAGCGATCTCGCAGCGCAGCGAGCTGGCGACCGAGAAGACCGGCGTCTTCACCGGCGGCCACGCGATCAATCCCGTGAACGGCGAGCAGCTGCCGGTCTGGATCGCCGACTACGTGCTCGATGGGCTACGGCACCGGCGCGATCATGGCGGTGCCCGGGCACGACGAGCGCGACTGGGAGTTCGCGCGCGCCTTCGACCTGCCGATCCGCGAGGTGGTGGCGGGCGGGGACGTCGACGCAGGACGCCTACGTCGATCTACGAGCGCGGGCGCGACCGTGAACTCGACGACGCCCGACCGGCTCGTTCTCGATCGACGGGCTCGAGGCCGCCGAGGCGATCGAGAAGATCACCGCCTGGCTCGAGAGCGCGGGCAAGGGCGCGAAGGCGATCAACTACAAGCTGCGCGACTGGCTGTTCTCGCGCCAGCGCTACTGGGGCGAGCCGTTCCCGATCGTGTGGGTGGACGGCGAAGCGCCGTCGCGCTGCCCGAGCAGCATGCTGCCGGTCGCGGCTGCCCGAGACCGACGAACTTCAAGCCGGCGGGCACGGCGGAGAGCCCGCTCGCGAACGTCCGACGTGGGTCGAGACCACGTCGATCCCGATGAGCGGCAGCCCGCGCGCCGCGAGACCAACACCATGCCGCAGTGGGCGGGCTCGTGCTGGTACTACCTGCGCTTCCTCGATCCGCACAACGCGCGACGCGCTGGTCGACCCGGAGCTGCGAGCGTACTGGATGCCGGTCGACCTGTACGTCGGCGGCGCCGAGCACGCCGTGCTGCACCTGCTCTACGCGCGCTTCTGGCACAAGGTGCTGTTCGACATCGGCGTGGTGAGCACGCCCGAGCCGTTCATGAAGCTCGTGCACCAGGGCACGATCCTCGGCGAGGACGGCCAGAAGATGTCGAAGTCGCGTGGGCAACGTCGTCAACCCCGACGACATGGTCGACCAGCTTCGGCGCCGACGCCGCTGCGGCTCTACGAGATGTTCATGGGACCGCTCGAGTCGTCGAAGCCGTGGAGCACGCGGAGCGTCGAGGGCATCACGCGCTTCCTCGACCGCGTGTGGCGGCTCGTACGTCGACGAAGGCGGCGAGCCCGAGCGCTCTGATCGCCGACGATGCGCCGAGCGCGGACGATCTGCGCGTCGCTGCACCAGACCATCCAGCAAGGTGACCGAGGATCTCGAGGCGCTCAAGTTCAACACCGCGATCGCGCAGATGATGGTGTTCGTGAACCAGTCATCGTGCCGATGCGCGCCGGCGCGACGCTGCTCGAGCCGTTCGTGATGGTGCTCGCACCCGTTCGCTCCGCACCTGGCGGAGGAGCTGTGTGGGCCAGCGTCACCGGGGCGCCGCCGCCCACGGACTGGGAGGACTGGCTTACGAGCGCGTGGCCGGCATGGGATCCGGCGCTCGTCGTCGAGGACACGGTGACACGTGGCGGTTCAGGTCAACGGCAAGCTGCGCGCGACGCTCGAGCTGCCGCGCGGCGTCGATCAGGCGACCGCGCAGTCGGCGGCGCTGGCCGACGAGCGCGTGCCGCCGTTTCATCGACGGGGCCGAGCTGCGCAAGGTCGTCTTCGTGCCCGAACAAGCTGCTCAACCTGGTCCTGGGCGGACGCTAGGCTCCAGACGCGCGAGCGCCTCGCGGAAGCGGATCAGGCGCACCGTGTCGGCGCGCGCCTCGGCGATCGATAGCGCGCGTGTCATCGCCGCGCGCGCACCGTCGAGATCGCCCAGCTTCTCCCGGCACGTCGACCAGTTCTCCCACATGTCCGGGTTTCTGGGGATCGCCAGGACCAGCTGCTCGTACTGTGCTCGGCGGCGGGGAAGTCCTTGTTGATCATCAACAGGTACGCCATCTCGAGCCGGCTCTGATCGTCCTTGGGATCGCGCGCGAGCCGCTCGCGGTAGGCGGCGATGCCCTCGGCGAGGAAGCGCTCGACGAACTCACGGTCGCCGACGGGCGTCAGCTCGAGATGCGGCATGCGGAGCTGCGTCCGCGACTGGCCCTGGAGCAGGTAGGCGATCAGGTAGTAGCCGTCGCCCATCGGCGCGCCGAAGTACGGGAAGGTCACTTGTCGGGATTCGTGAGCGCCGTGCGCACCGCGCTCAGCAGGCACGACGACGTCACGTGGCAGATCAGGTGCACGCCCTCGACGGCCCACAGCTCGACGCCGCGTGACTGCGCGTACTCGAGGCTCGCCTGCTTGTCGTGCGCTGCATGGCGCGGTGCGGCTTGACCGACGTCGAGTGCGCGACGTGCGCGTCGGTGAGCCCGAGGATGTCGAGCGTGTGCAGGTCCGAGTAGTGGGAATGGCGCCGACGCAGCTCATCGCCACGTACGTGTCGCGCGGCACGACCCCGCGGTCGATGACCTGCGTAGGATCTTGCCGTCGGGCTCGATCACCGTGGCCAGGAACATCCGGTGTTCCTCCTGGCGCAGCCCGGCGAAATGGCTGCTCAGGTACCAGGATGCGGTCGCGGTGCGCCTGCGCGATCCCGCGCAACAACGGCCAGCGGTAGACCGGGCTCAACGACGGATCCAGGAAGTCCCGCGCCTCGACCAGGTCGAACTGGCATCCCGGGAAACCGGGCAGGTAGCGGCGCGGAACTGGACGTGACTCTGGTGCGGCAACTCCCACACGCCGACCAGGATCAGCGCCAGGCCGGGCACCAGCGCCGCGACCCACCGCGGGCGCGTCTCGAGCACGTGCCGCGCACCGTCCGCCATCAACAACAGCAGCAGCGGAAGTAGAGATCGAGTGGACGGTACTCGAAGTGATCGCCGCCGATCGCCGTCGATGTAGAGCACGGAGGCCCGATGAGCGCGGCGAACAGGAGAGGGAACGAACGTCGTTTGGTGCCGGCGGTGATGCATCCACGCGGCCACGAGCAACGGGATCCACAGGTAGAGGGCGTACTCCAGAACGAAGGCCGCCAGGTAGCTGAGGCCTGAATCCCACCACAGCTTGCCGCCCACCTTGGCGTAGTACGTGTTCGGCAGCCAGTAGCCGTAGTACGCGCGCCGCCACAGGAAGTGCCCGCCGACCAGAAACGCGAACGGCGCCAGACGCATCGCGAACCGGGCGACGTCGAGGCGGCCGCGCGTGTGCAGGAACCACGCCGCGGGTCTCTAACGCGCTGAGCGCGAGCAGGAGGCCGTCGGCCGCGTCCACGCCGCCAGCGCGAGCAGCCACACCGAGACATTGCGGCGCGGGAGGCCGCGCAGCTCACCCTCGACCTCGACGACGAGCCGGAGCGCGCCGCCGACGAGGAGCGTTCCGAACTACCGCGTTCGAGCCCGCTCGTCGACCACACGGCGACGCTGCGAATCGTGGCGAGCACGATGAGGACCGCGATCACGGTCCACGCCGCACGCGTATCGCGCGCGCTTCGCAACCCGAACCACGCGATCAGGCCCCACAGCACGACCGTCGCGCTCAGCGTCATCACGTGCGCCATGGCGGGCGGTGCTAAGCCCAGCTTCGCGAACAGCGCGAGCACGAGCACAAACAAAAAGTTGCTGTAGCCCTCGACCGGTTCGTGACCCGGATTGAAGACGAGGCCGAATCGCTTGGCTCAGGTTTCGTGCGTATCGGAACGAAATGTACGCGTCGTCGGTGAGGAACTTGTACGACAGCGCATGGGCCAGCAGCAGCGCTGCTGAGACGGCCAGGCCGAACGTCGCGATGAGACGCGCATGGACCGGCGGCAGTCCGAGCCGTGCGGCTCGAAAGCTCGGCTCGGGTTCCGTGGGCGCCGGCGCCGGGCGCCGCGGATCGTTGCGGCGAGCGTCGGGTTTCGACGCCGGCGGCTCGCGGCAGGTCACGGCCGCGCGCCGAGAACGCGGCGTCGCCGCGGCGTTTCGGCTTCATCGTGGCGATGACTTGCGTCTCAGAATCGGGCGCGAATTCCATAAGAAGGGCACCGCAGTCTAAGCGAAGTGCGTCCGATTCGACCACGCGCCGGGGGAAGGGGCGCTTTGAGCAGGAGGGCCGTTCGATTCGCGGAGAAAACCCGGCACGATTTCTCAGGTGCTAGTTTACATAATGCTAATTATGCGACATGGCCAAGCCAGAAAGCTTCCAGCCTAGGCGGCCGCGTGGAGCTCAGGACTTCCTCCACGGCCGATCGACAGCTGGGCAACGACGCCGCGCGGCT
>ERZ1370068.315-contig-10285_pt1 | contig 41505 bp, 38 predicted proteins | sample MGYA00561227_ERZ1370068 | MGnify/ENA primary metagenome ERZ1370068 (study PRJEB38410, sample SAMEA6850437) | metagenome | study: Metagenomic assessment of the ecological functions of the soil: analysis of the soil microbiota associated with the... | reverse complement strand
CTTACGTGGTTGCTTGATGGCGGGCGCTTTGTCATGAGGTCGAGGTTCGGCTAACCTGACTGGCAGGTTGGTGAGGCCGTGCGTGCCGCCGAAATCGACGCCCGGAGGGCCACGCCGGCACGCGACGAGCCCCGCGCCTGTCGTAGCCCCAACGACCATGGCGAGGCGAAATATCCCCAACGACCCAACAGGGCTCGTTCGGTTGCTGCGATCTCGACGGCGAAGTCTCAAAGCCAGCTTCTGGCTACCGTGAGACCCAGAATCAGCTGGTTTCGGAAGCCGGTGACTCAGCGGAGGCTTTTCATATCCGACTCCTCCAAAGGGGCAATGCACAAATGGGTCAAGCGCCCGATGGATCGTGGTCTTCCTTGGATCAGTGCCATCGGAAGAGGAGCGCCCGACGTTCGCGGCTCGTAAGCCGGTCGATCCAGACGCCTGCGACATCCAGGCCATTCTCCACCGCGTCCGACGACAAAGATCTACGCGTCATGCGCACGTTCGCTTCGCGGCAAGGGGGAGGTCAGCTGGCATCACCGCGTCGAGAAACAGCGCACCGATTGTACGGCACCGTACATACGCCTCGGTGCTCAGGTCTGTATAGCCCAATGGTGCCGTTCATCATTCGACATCCGGGGTCGCACCTCCGTGCCGACTGCTGGAGCCTTCCAACGTCCATAAGGTGCCGGAGTGCCTCCACTCCGACTTCGTCGTCGCTGCCCGCCAACGGGCTTGATCGCCTCGCTCCCTACGAGCCGATCGCGACCGCGTAGACGGGCGCGTGCGAACACGCCGAAATTGGATTTCGGGCAAGCCGCTCTGCAAGCCCGGCGACACCGCTTATCTGCCATGTCTACTTTCCGACGAATTCTCTACATTTCCCTGATGCACGCCCCCTGGTACGCATGCGAAAGCCTGGAAGCTGCGGAATGGTCGGGAACGAAGCGCATGTTCAGGGATCACCCCGCTGCTCGATGTAAAGACCCTCGCCGTTGCTGGGCCTCGTCCAGGGTGGGGTCCGGCATTGCGGATGAGTGCGAGCCGCTTCGCCAAGGTGCGCAGCGAAAGCGAGCCTTCAGGCAAACGCCGAATCGATGTTCTGCAAGCGCTGACAGCACCCAGATCGCCCAGACCGCGGCCTGCAACCGGTTCCATCAACTGGGATCAGCGGATGGCCCGCTGGCTTCTGATGACCCAGTGACCGCGCGCGTAGCGACGCTTTCCGGCTGACCCATCAGTTTCCTCGCCTACATGCTCGGTGTGCGGCGCGCCCGGCATCAATCCGAGGCGGCGGGACGGCTGCGGTCGAAGCGGCTGCATCCGTTACGGCTCCGCGGGGAGCTCTGCCACCGTTCTCGATCGCGCCGGCCTCCAGGGGCGGTTTCGTGCTGCCGATGCCACGGCGCGCTCAATACCACCTACCAGGAAAACATCTGCGCAAACCGGGGAACTCCTCCTCGGCGAGGACGCGCCGCAAGGTTTTTGGGCGGTAGACTCGCAAGGGCGCGCGGTTGTGATCGGGTGCCATCGCGTCGCCGACCCGACGCTGGCCGGGTGGTGACTGCGCCGCCCGACAGCGCTCTGACATATTCATGCGGCGCGATGATCGCCACGCGCCTTGCACTCTCCGCCTCGCTCGGCACACGGAGCTGACCATGCCGACTGCCGCGCCCTTTCGGCCGGGCCGATGCCCCGCGCCAACGCGGCGCTCCGCGCCCGCGTCGCCGCCGCCGGTCCTCGCATTGGTCGTTGCTGGCAGCTGCTGCATCCCGCTCTCGACGAGTGACGCCAGAGCCGATCCTGCGCCGGCATCGTTCAGCACCCCGGTAACGGACCTGCAACTCATCGACATCGATATGGTCGTAAGTCGGCGCGGAGGCCCTTCCCGGAATGTTCGTCGTCGTCGCCTACACCGGGCTGGCTCTACGACCCGTTTGCGCCCAGCTATCGCGGCGCGAAGTTCGACAGCTCGCTCGACCGCAACGCCGCGTTCGGCTTTCTTTCTCGACACCGGCAAGGTCATCCGCGGCTGGGACGAGGGCGTGCCGGGATGAAGATCGGCGGCAAGCGCACGCTCGCCGTGCCGCCCGCGATGGCGCTACGGGGCGAACGGCTCCTCGCGTCATACCGCCGAATGCGACGTTGCTGTTCGACATCGAGCTCCTCGATGTCAGGCTCACGCGGGGCGGCGGGGAGAAATGACCGCCGATCGACCCAAGGGACGCGCGACGCGCGCGCGAGATGTGAGACGCGCGCTCTGATACCATCGGCCGCGATGATCGCACGCCGACTCGCCGCTGCCGTCGCCGCTTTCGCGTTGGGACTCGCCGGATGCGGCCAGGGCGACGCGCCGCAGCGCGCCGTTGCGCTCGCCGAGTGCCGGCTGCCGAAGCTTCCGCTCTCCGCGCAATGCGGCACGCTCGAGGTCCCCGAGAACCGCGCCAAGCCGGACGGCCGCAAGGTTTCGCTGGCGATCGCGGTGCTGCCGGCCAACACGCTCAATCCGCGCGCCGATCCGCTGTTCATCCTCGCCGGCGGGCCCCGGTCAGGCGGCGAGCTTCCTCGGGCCATTCGCCGCAGCGCTCACCGGCGTGCGCAAGGACCGCGACATCGTCGCTCGTCGACCAGCGCGGCACCGGCCGCTCGTCGCCGCTCGCGCTGCGCGGCGTTCAAGCCCGACGACAGCGCCGACGCGACGCTCGAGCTCGACCAGGTGCCCAAGGCGCGCGCCTGCGCGAAGGAGCTCGCCGAAGCGGGCGTCGACGCCGCGCAATACACGACGGCCGCGTGGATCGCGGACCTCGACGCCGTGCGCGCCGCGCTCGGCTACGCGAAGATCAATCTCTGGGGCGGCTCGTACGGCACGCGCGCGGCGCTCGAATACCTGCGCGCGCATCCCGACGCGCGTGCGCAGCGTCGTGCTCGACGGCGTCGCGCGCGCCGTCGATGAAGGTGAGCCTCGACGTCTGGCCGTCGCGCGACATCGCGCTCACCGCGCGTGCTCGACGCGTGCGCGCAATCGCCGGCCGTGCCGCGCGCGCGCATCCGGATCTTGCCGGCGACGCTCGACGGCGATCCGCGAGCGGCTCGGGCCGAAGGGTCGCGACGTCGCGGTGACCGATCCGCGCACCGGCGCCGACGGAGACGCAGCGCATCACGTTCGACCACGTGCTCGCGCGCGCTGCAGCCGCTCACCTATTCGCCCGGAGCTCTCCGCGCTGCTGCCCGAGGTCATCGGCAGCGTGGCGGCCGGCGATTACGGTCCGCTGTTCGCCGGCGCGATGCTCGTCACCGGCGATCTCGCCGAGCAGATGAACAACGCGTTGCACTACTCGGTGACGTGCACCGAGGACGTGCCGCGCGTCTCGGCGGCCGACGTCGCGAGCGCGCTCGCCAAGCGTGCGCTCGAAATCGCTCGCGAGCGCGGCGCTCGCCGTCTGCGACGTGCTGGCCGAAGGGCGAGGCCGCGCCGACGCCGCGACGCCGGTCGAGAGCGACGTGCCGGTGCTGATCCTCTCCGGCGGGCTCGATCCGGTCACGCCGCCCGCGAACGGCGCCGAGGTGGCGAAGACGCTGCGCGACGAGCCGGCACATCGTCGCGCGCGGCTACGGGCACATCGTGTCGCCGCACGCGTGCGCGCCGCGGCTCATCGCCGCGTTCATCGACGATCCGAGCTTCGCCACGCTTCCGGCCGTCTTGCGTCGAGCATTTCGAGAAGAGCACGCGTCCGCCGCTGTGGCCCGACAGGCTCGGAGCGCGCTCTTGATCGAAATCGAGAACGTGGCGAAGGCCTTCGGCCGGCGCCGCGACGTGCGTGCGGTCGACGGCGTCAGCTTCACCGCCGCCGACGGCGAGATCACCGGCTTGCTCGGACCCAACGGCGCGGGCAAGACGACGCTCCTGCGCATGCTCGCGACGCTGATGATCCCCGACAGCGGCGACGCGACGATCGACGGCCACGACGTCGTGCGCGACCGCTACGCGGTGCGCGCGGCGCATCGGCGTGCTCTCCGACGCGCGCGGCCTCTATCCGCGCCTCACCGCGCGCGAGAACATCCGCTATTACGGCGCGCTGCAGGGGCTCTCCGGCGCCGCGCTCGAGCGCGCGCATCGACGAGCTGATCCGACGCGCTCGGCATCGCCGACATCGCCGACCGCCGCGCGCACGGCTTCTCGCAGGGCGAGCGGATGAAGGTCGCGATCGCGCGCGCGCTCGTCCACGATCCGCAGACGATCCTGCTCGACGAGCCCACCAACGGCCTCGACATCATGAGCATCCGCGCGCTGCGCGACCTGCTCCGCGAGCTCGCGGCGCAGGGCAAGTGCCTGCTCTTCAGCTCGCACGTGATGCAGGAGGTCTCGGCGCTGTGCCAGCGCATCGTCATCCTCGGGCGCGGCAAGGTCGTCGCCGACCGGCACCGCCGCCGAGCTGCTCGCGCAATCCGGCGAGCAACGCTCGAGGATGCGTTCGTGCGCGCTGCTGGGATCCGGCGAAGGCCTCGCAGCGTGAATGGGCGCCGGTCGACGCGCAGCCGGATCTCGCGGCAGCGCGCATCGCTCGCGCGTCGCGCGCAAGGAGATCGTCGACATCTTCCGCGACCGGCGCGCGATGCTGGTGACGCTCGTCACGGCGATCGTCGCCGGGCCCGTGCTGATGCTGCTCGTGCTGAACCTCGATCGCGCGCCAGGCGGACAAGGTGCGCGAGCTGACGCTGCCGGTCGTCGGCGGCGAGCACGCGCCGGCGCTCGTCGGCGTTCCTCGAGCGCCAGCAGGTCACGCTGACGCCGCGCGCCCGCCGATTTCGAGGACCAGATCAGGCAGCGGCGACCTCGACGTCGTGCTCGAGGTCGATCCCGAGTTCGCCGCCGACGTCGGCGAAGGGAAAGCCCGCGACGGTGCGCCTCGTCTTCGACCGCTCGCGCGATCGCGCGCGCGCGTCGATCGCCGAGGTCGAGGCGCTGCTGCGCGCGCTACAACCGCGAATGGGGACGCGGGCGCCTGCTGCTGCGCGGCATCGCCGGCGAGGTCGCGAATCCGCTCAACGTCGAGTCGCGCGACCTCGCGACGCCGCAAAGCTCCGGCGCGCTCGTTCTCTTCCTGATCGCGTTCTACGGGCTCTTCGCCGCGGTGATGGGCGGCATGGCGGCCGCGCTCGACACGACGGCGGGCGAGCGCGAACGCGCATCGCTCGAGCCGCTGCTGACCACGCCCGTCGCGCCGCTCGAGCTCGCGACCGGCAAATGGCTCGCGGTGGTCGTGCTCAACGGCGACCGCGGTCGTGCTGACGCTGACCGGGTTCTATCTCGTGCTGCGCTTCGCGCCGCTGCCCGCGGTCGGCATTCCGTTCCTGTTCGGACTCGCCGAGCTCGGCCGCTTCGTCGTCGCGCTCGTCCCGCTGATCCTGCTGATGCCGGCGATCCTGCTCTACGTCGGCTCGCCGCGGCCGCTCGTTCAAGGAAGCGCAGTCCAACCTGTCGGTGCTGCTGTTCGTCGTGTCGCTGATCCCGATCGTGCAGATGTTCCTGCAGCGCAAAGGAGCCGGCCTGGCTCGACCTGGATCCCGATCTCGGGCCAGTATGCGCTGCTGTCGCGCGCGCTGCGCGGCGAGGCGTTGCCGCGCGCTCGAGCTGCTGCAGTCGTACGTGGTGCCGGGCCTGCTGACGCTTCGTCGCGCCTCGGCGCGGTCGCGCGCCTCTTCTCGCGCGAGTCGGTGCTCGCCGGAAAGTGAGCGAGCTGCGCAGCGATCAGCCCGAGCTGCCGGATCACCGCGAGCGGCGGCAAGCGCATCATCCCGCGCGTGCCGAGCCAGCCGGCGAGCGTCACGGCGAGCGCGCCGCCGCCGATGCCGTAGCAGCCAGACGATCGGATTCGCCGAGAACGGAATCTGGAACACGCGATCGGACAGCACGTAGCCGGTCGCCGTTGCGCCGGCCGCCGCGAGCAATCCGGCGAGCGCGCCCAGCACGAGAAACTCGGCGATCTGCGCGGCGGAGAGCTGCGCGCTGCGACGCGCCGAGCGTGCGCAGGATCGCGGCGTCGAAGCGCCGCTCGTCCTGCGTCGCCGCGATCGCCGCCTGCAGCACCAGCAGGCCGCCGAGCAGCGTGAACAGGAACACGAACTCGACCGCGCGCGCGACCTGCTCGATGATCGTCTGCACCTGGCGCATGATCTCGCCGACGTCGATCGCGAGCACGTTCGGATACTGCTGGACGAGCGCGGAGAGCCACGCCGCCGACTGCGGCCTTCGGGCAGCCGCACGGCGCCGAGGTAGGTCTGCGGCATCGACTCCAGCACGCCCGGCGCGAACAGCGTGAAGAAGTTCGGCCGGAAGCTGTCCCAGTCGACCTTGCGCAGGCTGCGTGATCTGCGCGGTGACCGGCGTGCCGGCGATATCGTAGGTCAGCGTGTCGCCGAGCTTCAAGTTCGAGCGATTCGGCGATGCCCTCCTCCATCGAGATGCCGGCCGTCGGCGCCCGTCGCGCCGCGTCGAACCACTTGCCCGCGGCGATGCGGTTCGTCCTCGGGCAGATCGGTCGCTCCACGACAGGTTGAACTCGCGCTCGGCGAGGCGCCGCGCGCGCGTATCGTCGTACTGCGTCGGTGTCGAGGCGCGTGCCGTTGACCGCGACGAGCCGGCCGCGCACCATCGGATAGAGCGGCGTGTCGGTTCCGGTCGCCGCCTTCAGCGCCGCGCGCACGCCGTCGACCTGATCGGGCAGCACGTTGACGAGGAAGTGGTTCGGCGCATCGGGCGGCAGGCTCGCGCGCCAGTTGCGCATCAGGTCGCCGCGCACGACGGTCAGCAGCAGCAGCGCCATCAGTCCGAGCGCCAGCGCGCCGATCTGCAGGCTCGACGCGAGCGGCCGGCGGCGCAGGTTGGCGAGCCCGAAGCGCCACGTGACGCCGCGCTGCGGCAGGCGCTTCAGCAGCACGATCAGCAGCCACGCGGCGAGCGCCGCGGCGGCGAGCAGTCCGCCGATGCCGCCGACCATGATCGCGCCGGCCTTCGCGTCCTGCGCCTGCCAGCCGATCAGCAGCGCGATCGACGGCGGCGCCGAGCAGATACGCGACGACGCCGCCGGGACGCGGACGCGGCAGGTCGCGGCGCAACACGCGCAGCGGCGGCACGCCGGCGAGCGCGATCAGCGGCGGCAGCGCGAATCCGAACAGCAGCAGCGACGCCGGTGCCGAACGCCGTGATCGCGGGCAGCAACGCCGGCGGCGGCAAGCTCGGTCGCGGCGATCGACGCCGAGCAGCATCGACGAGCAGCTGCTGGCCGCCGAGCGCGACCAGCGATGCCGGCCGCGCTGGCGGCGAGGCCGAGCGCGCCGAACTGCAGCGACGAACAGCGCGAGCGTCGCGCCGCCGCGATGCGCCGAAGCAGCGCAGCATCGCCGCGGCATCGAGATGGCGGCGCAGATAGCGCGACGCGGCGAGCGCGACGGCGACCGCGGCGAGCATCACCGCGACGAGCGCCGAGAGTCCGAGAAATTGCTCGGCGCGCTCGAGCGTCTGCCGCACCTCCGGCCGCAGGTCGCGCACGTTCTCCATCCGCTGGCCCGGCTTGCAATTCGCGTTGCAGCCAGTCGAGATACGGGATCGAGCGCATGCCGCGCCGACAGGTCGGCGACGAGCAACCGATACGTCGCGCGATTGCCCGGCTGCAGCAGGTTCGTCGCCGGGACGTCGTCGAGATTGATGAGCAGCCGCGGGCCGATCGCGAGCAGTGCCGCTCGCGACTTCGGGTTCCTGCTGCACGATGCGCCGTGACCTTGAGCGTCGCGTCGCCGACGGCGATCGGATCGCCGCGCTTTCGACGCCGAGGCGCGCGGCGAGCCGCGCATCGGGCCACGCTTCGCCGCGCGGCGGAATGCCGGCCGCGCGTCACCGCGCTCGGCGCGTCGCCGGTCGACGAGCACGATCGCGCCGCGCAGCGGATAGCCGGGCGCCGACCGCCTTGACGTCGGCCAGCACCGCGCCGGCGTCGCGCATCGCGCGCCGACGCGCTGCACCATGCTGTTGAACTTGAGCGCCGGCGTCGTCGCGAGCCCGCGCCTGCGCGCCTCGTCCGCGAAGCGTCTCCGGCAGCGGCCGATCGCCGGAGATCAGCACGTCGGCGCCGAGCAGCAGGTTCGCCTGCTGCGTCGAGCGCGCCCTTCACGCGATCGGCGAAGAAGCCGACGGTGCCGACGCTCGCCGACGGCGAGCATCGATCGCCGCGATCAGCACGCGTGAGCTCGCCGGCGCGCCAGTCGCGCGCAAGCATCCGCAGCGCGAGTCGCAGCGTGTTCATGACGGTCGGCATCCGCGGCTACGCGGCTGCGCGCGCTCGTCGCCGACGAGCCGGCCCGCGGCGAGCGACAGCCGCCGCGCGCAGCGCGACGCGAGCGCGACGTCGTGCGTGACGAGCAGCAGCGTCGTGCCGTGCTCGCGATTCAAGCGGAACATCAGGTCGACGACTTCGACGCCGGTCGCGTTGTCGAGATTGCCGGTCGGCTCGTCGGCCATCAGCAGCTTCGGCTCGCCGGCGAACGCGCGCGCGATCGCGACGCGCTGCTGCTCGCCGCCGGAGAGCTGCTTCGGATAGTGCGTCGTGCCGCCGCGCGAGCCCGACGCGCGCGAGCCACTCCTTGCGCGCGTCGCCGCGGCGTCGGCCGCGCCGGCGAGCTCGAGCGGCAGCATCACGTTCTCGAGCGCGGTCAGCGCCGGCAGCAGCTGGAACGACTGGAACACGAAGCCGAGCAGCCGCTGGCGCAGCGCCGCGCGCGCGTCCTCGTCGAGCGCCGGACAGCGCGTTGCCGTCGAGCCAGACGTCGCCGTCGCTCGGGCGATCGAGACCCGCGAGCAGTCCGAGCAGCGTCGTCTTGCCCGAGCCCGACGCGCCGACGACGGCGACGGTGTCGCCCGACATCGACGTCGAAGCCGACGTCGTCGAGGATCGTGAGCGGCGCGTCGCCGCTCGTGACGATCTTGGTCAGCCGTGACGCGCGGAGGATGCAATCGGGCATGGAATGACGGAGGGTTGGGGCATCGCGGTCGATGCGTTCGCGAGTGCGCGCAACGTGCGATCGACGCGGAGGAACGCCGCAGGCCGCACGCGGTCCAACGGGCATTCTACCGTGCCGCTCGCGGACGCCGCCCTGCCTCTACAATCGCGGCTCGACCTCGCAACGTCGCCGCCGTGCCGCCGTACCGCATGCTCGCCGTCCGATTCGCCCGCGCTATCGCGCTCGCCGCGCTCGTCGCGCTCGCTGCATGCTCGCTCCGGCGCGCGCCGCAGCCGACCGCGCCCGTGCTGCTCGTCGTCGGCGATTCGATCTCGGCGGCGTACGGACTCGCCCCGGGCACCGGCTGGGTCGATCTGCTGTCGCGCGCGGCTCGCGAGCGAGCGCTATCCGCATCGCGTCGTCAACGCGAGCATCACCGGCGACACGACCGCCGGGGGCGCGCGCGCGCTGCCGGCGCTGCTCGCGCAGCTACAAGCCGGCGATCGTCGTGCTCGAGCTGGGCGGCAACGACGGCCTGCGCGGCGGCGATCTGCGATCGACGCAGCGACAACCTCGACGCGATGGTCGCGGCGTGCAGCAGGCCGGCGCGAAGCCGCTCATCGTCGGCATGAAGCTGCCGCCGAACTACGGCGCCGGCGTACGTCGCGCGAATTCGACGCGCTGTTCGGCGAGGTCGCGAAGGCGCACAAGCGCGCCGCTCGTCCCGTTCTTCTTCGAAGGCTTCGGCGAGTCGCAACGAGTTGTTCCAGCCCGACCGCATCCATCCGACCGCGGCCGCGCAGCCGCAGCTCGCTCGACAACGTGTGGCCGCAGCTGCCGCCGCTCCTCGCGAAGCCGCGATGAGCGCCGCAGGCCGCCAGGCGCCGCCGCGCGCGACGGACCTCCGCGCGACAGTCGCGCGATCACCGTCGACGACGCTCGCCGCCTATCCGGAGCGCATCGACGTCCGCACGCCCGTCCGAATTCGCCGAAGATCACATTCCCGGCGCCGAGAGCCAGCCCGGTGCTCGACGACGCCGAGCGCGCGCGGATCGGCACGATGCACGCGCAGGAATCGGCGTTCGCCGCGCAAGCGCGCGGGCGCGGCGATCGTCGCGCGCAACATCGCCGCGATGCTCGAAGGTCGCGTTCGCGACAAGCCGCGCGACTGGTCGCCGCTCGTCTATTGCTGGCGCGGCGGCCAGCGCAGCCGCTCGCTTGACGCACGTGCTGAACGAGATCGGCTGGCGCGCCGTGCAGCTCGAAGGCGGCTATCGCGCCTACCGCCGCCACGTCGATCGCGCAGCTCGACGACGCTGCCGTCGCAGTTTCGCTATCGAGGTCATCTGCGGGCTCACCGGATCGGGCAAGAGCCGCCTGCTCGATCGCGCTCGCCGCCGATCGGCGCGCAGGTGCTCGATCTCGAAGCGCTCGCGCGGCATCGCGGGTCGCTGCTCGGCGACCTGCCCGGCGAGCCGCAGCCCACGCAGAAGACGTTCGACAGCGAGCTCTGCGCCGCGCTCGAGCGCTTCGATCCGCGCGCGCCCGTCTACGTCGAATCGGAGAGCAAGCGGATCGGCACGGTGCAGCTGCCCGACGCGCTGCTCGCCGCGATGCGCGCCGCTGCCGTGCATCCGGCTCGACACGCCGCGCGCGCTGCGCATCGCGCTCCTCGAAGGACGAGTACGCGCACTATCCTCGCCGATCCGGATGCGCTCGCGGCGCGGCTCGCGCATCTCGTTCCGCTGCACGGAAGAAAGACGATCGAGCGCTGGAAGGCGCCGCCGCGGCCGCCGGCGACTGGGACGCGCTCGTCGGCGAGCTGCTCGCACGGCACTACGATCCCGCCTACGCGCGCGTCGATCGAGCAGGAACTTTCCGCGCGATCGCGCGACGCGCTTCGTCGTCGACGCCGTCGACGCGTCGACGACGCGGCGTTCCGCGCGCTGGCGCGCGAGCTCGACGCCGTGCGATCGATCGCGCGTCACCGACCTGAGGCGCGCCATGCCCAGCATTCACGCTTTCGCATCGTCAACGTCTTCGCCGAAGACGGCGCTCGCCGGCAATCCGCTGTGCCGTGTTCGAGGACGCGCGCGGCATCGACGACGCGACGATGCAGGCGCTCGCGCTGCAGTTCAACCTGTCCGAGACGACGTTCGTGCTGCCCTTCGATCGTGGCGACGGCGCACGTGCGCATCTTCACGCCGACGTTCGAGATGCCGTTCGCCGGTCATCCGACGCTCGGCACCGCGCACGTCGTGCGCGTCGCTGCGCGGCGCCGGGCGACGCCGTCACGCTCGAGATGCGCGCCGGCGTGATCCCGGTCTACGCGCGACGGCGACGTCTGGACGCTGCAGGCCAATCCGCCGCAGCATCGGCCGGTCGACGGCCACGCGCGCCGAGCTCGCGGCGATGCTCGGTGCTCGCCGAAGCCGACGTCGCGCCCGATCCCGCGGCGCCGCCGCTGTGGGTCGACACGGGATCCGAGCAGCTCGTGATCCCGCTCGCGTCGGCCGACGCCGTGCGCCGCGCCGCGCCGCGCGCCGATCTGCTGCTGCAGCACGGCCAGCACCGGCGCAGCGCGCGATGGCCTACGTCTTCGCGCCGGACCCGCAGCGCGACGCGCCGACGGCGCACGCGCGGTCGTCGCGCGCTTCTTCTTCCCGAAGCACGGCGCCGTCGATCGAGGATCCCGGCACCGGCTCCGCGTGCGCCAACCTCGGCGGCTGGCTGCTCGCGACCGGCGCACCGCTGCCGCAGCGGCTCGCCATCGCGCAGGGCGATGCGGTCGGCGCGGCCCTGCCGGCTCGGGCTCGAGGTCACCGCCGACCGGCAGGATTCGCGTGTCCGGCCGCGTCGATCGAGCTCGCGCCGCGGGCACGCGTGACGCTGTAGCGCACGCGCCGCGGCGATGCCGCGCTGCGCGTAACGCCTGTTACATCTTGCGACGAGACGCCGACATCGGCGTTCGCGCGATAGAGTCGAGTCCGGATCGAGACCGCGTTGCGGCGCGAGTCCCGCATCGTCCGAAACCGATGCGCCATGCGCGATCCCGCGCTGCCGCATCGAGCTCTGCCGTCGCTGGCGATCGCGCGCTTGCGCGATCGCGCTCACGCGCCGCGTGCCGCATCGAGCGCGATGCTCGGCTACGACGACGCGCGCCACCTGCTCGCGCGCACGGGATTCGGCCCGACGGATGCCGAAGTCCGCGCGTACGCCGGCGCTGACCGCGCGAAGCGGCCGTCGACAAGCTGCTGCGCGAGACGCGCGACCGCGGCGACGACGCCGCCGCCCGCGTCGGCCGCTCGACACGTCGCCGCTGCGGCCGCCGCGCGGCGAGACGCGCACCGAAGCCGAGCGCAAGGCGTTCGTCGCAGGCAGCAGGTGCGCGAAGGCCTCGAGCTTCGCGCGTGGTGGGTGCGAGGAGATGCTCGCCACGCCGTCGCCGCTCACCGAGCGGATGACGCTCTTCTGGCACAACCATTTCGTGTCGAGCGCAGCCGAAGGTGCGGCATCGCGCGCCTCATGTACCGGCAGAACGCCACGCTGCGCGCCAACGCGCTCGGCAACTTCGGCGACGCTGCTGCACGCGATCGCCAAGGACCCGGCGATGCTCGTCTATCTCGACAGCGCGCAGAACCGCAAGGGCGCGCCGAACGAGAACTTCGCGCGCGAGGTGATGGAGCTCTTCACGCTCGGCGAGGGCCACTACACCGAGCAGGACGTGAAGGAAGCCGCGCGCGCGTTCACCGGCTGGAGCCTCGACCGCGAGACCGGGCACGTTCGTGTTCCGCCCGCGGCTGCACGACGACGGCGTCAAGACGGTGCTCGGCAAGACCGGGCGCTTCGACGGCGACGCGGTGCTCGACATCCTGCTCGCGCGCCCGGAGACCGCGCGAGTTCGTCGACCGCCAAGCTGTGGCGCGAATTCGTCTCGCCCGATCCCGATCCGCGCGGAAGTCGCGGCGCATCGCGCGCGCGCTTCCGCGACTCGGACTACGACATCAAGGTCGCGCTGCGCGCGCTGCTCACGTGCGACGCGTTCTACGCGCCGCGAGAATCGCGGCGTGCTCGTCAAGTCGCCGGTCGAGCTCGTCGTCGGCACGCTGCGCGCAGTTCGATCTCGCGCCCGAGCAGGCGCTGCCGTTCGCGATCGCCGCGGCCGGCATGGGCCAGAACCTGTTCTCGCCGCCGAACGTCAAGGGCTGGCCCGGCGGCGAGGCGTGGATCAACACGACGACGCTGCTCGCGCGCAAGCAGTTCGTCGATCGCGTGACGCGCGCCGACGACGAGCCGATGCCGTCGCGATGAGCGCGCGTCGCCGCGATGCCGACGGCTGGCGCGACGCGAAGCGCCCACGGCGCGTCGCGGCGCAAGGCGTCGCCGAGCGACGACAACGGCGCGCCGGCAGCGTTTCGGCGCAGATGGAGCGCGACGCTCGCGAGCGTTCGACTTCGACAGCGCGCGCTGGATGGCGCAGCTTCCCGGCGCGACGCGCGTCGAGCGCGGCGCGATCGGCGCAGCGCCTGCTGCTCGCCGTCGCGCCGCAGCAGCCGATCGATCTCTCGACGCCGATTCGCGCACGCTCGTGCGCGCGCTCGTGCTCGACGCCGCGTATCAGCTCAAGTGATGCGGAGCCGCATGGATCGCCGCGACGCTTCCTCGCATGCTCGCTCGCGCTGGCGGCGCTGGCGCGCGTCGCCGGCGCCGGTCGCGCGACGGTCGCGTTCGCCGCCGCGCCCGCCGGCGCGCCAACTACCGCAACCTGCTCGTGCTGATCGAGCTCGAAGGGCGGCAACGACGGCCTCAACACCGCTCGTGCCCTACGCCGATCCGGCCTACTACGCGCTGCGCCCGAAGCTCGCGATCGCGCGCGACGCCGTCGTGCAGCTGTCGGATCGCGCGGGACTGCATCCGTCGCTCGCGCCGCTCGCTGCCGCTGTGGAAGGATCGGCGAGCTCGCGGTGCTGCAGGGCGTCGGCTATCCGGAGCCCAACCTGTCGCATTTCCGCTCGATCGAGATCTGGGACACCGCGTCGGCGAGCGACGAATACCTGCAGGACGGCTGGCTGACGCGCGCGTTCGCCGCGACGCCGCTGCCGCGCGCGTTCGCCGCCGACGGCGTCATCATCGGCTCGAACGATCTCGGGCCCGCTCGCCGGCGGCGGCACGCGCGCCGTCGCGCTCGCCAACACCGATCAGTTCCTGCGTCGGGCGCGGCTCGCGCGCCGCGCCGGCGAGCCGCGCAACAAGGCGCTCGAGCACATCCTCAAGGTCGAGGCCGACATCGTGCAGGCGGCCGCGCACCTCGACGCGCGCCACGCGTTCAAGACCGAGTTTCCGGCGGGCGGCTTCGGCAACGCGATCCAGCACCGCGTGCCAGGTCATCGCCAATCCGGCGGCGTCGCCGTGGTGCGCGTCACGCTGTCGGGATTCGACACGCATGGCGGCCAGCCGGCGACGCAGGCGCGGCTGCTCGGCGAGCTGGCGCAGCGGCATCGTCGCGCTCAAGTCGGCGCTCGACGAGCTCGGCCGCTGGAACGACACGCTGGTGCTGACCTACGCCGAATTCGGCCGGCGCCCGCAGGAGAACCTGTCGAACGGCACCGACCACGGCACCGCGAACGTTCACTTCGCGCTCGGCGGCCGCGTCGCCGGCGGCTTCTACGGCGAGGCGCCGTCGCTCGATCGCACTCGACCGGCGACGGCAACACCGGCTACGCGCTCGATTTCCGCAGCGTCTATGCGACGGTGCTCGAGCGCTGGTGGGGCGTGCCGTCCGCAGCCGATCGCTCGGCGGCGCGCTTCGCGCCGGTGCCGTTCCTCACGAGCCTGAGTCCGCGCGCGCGACGCGTCGCCGCCTCAGCCGCGGCGTTCGCGTCCCAGGCGGCGATGAACTCGCGCCAATGCGGCGCGTCGATCGCCGCGATCTGCTCGCGCGCGAGCGAGATTTCGCTTCGCGTATTCGCCGGCGTCGAGTTCGCCGCGCAGCAGGCGAAAGCGCTGATAGAGCGAGATACGTGTTCAGCACGTCGGTCTCGCAATAGCGGCGGACGTCGTCGAGCTTGCCTGCGCGGCACCGCGGCGTGCGACTTCGCTGCCGTCCATCCCGAGCTTGCCCGGAAACCCGCACAGTCGCGCCATCGCGTCGAGCCCGGCGCTGCGCGCGCGGCTGGTACATCGCGAGCACGTCCATCAGGTCGAGATGGCGCGTGTGATAGCGGCCGAGATAGCTGTTGAACTTGAACTCGCGGTCGTCGTCGCCCCAGTCCCAGTAATCTCGCCGCCGTCACGCCGTGGATCAGCGCGCGATAGTTCAGCACCGGCAGGTCGAAGCCGCCGCCGTTCCACGAGACGAGCTGCGGCGTGTGCTTGTCGATGAGATCGAAGAAGCGGCGAATGAGCTCGGGCTCGGCATCGTCGGCGGTCGCCGACCGACGCGATCTTGAATCCGGCGCCGTCGCGCAGCGCGCAGGCGATCGCGACGACCTGCTGCAGAGTGATGCGGCACGAAATCGCCGCCGGTCTGCGCGCGCCGCTTGCTGCGCGATACCAGTCGAGCACGGCGGCGTCGGAGAGCTCCGCCGGCAACGTCGTGCGCGCGGCGCAGCCCCGCGACGTCGGGAACGGTCTCGATGTCGAAGACGAGGATCGGCGTCATCGGCGCTCACGCCCGGGAACACGCCGGTCGACAGGTAGCGGTCGCCGCGGTCGCAGACGACGAACACGATCGTCGCGTTCGCGACCTCGCGCGCGATGCGCAGCGCGACGACGCACGCGCCGCCCGCCGAGATGCCGCCGAAGATGCCTTCCTCGCGCGCGAGCCGGCGCGTCATCGCCTCGGCGTCCGCCTGCGAGACCGAGCTCGATCCGGTCGACGCGCGTGCGGATCGTAGATCTTCGGCAGATACGCCTCGGGCCACTTGCGGATGCCCGGAATCTGCGAGCCTTCCTCGGGCTGCGCGCCGATGATCCGGATCGCCGGATTCTTCTCCTTCAGGAAGCGCGACACGCCCATGATCGTGCCGGTCGTGCCCATCGCCGACACGAAGTGCGTGATCCGGCCGTTCGGTGTCGCGCCAGATCTCCGGGCCCGGTCCCGCGGTAGTGCGCGAGCGGATTGTCGGGATTCGCGAACTGGTCGAGGATGATGCCCTTGCCTTCGTCGCGCATCTCGCTCGGCGAGATCGCGCGCGTGCTCCATGCCGCCGGCCTTCGGCGTCAGGACGAGCTCGGCGCCGTACGCGCGCATCGCCTGCCGCCGCTCGACCGACAGGTGGTCGGGCATCACCAGGATCATCCGGTAGCCCTTCATCGCGGCGACCATCGCGAGCGCGATCCCGGTGTTGCCCGACGTCGGCTCGATCAGCGTGTCGCCGGGCTTGATGTCGCCGCGCTTCTCGGCCTCGACGATCATCGAGAGCGCGGGACGGTCCTTGACCGAGCCCGCGGGATTGTTGCCCTCGAGCTTGCCGAGGATGACGTTCGTCGTCTCGCCGGGCAGTCGCTGCAGGCGGACGAGCGGCGTGTTGCCGACGGTGGATTCGAGCGTGGGATACATGGCGCGGCGACGGATAGCGACGCGGCTATTGTAATGGAGGGGATCGTCGCGCCCCGACGCGAGCGCCGCTGCGGACGACGCGCTGCCCAGCGGCCAGAACGAAAGACCCCGCCAGGCTGAGGCGGGGTCTCTTCGCAGAGGACGTCGAGCCGCGACTACTTCTTCGCGGCCTTCGCCGTCTCGGTCGTGCCTTCGCTGCTACTTTGGCGTCCGCGGCCGCCTTGTCCTTCGCCGCTCTTCGCGTCTGCCGGCCGCCTTGTCCTTTGCCGCCTTGTCGTCTGGCCGCGCTTTCATCGCTTCGCTTCGGCTGCCTTGTCCTTCGCAGCCTTTTCGTCCTTCGGCATCGCCTTGGCGTCCTTCTCTTCGCAGCCGCTTTCGTCCTTCGCCGCCTTCTCTTCCTTGGCCGCCTTGTCCTTCGCGCTTTCTCTTCCTTCGCGGCCTTCGCCTTGCGGCCGCCTTGCTCCTTCGCCGTCATCGGCGCTGGCGCGGCGCGTCCTTCGCCGGCTCGGCCTTGGCCAGTCAGCGCGGTGCCGCAGCGGGTCGCCGCCGGCGGCGCGGGCGCTGTCGCAGGTGCCGGCGCGGGGCCGCGGCCTCGACGCTGCGGCCTTAGCGGGAGCCGCGCTGGGCTGCGGGCGCGCCGCAGGCGGCCGGCGCCCGACGCTTCGGCCTTCAGCGGCGCGCCGGAGCGCGTCGTCGGGCCGGTAACCGAGATCAGGCCCTTGAGCTTTGCCGAATTCGCCTTCCTTGATGCCGCTTGACCTTCATGATGTCCTCGGGCGTCTTGAAGGGACCGTTCGCCTTGCGGTAATCGATGATGGCCTGCGCCTTCGACGGGACCGATCCCCGGAAGCGCGTCGAGCTCTTCCTTGCGTCGCGGTATTGATGTTGACGGCTGCGAGCGCCATGGCCGAAAACAACAGCGCGACAACGAACAGCAGAAATCCGTTGCATGAGGTTCTCCGTATGGCGATGAGCGGGTGCGCCGCACCGGCGCCGCGAATCAGTCCGGCGCGGCGTCATTAACGCGGCGTGGATGGTACGGGTTGACCTCGACGGCAGCCTGGACGAGCGCGACGCACCCGATCGGACGAACCGACAGGAAACGCGCGTGCGTCAGCGGCTTCGCCGGTCGCCTGGGCGTCCTCGGCTTGGCGGAGGCCGCGTCACCGTCGCGCTTCGCCGAGCGCTGCGGCGACTGCCCGCCTTCGTGCCGGCGCGGACGTGCCCAGGCCTTCGGCTCGGGATCGCCGACCGACACGTCGAGCTCGCCCTTGAGCTTTTCGAAGCGCTTCGCGCCGATGCCCTTGACGTCCTTCAGCTCCTCGACCGATCTTGAACGGCGCCGTGCGCGTTGCGGTAGTCGAGGATCGCCTGCGCCTTCGCGGGCCCGATGCCCGGCAGCGCGACGAGCTCGTCCTTGGTCGCCGTGTTGATGATTGATCGCGGCGAACGCAGCGAGCATCGAGACACAGCGCCAAGCGCGAGCGCCAGTAGCAGTCGTTGCATGAGTACCTCCGTCGTGAGTTGGTCGACTGCGCGGCGACCGGGCGTCGCGCGCCATGCGCGACTGCCGCGCCGCACGTCGACCACGCTACGCGGAGGATGCGGCTCCCGAAATCAGCCGTTCGACGTAGCGCGGCGACGCCCTCGTCGACCGCGATGCATCGGCGCGCGGTAGCCGGCGGCGCGCAGCCGCGTGAGATCGGCCTGCGGTGTAGCTCTGGTACTTGCCGACGAGCGCGGCGGGAACGGGATGTAGGCGATCGCGCCGTCGGCGACGAGCTCCGGCAACGCGAGCGCCGGCTTCGCCGTCGCGCGCTTGCGCACGCGTTGATCGTCGCGCGGCGACCTCGTTGAACGTCGCCGCGCTGCCGGTGCCGAGATTGAAGATGCCGCTGCGCTCCGGGATGGTCGAGGAAATCGAGATTGACGCTTGACCACGTCCTCGACCGACGACGAAATCGCGGCGCTGCTCGCCGGCGGCGTAGCCGCCGCGACCCTCGAACAGCTGCACGCGGCCCTCGCGCGCGATACTGGTTGAAGAAGTGCCAGCGCGACCGACGCCATCCGCCCCTTGTGCTGCTCGCGCGGGCCGTAGACGTTGAAGTAGCGGAAGCCCGCGATCTGCGCGGTGCGCTCCGGCAGCATGCCGCCGCACGTACTGGTCGAACAGGAACTTCGAGTAGCCGTAGACGTTGAGCGGCGCCTCGCACGCGCGCTCCTCGCGGAAGTACGCTGCCGCCGCCGTAGACCGACGCGCTCGACGCGTAGAGGAACGGCACGTCGTTGTCCTGGCACCAGTCGAGCAGCGCGACCGAGTAGCGGTAGTTGTTGCGCATCATGTAGCGGCCGTCGGTCTCCATCGTGTCCGAGCAGGCGCCCTGATGGAGGACGGCGGCGATGTCGTCGTCGAAGTCGCCGTCGGCGAGGCGCGCGAGGAACTCGTCCTTGTCGACGTACTCGGCGATCTCGCAGTCGACGAGGTTCGCGAACTTGTCGGCGCGCGTCAGATTGTCGACGGCGATGATCGTCGGTCTCGCCGCGCGCGTTGAGCGCCTTGACGAGATTGGCGCCGATGAAGCCGGCGGCGCCGGTGACGACGATGTACATGATCGAGTCTCGCTGCCTAGAGCTCGAGGTCGATCGCGCGCCGACGTTGGTCGTCGACGAACGGCACGCGCGGCGCGACGCGCGCACAGCAGCTCGTAGCCGACGGTCGCCGCGGCGCTCGCGACGTCGTCGACCGGCAGTCCCTCGCCCCAGAGCACGACCGGGCTGCCGACGCCGCGCTTCCGGCACGTCGGTGAGATCGACGGTGATCATGTCCATCGACACGCGGCCCGCCAGGCGCGCCTTCTTGCCGCACACGAGCACCGGCGTGCCGTTCGGCGCGTGCCGCGGATAGCCGTCGGCGTAGCCGCAGGCGACGACGCCGATCCGGTGCGCGCGCGACGCCGTGTAGGCGCGCGCCGTAGCCGACGCTGTCGTTCGGCCTGCAGCGTCCTGCACGGCGATGATCTGCGAGCGCAGCGTCATCACCGGCTGCACGCCGATCATCTCCGCGGTGTCGTACGGAAACGGCGTCGCGCCGTAGAGCATGATTCCCGGGCGCACGATGTCGCCGCCGACCTCGGCGTAGCGCACGACGCCCGCCGAATTGGCGATCGAGCGCGGATACGGCAAGCCGCGGCACGCCGCGTCGAACGTCGCGAGCGTGCTCCTCGATTCCGTCTTCCTCGTCGGCGCGCGCGAGATGCGTCATCAGGCGCAGCACGGCGACGGAATCGCAGTGCGTTGAGCCGCTCGACGATGCGCGCGACGTCGCGCCGGCGCGAACGCCGAGCCGGTTCATCCCGGTGTTGATCTTGACGAACACCTCGAGCGGCCGCTCGAGGTCGCGCGCGCTCGAGCATCCGCACCTGGTCCTCGTTGTGGACGACAACCGCGAGGCGCCGCGCGCGCGATCTCGGGCAGCTCGTCGGCAGCGAAGAAGCCTTCGAGCAGCAGGATGCGCCGCGCGTAGTGCGCGGCGCGCAACGCGATGCGCGGCATCGAGCTCGACGAGCGCGAGGCCGTCGGCGTCGGCGAGCGCCGGGAGCACGCGCATGAGGCCGTGGCCGTAGGCGTTCGCCTTGACGACCGCGAGCACCTGCGTGTTCGGCGCGCGCGTCGCGCGCGCTGGCGAGATTCGCGCGCAGCGCGGAAGGCTGACCTGGGCGTAGCAGCGGGCGGGCCATGGCGCGGCGATCGGAGATGTCGAGGCGGACCGGCGAATGGCGGCGGCGCGACGCGCCGGCAGGCGTGCGCGGCTTCTGGCACCGCTCCGGCAATCGTGGTATAAAGCGCGGGCCGCGGGCGAGACTCGACAATTATACCGAATGCCCGCTCGACGCTTCGCGCTTTCGCGAGAGCACGGCCAAGCCGCGGAGGATGATGAAGTCCGGCTTCTACACGATCATGGCGGCGCAGTTCTTCAGCTCGCTCGCCGACAACGCGCTGCTGATCGCCGCGATCGCGCCTGCTGCGCGACCTGCAGGAGCCGGGCTGGATGACGCCCGCGCTGCAAGCAGTGCTTCGTCGTGTCCTACGTCGCTGCTGGCGCCGCTCGTCGGCGCGTTCGCCGATTCGATGCCGAAGGGCCAGGTGATGCTGATCACCAACGGCGTCAAGGTCGTCGGCTGCGTGCTGATGCTGTTCACGCGTCCATCCGCTCGCCGCCTACGCGATCGTGGGCTTCGGCGCCGCCGCGTATTCGCCGGCGAAGTACGGCATCCTGACCGAGCTCCTGCCGCCGCAGCAGCTCGTCGTCGCCAACGGCTGGATCGAGGGCACGACCGTCGCGTCGATCATCCTCGGCGTGCTGACTGGGCGGCGTGCTGATCGGCCCGCGGGTCGCGACGTGCTGCTCGGCTTCGACCTGCCGTACATCGACACCGGCATCGACACGCCGCCGGAGGCGGCGATCAGCGTGATCATGGTCTTCTACGTCGATCGCCGCGATCTTCAACTGGTTCATTCCGAACACCGGCGTCGACCACCGGATCGTCGAACCGCAATCCGTTCTACCTGATCCGCGAGTTCGCGCACTGCGTCGCGCTGCTGTGGCGCGACAGGCTGGGCCAGATCTCGCTCGCGACGACGACGCTGTTCTGGGGCGCCGGCGCGACGCTGCAAGTTCATCGTGCATCGACTGGGCGGCGAAGGCGCTCGGGCTTCGACCTGTCGCAGGCGTCGATGCTGCAGGGCGTGGTCGCCGTCGGGCATCGCGCTCGGCGCCGTGATCGCCGCGCGCTACGTGTCGCTGCGCGGCGCGGTCGAGCGTGCTGCCGATCGGCGTCGCGATGGGCCTCATCGTGATCTCGATGATCTTCGTCACGTCAGCTGCCGGTCGCCGATCGTCCTGATGGTCGGCATCGGCGCCTGCGCCGGCTTCTTCGTGGTGCCGATGAACGCGCTGCTGCAGCATCGCGGCCACGTGCTGATGGGCGCCGGGCACTCGATCGCCGTGCAGAACTTCAACGAGAACATCGGCATCCTCGTCGATGGTCGGGCATCTACGCGCTGATGCTGCGCGCCGGGCATCGGCATCAAGACGCGCGATCGTGCTGTTCGGCCTGTTCGTCTCAGGCGACGATGGTGCTCGTGATGCTGCGCCACCGGCAGCAACCAGGCGCGCGGCGATCTCGCTGCACCTGATCGGCGTCGACCGCACGCGCGGCCGCAGCCCGGCCCGATAGGCCACGCGCAAGCGACTCGACTGCGACGGCCGACGGCCGCTAGAGCACGACCGGCCGGTCGGACAGCTCGTTGCCCGCCGCGCGCCCGTCGCGCGGGATAGTGCTCGCACGAGCAGCGCGTTGATCTCCGCGATGCCCGCGCTCGACGCCCTCGCCGAAACGGCCGCTCGCGAAACGCCGCTTCCATCTTCGCGGCAGATCGCCTCCCACGCCGTCGTCGCCGACGCTGCGCGTGAATGCCGCGGTCGGCGACGATCTCGACATCGCGATCGGCGAGAAGCAGATAGACGAGCACGCCGCAGTTCTCCTCGGTGTCCCAGATCGCGCAGCGGGCCGAACACCTCGAGCGCCCGCGCGCGCGGCGTGACGCCGCTGCAGCACGCGCGCGAGCGGCAGCGACGCCTCGACGGCGAAGCGCACCTGCCCGCGATGGCGCCGCTCGCCCTCGGCGATCGCCGTTTCGATGCGCGCAAGCGCCGCTGTCGGGAACGCGCGGCGCACGCTGCCGTGGTCGGTCGCGAGATGGCGGAAGAAGCGGCGAGCGTGTGTCGGCCGTCATGTCGTCGTCGATCTCGCTCACCAGCTCCCGGACGCGCCGCCGCCGCCGAAGCTGCCGCCGCCGCCCGAGAATCCGCCGCCTGCCGCCGAGCCGCCGCCGCCCCAGCCGCCGCCGCCCCAGCCGCCGCCGGTCGACGATCCAGCCGCCGCCGCGGCGCCGGCCCGCCGCCCATCGCCGACGACAGATCATCACGATGAATCCGACGATGCGCCGCGATGCCGGCGATCAGCGAGCGAGCCGGCGACGAGCCACGCGAGCAGCGCCGACGATGCCGGCGCCGACCGTCGAGCCCAGCCGAGGCGGCCGAACATCGAGCGCAGGATGCCGCCGACGACCGGCACGACGATGAACAGGATCGCAACAGCATCTCGATGCCGAAGTCGCAGCCGCGGCGCGACCTTCGCGCGGCGCGGCTGCGCGGCGGCAGCGGCTTCGCCCGCCGACGACGGCGATGATCCGGTCGACGCCGGCGTTGATGCCTGCGGCGAACTTGCCCTCGCGGAACGCCGGCGCGACGTTCTCGGCGATGATGCGGTCGCGACGTGACGTCGGGCAGCACGCCCTCGAGGCCGTAGCCGACCTCGATCCGCATCTTGCTGGTCGTTCTTCGCGACCAGGAACAGCGCGCCGTTGTCCTGCCCTTGCGGCCGATCTTCCACTTCTCGGCGACGCGGAGCGAGTACGCCTCGATCGGCTCCGGCTGCGTCGTCGGCACCATCAGCACGACGAGCTGGTTGCGACGTGCGCGCTTCCCAGTCGGCGAGCTTCGCCTCGAGCGCCGCGCGTCTCCGGCGCCGACAGCGTCTGCGTGAGATCGGTGACGCGCGCGCGTCAGCGGCGGGATCGGCAGCAGGCCGTCGGTGCCCGCTTCCCACGCCTGCGCGCGAGCGGCCGAGCGCGCGCGACGACGAGCGCGGCAACGAGCCACGCCGCGACGCGCGTCGCGATGCGCGTCGCGTCATGGCGCGCGGCGGTCAGACGTCGCTGGGCGCTCAACGCCGCGTGATCCGCGCGCTGCTCTGCGGCGCGGCTCGGCGCGCAGGCGTCGGCGCTGGCGGCGTCGCGGGCGTGCCTGGCGCGGGCGGCGCAGGTGCGCGGCGGCGCCGCGGCGCGGTGCGGCCGGGCTTGCTGAAGTCGACCTTCGGCGGCGCGCTGATCGCGGCCTCGTTCTCGACGGTGAAGTTGGGCTTCACGTCCATCTTGAACAGCATCGCCGTCAGGTTGGTCGGGAACTGGCGCACCGTCGTGTTGAATTCCTGCACCGACTTGATGTAGCGGTTGCGCGCGACGGTGATCCGGTTCTCGGTGCCTTCGAGCTGCGCGGTGCAGGTCGCGGAACAGCGCGTCGGACTTGAGCTGCGGATAGTTTCTCGGCGACGACGCAGGAGCCGCGACAGCGCGCCGGTGCAGCTCGCCCTGCGCCTTGATGAACTTCTGGAACGCGACGGGATCGTTGACGAGCTCCGGCGTCGCCTTGATGCGCGCCGACGTTCGCCCGCGCGTTGGTCACCTCGGTCAGCACCTTCTGCTTCCTGCGCCGCGTAGCCCTTGACCGTGTTGACGAGGTTCGGCACGAGGTCGGCGCGGCGCTGGTACTGGTTCAGCACCTCGGACCAGGCGGCCTTGATGCCTTCGTCCTGCCGCTGCAGGTCGTTGTAGCCGCAGCCGGCAAGCGCGAGCGTCGGCGAAGACGGCGAGTGAGGCCAGCGAATTTGCGAATCATGGTTCCTCCGGACGGAAGGCGGCGTCGCGAGCAGGCGACGAGCGCCGCAATGCGGCCGGCATGGGCCGCCAACGCAGGCGCGAACGGCGCGAAGCGTGATGCGGCGACGGCGTTCAATGCGGCTCCCGGCGACGCGCGGCGTCGTCGGCAGCGCCGCGCCGCAGCGTGCGCCGGGCGAACAGGAGATCTTCCCACGCCTTCGCCTTGTCGGGCAAGTTGCGCAGCAGGTAGGCCGGATGATAAGTGACGACGAGCGGAACGCCGCGATAGCGGTGGACGCGCCCGCGCAGGCTGCGCGATCGTCGCGTCGACGTCGAGCAGCGTCGTCGGCGGCGCTCTTGCCGAGCGCGACGATCGACCTTCGGGCCGGAGCAGCGCGATCTGCCGGTCGAGATAGGGCCGGCACGCGTCGACTTCGCGCGGCTCCGGCGTGCGGTTGCCGGGCGGCCGGCATTTGAGGACGTTGGCGATGTAGACGTTCTGCGCCGCGCTTCATCCCGAGCGCCGCGAGCATGTTGTCGAGGAGCTTGCCGGCCTGGCCGACGAAGGGCTCGCCCTTCGCGTCCTCCTCGGCGCCGGGCGCCTCGCCGACGAACAGCCATTCGGCGTTGGACGTCGCCGACGCCGGGCACCGTCTTCTTGCGCTCCGCGACGAGACCGCAGCGCCGTGCACGCATCGACGTCCGCGGCAAAGTCGCGCCACTCGAGCGTCGGCGATGCGCACGCACGCGCGCTTCGCGTCGGCGCCGGCACGTCGGCTGGCGGTCGCGCGGAAGCGCGCTGGCGTCGCGCGTGCGACCGACGCAGTTCGCAGCGAGCCCGGATGGCCGCGCAAGCGCCAGACGGGCGCGAGGCCGAGCTCGCTCAGGATGTCGTCACGTGTCGGCATCGGCATCGGGACGCGCTTGCGCGCGTCAGCCGACGCGGCAGCCGAGCGCGCGCCGCATGACGAGCGCATCCTCGCGCGGACGCGTCGGCCGACGCGCCGGGGTAGTAGTCGACGCGGCGCGCGACCGGTGCGAAGCCCTCGGACTCGTACAGCCGCGATCGCGGCGATGTTCGACGCGCGCACCTCGAGGAAGATCTGCTCGGCGTCGAGTCGCTCGCGTCGTCGACGAAGCGGCGCAGCAGCGCGCGTCCGAGCCCTTCGCGGCGCGCATCGGGCACGACCGAGAGATTGAGGATCTGCGCTTCGCCGGGCGCCAGCATCAGCACGCCGTACGCGACGATGCGACCTTCGCGCTCGCCGACGCGCGCCGCAGTAGCCTGCCGCGAGCGCGTCGCGGAAGTTGCCGATCGTCCACGGCGCGGCGTGGATCTGCGCCTCGAGCGCCGCGACGTAGGCGAGGTCGCCGTCGACGCAGCGGCCGCCATCGCGGCTCTGGCCTCGGAATGTATCGCGGGAGCGTCGCCATGGCGGCCGCGCTCAGAGTCGCACGCCCGGCGTCGCGCTCGGCGGTCGTCAGCGCGACGCGGTGCCGCACGTAGACCGGCAGCGCGTCGCGCCGCGGCGACGCCTTCGCCCGGCGGCGAGCCGCGGCAGCGCGAGCTCGCCGATCGCGCTGCGCCGTCGGGCGGCATCGGCGCATCGACGTCGGCCAGCGCGAGCTGCGAGGCGAGCGCGGGATAGGCGGCGAAGCCGTTGCCGGCGCCGGACCAGCGTCCGCGCAGCCGGCGGTCGGCGACACGCATGCCGGCGGCGGCAGCGACCGCGGGCGCCGGCCGACTCCCGCCAGCCGTCACCGTCGACGCGCGTAGGCGGCGACGTAGACCTCGCGCATCCGCGCGTCGAGGCAGGCGAGCGACGCGCGTCCAGCCATGCGCGCGACAGCGCTTCCTGCGCGAGCGCCGCGAGCGTCGGGACCGGCGACGACGGGCAGGTCCGCGCCGAACGCGAGTCCCTGCGCCACGCCGCAGCCGATGCGAACGCCGGTGAACGAGCCGGGGCCCGCGCCGAACGCGATGCCGTCGAGATCGCGCGAGCGCCCAGCCGGCCTCGGCGAGCACGGCGTCGCACCATCGGCAGCAGCGCGCTCCGAGTGCGCCTGCCCGGCGCGCTCGTCGCGCACGCTGCCAGCGCGTCCCGTCGCCGACGGCGACGCTGCACCACTCGGTCGAAGTGTCGAGCGCGAGGATCCGCATCGGCCGAATTCTACTCGACCGGCGCGATGCCGTCACGCGACGTCGCCACGCGCAGTTACAATCGATGCGCGATGTCGCTCGCACCGCACCTGCCGATGCCAGCCGCGCTCCGCCGCGTCGTCCCCGACTCCGCCGGTCGTCGCGACGATCGCATCGCTCGACCAGGAGGGCCGCGGCATCGCGCGCATCGACGGCAAGGCGGTGTTCGTCGAAGGCGCGCTGCCCGGCGAGCGCGTCGACGATCACGACGCTCAAGCGCAAGCCGACGCTACGAGATCGCGCGCGCCGACGCGATCGCTGAAGCCGAACGCCGGCGCGCGTCGATGCCGCGCTGCCCGCATTTCGGCGTCTGCGGCGGCTGCTCGCTGCAGCACTTCGACGCCGCCGCGCAGGTCGCCGCCAAGCAGCGCACGCTCGAGGACGCGCTGTGGCACCTCGGCCGCGTGCGCGCCGGCGCTGCTGCTGCCGCCGATCCACGGCCCGGCGTGGGGATACCGGCATCGCGCGCGGCTGTCGGTGCGGCACGTCGCGAAGAAGGGCGGCGTGCTGGTCGGCTTTCACGAGCGCAAATCGAGCTACGTCGCCGACATGACGTCGTGCGCACGTGCTGCCGCGCAAGATCTCCGACGCTGCTGCCCGCGCTGCGCGCGCTGATCGGCGAGCTGATCGATCCGCGATCGCCTGCCGCAGATCGAGCTGGCGGTCGGCGACGGCGACGGCACGCCGCGCACGTGCTCGTGCTGCGCATCCTCGAGCCGCTCGCGCCCGGACGACGAAGCGGCGCTCGCCGCATTCGCCGACGCGCACGGCGTCGAGTTCTGCCTGCAACCGGGCGGCCCGGCGACGCGCGGCGCCGTTGCGTGCCGGCGCAGCCGCGCGCTCGCCTACGCGCTGCCCGAATTCGATCTCGAGTTCCCCTTCGCGCCCACCGAGTTCACGCAGGTCAATCCGGCGATCAACCGGGTGCTGGTGCGGCGCGCGATGGCGCTGCTCGACCCGCAGCCCCGGCGAGCGCATCGCCGACTTCTTCTGCGGCATCGGCAACTTCACGCTGCCGATCGCGCGCCGCGGCGCGGCCGTCGTCGGCGTCGAAGGCAGCGCGTCGCTCGTGCGCCGCGCGCGAGGAGAACGCCGCGCTGCAACGGGCTCGCGGACAACGGCGACGTTTCGCGTCGCCAATCTGTTCGCGGCAACGCCGAGAGCGTCGAAGCGCTCGGGCCGCTCGACAAGGTCGCTCATCGACCCGCCGCGCGAAGGCGCGATCGAGCTCGTCAAGGCGCTGCCCGGCGACGGCCCGCCGCGAGCGGATCGTCTACGTGTCGTGCAACCCGGCGACGCTCGCGCGCGACGCGTCGGTGCTCGTGCCACGATCACGGCTACGACTCGCGGCGGCGGCGGGCGTGGTCAACATGTTCCCGCACACGTCGCACGTCGAGTCGATCGCGCTGTTCGCTGCGCTGAGCGCTGCGACGCGCAGAAAAATCGGGGCGACTGCGCGTCGCCCCGATGTCCGTCGTGCAGGTCTCGCGCGTGCACGTCAGTCGCGCTGCCCCGTGAACACCAGCAGCAGGTTGAGCAGGCTGATGAAGATGTTGTACACGCTCGAGGAACAGGTTGAGCGTCGCCATCACGTAGTTCGTCTCGCCGCCGCGCACGATGTTGCGTGAGGTCGTGCAGCAGAGTACAGCGAGAAGATCAGCACGGCGACCGCCGAGATCGTCACGCGACAGCGCCGGCATCTGGAAGAACAGGTTCGCGAGCGACGCGACGATCAGCAGGATCGAGCCCGACGAACAGGAACTTGCCGAGGAACGCGAAGTCGCGCTTCGTCACCGTACGCGATACGCCGCCAGCGCGAAGAACACCGCCGCCGTCAGGCCGCCCGACAGCGCGACCAGCTGGCCGCCGTTGCGGAAGCCCGCGGCGACCGTCAGGATCGGCGTCAGCATCAGCCCGGCGATGAACGTGAAGCCGAACAGCGCCAGCACGCCCCAGCGCGCTGTTGCGCAGCCGCGTGACGACGAACAGCGAGCCGATCATCACGCCGAACATCAGCAGCGGCGTCATGATCGGCGCCGCCTTGAACAGCGCGATGAAGTTGAGCTGCATGCCGGCGAACGCGCCGGCGATCGTCGGCAGCATCGACAGCGCGAGCAGCCAATACGTGTTGCGCAGCACGCGGTTGGCTGTCGACCGCGACCCGTGGCCGACCGTTGCGGCGGCGGCAGCGGCGCGCGTGCCTGGACGTCATCACCGGTTCGAACTTGCGATCCATGTGCTCTCCTCTACAGGACGTCATCGGTCCCAAGCGGACCTTCGCGACGCCGTTAGACTAACAGAATCGCGCCGCCGTTCAACGCGGCTCCGGCACCGTGCACGAAGCGGCTCGCGCTGCTAATATGCGTGCCGCATCGCCGTGAAATCAAGGTGACGAGCGCGATCGCGGAAGGTTGGCAGAGTGGTCGAATGCACCGGACTTGAAATCCGGCGTGCCGGCAACGGCACCGTGAGTTCGAATCTCAACCTTCCGCCAGCAACTTGTTGAATTAACGACGAATAGCAAAGCGCGCCTCGGCGCCGCGATCGCATCCGCTTCTCTCCGCTCGGCGCCTTTGCTGAGCCTTGGGCGCGGGGCCACCTGCAGCGAGCAGCAGGTAGGCCACCATCATCCGGGCTGAAGAACACGACGTTGACCGCAACGATCAAGATCGCCCGCCGATAGACCTTCGTGCTGGATCGCCCAGAACCTGGTCTGGCGACCGTAACAGGCTCGGGACCCCGCTGTACAGATCTGTCGACAAAGCACGCCATTTGTTCCCAGGCAAGCCGACACCATCCACTCCCGGGCAGCCAGGTTCCGGCGGCCGCCCCGGGCTCAATTGGTATCGCCGGAGTGGCGTGATCGTCACGTCCGAATAGGGATCGAGGCGCTTTTGCTCGTGCCGTGCCGCCCTGATCCTGGTCGCCCGCCATGCGGAAGAGCGTCAGGACGACCACGAGACCCAGGACCCACCCGACGATACCCAGCACGATCCAGCCGACGGTCATCACGGCTTGCTCCGCCGCATTGAGAGCGGTCCGCGCCGCGCGAGCGGTGGAACCACGGAATCCGAGGAGACGACCAGCCGGAGGGCGTTTCGTGACGCAGCACGCAACATGACATCGGTCTGAAACCTCCGGTTGACGGCGGCTCGATTTGGCCGACTCGCCTTGCTGCCGCCGCGCCTGAATCGGCATCCGGCGACATAGTTGTTAGCTGCCTGCCGTGCTAAGCAAATGATCATTCCCTTATTAGTGAATTGATCAGATTCAACAGCTTACAATTTTTAGGACATCGAGATTCTCGCCACTTGTAAGGTACACCGACTTTTCGCGGACGTCTTCCCTGAATCGCCGCCGTCTCGTGTCCTAAAATGCCATTGGAATGAACCGTCGTTGCGGCGCGGCTTGCTGAGCGTTCGAGGACCTCGGCCGCAGCCCGGCAAACTGGCCTGCTTCTTGCTGACTCCCGGGTACCAGTTCAACCGCGCGATCGCAACCGGTTCGCGCTCGGCCGAGGGGCACAAATTGAAGAATACAACGTTGCTTTGCGCTCGTCGCGGTCGCCGCGCTTTTGCGGGGAACGCCGAGGCGATCTACAAGTGCAAGACGCCAAAAGGGGTCGTCTTACCAGGACCGTCCTTGTCAAGGAAGGAACCGAATCCGACGTCATGATCGTGATTCCGGACGGGCGAAGTTGGCGCCGAAGGCCGGAGCCGCTCAGGACGACCCGGCGCAGACGAGCGTCGTGCGGCCGGAGAACCCGTTCGGCGCGCCCAGGCAGGGACGCAGTGTGCCGATGAATCCGCGTCGGCCACGAAGCCCGCCGACAACCGTCCCGCAGGGAGCCACGGCCTCTCAGCGCCGCCGGACGTAAGCCAGACGGCGCGCGCGTGTCGTGGAAAGCGTGCTGCCGATGACCGCCGACGAGGCTCGCAAGACCGAGCCTACAGGCGAAGTACTGACACGACCGACGCCGCCGCCCCGGGGGCGAGACGCCGACGTCGATGACCTGCGAGTCACCGACTGGCGAGAAGCGCACGTTTATCCTGACGAACGGAAAGCTGACGTCGATCTGACGAGGACTCACCCGCCGCGATCGGGCGGGGCAACAAAGGGCTTGCGGCGTCGCAAGCCCTTTGTCTTTCGAGTCTACGTAACAGACGCAGCGCGTCGCGATTCGGCCGGGCTCCGTTGGGTATCACGGTCGCGCGCCCAAGACTCGATGAGCGCTTGCACGCAATGCAACCCTCATTCACGCGTCGGCCACATTCGTCGCCGCAGCGCGCGCGCACCGGGGTGCCAAGGAAAGCGCGCACCGCGTATCCGCATACAGGAAGCGCGGCACGCGACGTCGAGCCGAACGACCTGTTGGGTCGCGCACTATCGATCGGCGTGGAGCTGGTGCGCTATCGACCCGAGCCTGCGTCCACAAAATGACGCTGGATAATTCCCGGCGTCATTTGATCGCGGTCTGTCGCTTATTTGTCGTTCTTGAACTTCCAGTAGACCTTGCGCCGGACCGGATTCGGATCGGTCCCGATAATTCCGCCCTCGAACGCCGAGCGCCGTTCACCGCAGCCGAGACAGACCGGCACGATCGTGCCGCCGATATCCACCAGGCCCGCGCATCGGGCGATGGCGGCAGCCCACCGCCGGTCAGCACCTCTGAATAAAGCGTGTCGCCGGTGCCGCGCCCGCCAGGAGCCCGCGTTCCCGAACCGTCAAGGAAGCTCATCGCGTACGACGCGCGCTTCACCAAGGTCAGCCTTGCAGGCGGCCTGCGGTGATGGGCTTGCTGGTCCCGAAGTAGACGACGCCCCCGATTGTCAGCGGCGCGTTCACGACCTTTCTCCGTCGGTGGCTGAGACCGTAATACCAGCCTTTGGCCGAGGTCGAATCGGCGGTGTTTGACGACCGAGATCCGCCTGTGGTGATCGTCGTCTGTCCCGTCCCATCGAGCCCGAGCTTAGTGTCCTTGATCATGTAGAAGCGATCGCTCGATGTCGCAGCGAGCGGCTTTTCGCGGTCGCCGGAGCCGATCACCACCGCATGAAACGTCGCACCCAGCACGACGTCCGGCGGGTAGAAGAACTTGCGCGCACCCGAGGCTCGCGAGCTTGTGCAGCTTCCAGCCGGCGGAGTCGTTGGTTGTCGAGCTGGGGTCGTCGAGATCCATCCGCCAGACGTTGCCCGCCAGGTCGCCGACGTACGCCCGGTCGACGAAGCCCTTCGCGTCCCTGGTCGACGTTGACGATCGTCACGTCCGACGGAATGCTGGTCGAGATCGTGCTCGTCCCGTCCGCCGGCGTGAGGAATTGCTTGATGCACCGTCCCGGTCAGCGCGTCCACGACGTAGACACCGCGCCCCGCCGTGCCGGCCGTATCCGGAGTCCTCGGCCGTGTCGTAACCGCCACCGAAGATGAGCACGACTCTTCCCGATGCCGTGCCATCGCGCAGCTTTGGTCACCTTCGGCATCGACCAGGTCTGGCCCAGGCCGCTCATGCCCGGCGTGCTCGGGGAGAGCTTGAACTTGAACTCTGGGATTGTCAGGGTCGCTGACGTCGATCGCGTAGATGAAGTTGCCGCCGCGACGCGCCGCCACGTAAATGATCGCCGTGCCGTCCCTCCTGGTAGGCGCCGATCGGGCCATCCAGGAAGTAGTCCTTGTTGCTCTTGCTGCCCGCGGCGATCCGAGGGCAAGATTCAACTTCGGCGACTCGTCGCGCAAGCGGTTCAGCTTCGCCAGACGTTTCGGGTGCGACGAACGCCCACAGTCTCGTTGCCCGCCGCGGATCCGGTCTGCTTGCCCTCGATCGCGCGGAGCATGCCGTCGTTGGAACCGTAGAACACGACGACGCGTGGCGGTGAACCGCCGTAGTTGAGCGCAACCGGGCGCGAATGCAGCACGTCGCCGTGAATCGTCGGCCGTACCGTCGTCGTGCCGCCGGGGCCGGACTTCGTTGCCGAGGTTGTCGGTGCCGCGAGCCCAGTTGATCAGGGCGCCGATGTCGGCGGATGCGGCTGTTGTCGTCGTCGTCCACGCCGCCGGATAGTTGAACGCCAGCCTGCGTACCGGCGTTTGCCGGATTGAGCGTCGTTGCGTCGAACGGAGTTGCCGACAGGAGGCGTTAGCGGCGCAATCAGGCGCACCGTGTCGTCGCGTTCACCGCGCACGTGTACACCGTTCGGCTGGCTTGTGTCGTCAGGTTCGATTCGCGCTGCCGCTGCGCTGCGCCGCCCTTCTGCACCTCCGGCGCCATCCTTCGAATCGCTCGCCGTGGCGGTCTTGGCCGGCACCCAGTTGGTCCAGAACGGTCGACGAGGTCGTCCAGTAGCTGCGCGCAAGAACGGACACGAAGCCCGTGCCTGCATCGATGGCGTCGAGACCGTCGGCGTCACCGAGGCGAACGGTGCTCGGTCGCCGCGTCGTACTTGAGCTGGTACTGCTTGACGTTGCCGAGCCATTTCGGGCTGCCGCCCGCATCGGGTCGGAACATTCCGACGAACACCTGGTTCAGGAACGTCCCCTGCGTGTTGACGCTGACGCGGCAGCGACGCCGAGACGAACACGCTGTTGCGTCCCTGGATCTCCGTGAGAATCGCCGCGAATACGTCGGAGAGCTTCTGAATGTTCGTCGCGTCGTAGTACGAGCCGCCACCCTGCCGCGCCATGCTCTTCATCGTCGTGATCATGCCGGCGATCTGGCCGACCGCACGGTGGTTGATACGTGCCGATCGTGTAGGTGATGACGTTCTGCGTCCCGGCCGTATTCGGATCCACGTCGGAATTGAACAGGTACCGCGCACCCTCGTCGCCCGAGCTGCCCGAGCCCGGACTGACCCGCGTCGTCGAGCCGCCGACGCCGATGAAGAGCGCCTGCGCATCCGTGATTGTTGTTGGTGTCGTTCTGCGAGTCGCTGTGCCCGATGTAGATGATGTAATTCTTGCCGCACTCGCTGGTGTGCGTCGGAGGATTGTATTTGACGGGAGGATTGGCGCCACTGTTGTTGGTCGACGATGAGGTATAGGCATAGTTGGCGTCTGCGCCGGCCCAATACGCGGAACCCGTGGTGGCGTTCGACGGGTAATCGCGCTTGTCGGTGCCCACGCCCGACGCCGTTGGTCGGGATCGGACCCCAGGTCGTCGACGACCACGGCGTCTGCGTCCCGCCGCCGAAATACTTGAACCCTTCCCACATCATGTAGCCGAAGTCCTGGTTGCTGCTGCCCTTTGTCGTCGATAGGTCATGTTCTTCAGGAGCTTGATCAAGGCCGCCCGGTTGGTGGCGTTCATCCTTGCGGACACCGAATCGGATATAACCGCCCTTGTTGCGCCCGCTGCCGTACATCATGATGCCGATGCCGACCGTGTCCGCGACGAGGTAGGCGCCCGTCGCTGTCGGTTTTCTGCAACAGCTTGATCAGCGCGTATTTCTGGGCACAGAAATAGGAGCCCGTGTTACCACCGCAGCCGGCAACGGAATCGGCATCGGCCGGCGGATTGCTGTCCATGGTCGCGGCCCAGTTCGACTCGTTGTCGAGGACGATGAGCACGTTCGGCATCGCCGCCCGATGACCCGCCCGTGTAGATGATCGATGTCCTCCGAGCGCGCGCGAGTGCGTGACGAGCACCAGAGTCAGCGCGATTGCGGTAAATGGAGGGATTGTGTTCAGCATCGTCTTACCTCTTCGAGATCCTGACGGTCGGGTTCCTACGGACAACGCTGGTGAGCGCCTTCGCCTTTCGACATGCGAACGGCGACGCCCTGTTCAAGCGTCGTATCCGCGCCGGTGTTGGCATCGGCCACGTGGGCGATCACCGCCCAGCGCGTGTTCGAGCAGTAGCGACAGGCGCCGACGGCGGCCCGCTCGCAAGAAAGATGCCCGAACTCGACCCTGGAAGCGCGGCGCTCGGAATGCAACTGAAGTCGTCGGGATTCGTGGGGACGAGATCCTCGCTCGGGATGTCGACGACGCTCTTGCAGGCCGGCGCGGGCGTGAAATCGACCGTATAGCTGGCGCCATTGAGACTGCACCGATCGCGGCCGCCGGCGGCGTCGTCGGGTCGATGAATGCCGGTGTGCTCAACACCGTTTCGATCGCGGTTTGCGCGGCGGCCAGCGTCTCCTGACGCACCTGCATGTTGCCGGCGATGCGCAAGATTGACGTTGCTCGCCTGGAATGCGGAGATCGCGAGCAGCGTCAACAGTATCAGCATGATCAATCCGAGCACGAGGCTGATGCCGCGCTGCTCGCGCTTGCTTGCCGTCTCGACATCGGATTTGCGTGTCATCGTCAGAGCTCCCCTCGGCCCGCAGGATTCATCAATCGCACGATGGCCGTGTAGGCGTGCCGCTTGTAGTGGTCGTCGAACGGACCGACGACGATTCCGGCTCCCAGCGAGTAGGTCTTCGAGTCGGTGTAGCCCACGCCGGTGGCGAGGTTTCGCGCGAGAAGATTCACGCGCACCGCCATCATGTTTGCCCAGTCGGTCGCGACGCACGGATCAACCGTTGAGAGGCACTGGCGGAACGCATCCGGCGCGCCGTCGTTGCCGACGTCGTCGCGTCCGTACTTGCACGCGCATATCCTCGATGCCCTGGACCAGCGGCTCGTTCGTCGACGAAGTCCCCGAAATCGTGAGCACGCGCAGCGTCGGGATCGTCTCGTTCGACACGTAGTAGATTCGGGTCTGGAACTCGTAGATGTCGGCCGGCCGTCGCGCAATCCTTTTTCGTTCTGCGTGAACGCTGGCAGCATTCGCGCCTGATGATCGACGACGAAATCGCTTGTGCTGATCGAGATCCGTCTTGCAGCCGGTGGCCTGCACGTAGACCTTTGCCTGCGGTGAGGCCGCCTGCCGTCGGCAACGTGCTCGTCCGCCGCACCACCAGGATGTCGGTGCCCGCCTTCTGGCCGCCGGTTGCCGACGAAACACAGGTCGGAACGGCATCTCCGCCGGCAATGCCGAACACCGGTACCGGCCATTGCAAGGCAGCGGGTGGCGCAACGAATTGAAGCCCTGCAACGGTGGTCGCGCACATATCGGGGATCGTCGCCGTCGCGACCGTATAACCCGTCTGCGGAACCGAATCGCCGTAATACCCGGAGAGATGGAGGTCATCGCGAAGCAGATCGAGCGCATAGCGGCCGTTCTCGATCTGTTGGGAAGCCTGGTCGGTCTCCCGGCGCATCCGGCTGTTGTTGACGAAGAGAGTGACCAGGGCGAAAAGGACGATCACGCCCAGCGTCATGCCGACCATCAGCTCGATCAACGTGAAGCCACGCGGCTTGCGCCGGCCTGCTTGGATTCGATAGGCTTCATGAATGTCATGGCGCCGGCGGTGCGAGCGCGCTTAACGTAGAAATCTGAACGCGCATCGATATCGCGCGGCGCAACTGATCGTTGCCATAGTCGTTTTGACCGCAGGTCGACGCAGGCGCAACCGTCCTGGCGAGCCCTTGCCAGGCAACCGTGACGATGTATTCGTTGGTCGCCCCCGCGCTGACGCATCCCTGCCCACCGAGGAGCGTTCCGACGGAGCTCGTGCCCTTCGTCTCGGAGGCGCCAACCAGCGCGTTGCCCCATTCGCATACGTCGAGGTCCTTGCCCGTCAGCGTCGCGCAATCCGTCAGAGCCCCCGAAGAACCGATATCGTCCTGAACGTAGGTCGCGGCATTGGTGCGGTTTGCGTAGATTCGATCGACCATGTCCTGAACCAGAACGAGTGCCTGAACAGCGCTGGTACGCCTCGTGCTCGGCAACGGTCGTGCGCAGCTGAAACCCGACGAGCCCGAGAAGCCCGAAGACCAGAATCACGATCGTCACCAGGACTTCGAGCAGCACGTAGCCGCGCGCCGGCCGACCCGTTGCGCTCATGAGCAACTCCCTTCGGTCGACTGCGGACGTCCGCTCGGGATCGACCGACACGCAGCGCGCCTTGATCGAGGCGCTGCCGCCCGGTGTCGTCGATCGTGAATTGGGACAGGTTCGACGCGCGTCCATTCAGGTTGAAGTCGAGCGACGAACTCCCCATCGTTACCGTGATGTTCGGGGAGAACGCTGGATGTTGTCGGAGCGTGGTTGCGCCCGCAGCGACGGTCCACCCGTTCGTCCACGAAGTCGCCTTGCTGATCGTGACCGTCGTGTTGCGTTTCACCGCTTCGCTGCGCGCGTACGTGATATCGGACATCAAGTCGAACGCTGCGTTGCGAATATTCTGCTGGATAATGAAGTCGCGCATGAACGGGCCCGCGAGCGTGGCGAATACGGCGGCCAGGAACACGACCGTTATCACTTCGATGAGCGTGAATCCGCGCTGCTGCGACAGCGCCGGCGATCGATTGGATTTGTATCGGAGGGATAGCATGATTGTGGATTGGCTCTGAACGAGTGGAGCATCGAATCGATCCGCTCATCGTCCTTGCCATTTGCCGGCCGGCAATTTCGTCCCGTCCTGATCGAGCGTGAAAGCGGCCTCACCCGCCATGACCGTCCCGGCCTTGGGCGTTGCGGTGATCAAGAAAGTCGGAGGGCGGTCCAGCCGTGGCGGTGATCGTCACGGTGTAGTAAATTCGACACTTCGGTCGGGACGCCGCTCGGTATCAGAGTCGTGACCGCGGAGGCGCCGCCGCCCAGGAACGAACGGTTGTCCAGCAGGTATTGCTGCTCGCGGTTGGCGAGGTCGAGCATGAGGCTCTGCGCCGACGACCGGTTCGCCCGCTTGACGATAGCTCTGATAGCTCGGGAAGAGCGATCGGCCGTCGAGGATCGCGATGACGCGCGACCGCGATGATCAGTTCGACCAGGGTGAAGCCCCGGACCCGTGAATCGTGGTGACTCGACTGCGAGATCCGGCGGTCGAGCGATGAGGATTCGCGCGTGCGCCCCGACCGTCGTGATCGACGGCGGAAACACATCGCGGTTCGTTTTGCGTAACGTTGGCATGGCAGGTCCTGAGACGTGTTGGCTGGCTCGGATTCGCAAGACCCATGCCGAAATCGACGCTCCCGACGGGGAATCACCGACCAACGGCATTCAGTGGAGGTCCGACGGAAATTCCGGTCGAGCGCGCGCGTGGGGTCTGCCACAACGTGTCGGCTACAAATCGTTACACTGGACGCGATTTGCGAACGATGTGCCGCAAATCGTTTACTTCGTTCGCGCAGAGTACCCGCGCTGCTGGAAGACGCCTCGAGCGGCGTCCCGCTGATCGGATGGGACCGCGCCGAACGGAACCGCGGAGGGTTCCGGTGTCAGAATCCGGCTCCTAACCGAGCGGCGCGACCTTGATGACTTCTTCCGCCGTAGTGAGCCCGGCCGCGATCTTCATCGCGCCCGAGACGCGCAGCGGCTTCATGCCGTCCTTGTACGCCTGCTCGCGGATCTTCGCGTCGTCGGTCTCGGCAGTGACGAGCTTCCGCAGCGCCGGGCGTCATCAGCATGATCTCGTAGAGGCCCATCCGGCCGCGGTAGCCCGTCATCCGGCACTCGAGGCAGCCGACCGGCGACCATCACCTGCGCCGGCTTGTCGGCGCGCCACGGCGCGGTGATCGCCCGCCACGATCTCGTCGTCGGGCGGCTCGCCCGGCGCCTTGCAGTGCGGGCACAGCGTGCGCACGAGGCGCTGCGCCATGACGCCGAGCAGCGTCGAGTTGATCAGGTACGGCGGCACGCCGAGGTCGAGCATCCGCGTGACGGCCGTCGGCGCGTCGTTGGTGTGCAGCGTCGACAGCACGAGGTGGCCGGTCAGCGCCGCCTGCACCGCCATGTCGGCGGTGTCGCGGTCGCGGATCTCGCCGACCATGATGATGTCGGGATCCTGCCGCATCAGCGTGCGCACGCCGTGCGCGAAGTCGACGCCGATCGCCGGCTGCACCTGCATCTGGTTGAACAGCGGCTCGATCATCTCGATCGGGTCCTCGACCGTGCAGACGTTGACCTCGGGCGTCGCGAGCTGCTTCAGCGACGAGTAGAGCGTCGTCGTCTTGCCCGAGCCGGTGGGCCCGGTGACCAGGATGATGCCGTTCGGCTCCTTGATCATCCGCTCCCAGCGCTCGCGGTCGTCGTCGCGTGAAGCCCGAGCTCGATGAAGTCGCGGACCAGCACCTCCGGCGTGAAGATCCGCATCACGATCTTCTCGCCGAACGCCGTCGGCATCGTCGAGATCCGCAGCTCGACCTCGTCGCCGTCGGGCGTCACGCGTCTTGATCCGGCCGTCCTGCGGGCGGCGCTTCTCGACGATCTCCATCCGCGCGAGCAGCTTGATCCGCGACGTCATCGCGACCAGCACCGGCGTCGGGATCGCGTAGACCTGGTGCAGCACGCCGTCGATGCGGAAGCGCACGAGCCCGGCGTCGCGCCGCGGCTCGACGTGGATGTCGGACGCGCGCTGCTCGAACGCGTATTGCCACAGCCAGTCGACGATGTGGACGACGTGGCTGTCGTTGGCGTCGAGCTTGCCCTGCTGGCCGAGCTCGACCAGCTGCTCGAAGTCGCGCGCGAGCGACACCGCGCCCTTCGAGGCCTCCTGCGCCTTCTTCATCGAGCGCGCGAGGTTGTAGAACTCGCCGAGATAGCGCCGGATGTCCTGCGGATTGGCGAACGCGAGCTTCACCTCGCAGCTTCAGGATCTTCTCGAGCTCGTCGGCCCAGTCGCGGACGAACGGCTCGGCGGTCGCGACCGTCAGCGTCGTGCGCGTCCACCGCGACCGGCAGGATCCGGTAGCGCTCCGCGTACGCGTTGGACATCGTCTGCGTGACCGCCGTCAGGTCGATCTTCAGCGGATCGATGTGCAGATACGGGACGCCGAGCTTCCCGGCGAGCCACTCGACGAGACAGTCGAGCGTCAGCGGCTTGCGCGGACCGGTCGCCGCAAACCAGTTCTTCTCGGCGATGATCTCGAGCGGATGGTCGACGCGCTTCGACGGCGAGCGCAGCAGCGCCTCCGCATCCGGCGGACGCGACGAGCCCGTCGGCCTGCAGCAGCGTGAGGATCTCTTCGATCCGCAACCGCCGGCCCGCGCCCTTGCACGCTCCCGCGCCGGCGGCCGGCGACTGGTGTGTTGGTCGCGGGCGTGGCCATGGTCGAGACTCTACACCGTAGGCGCGGATCGCCGTCGGCTCGGCACCTGGAACACTTCGCGCAGATAGGCGACGTACGCCGGATCGTAATCCATCGCCTTCGACGGCTCGTCGCTGATCTTCGCCACCGGCTGGCCGTTGCAGCGCGTCATCTTGATGACGATCGACAGCGGCTCGAAGCCGATGTCGTTGGTGAGGTTGGTGCCGATGCCGAACGCCGTGTGCATGCGCCCGCGGAAGCGCTCGAACAGGCGCAGCGCGAGCGGCACGTTGAGGCTGTCGGAGAACACCATCGTCTTGCTGCCGGGTCGATCCGCATCTTCTGGTAGTGCGCGATCAGCTTCTCGCCCCACTCGAACGGGTCGCCGGAATCGTGGCGGACGCCGTCGAAGAGCTTGCAGAAGAAGAGGTCGAAGTCGCGCAGGAACGCATCCATCCCGCAGACGTCGGACAGCGCGATTCCCAGGTCGCCGCGATACTCGCGCGCCCACATGTTGAACGCGAAGACCTGCGAGTCGCGCAGCCGTGGGCCCGACCGCCTGGCACGCCTGCAGGTATTCGTGCGCCATCGTGCCGAGCGGCGTCAGACCGAGCTCCATCGCGAAGCGCACGTTGCTCGTGCCGACGAACTTGGGCCCGAGGCCGTCGGCTGAGCGTGCGCAGCACCTCGTCGTGCCACGCGCGGGAAAAGCGCCGGCGCGTCCCGTAGTCGGCGATACGGAATTCGGGGTCGGCGACCGCATTCATCCGGTCGATCTTCTTCGCGCGAGGCGCGCCGCCGACCCTCGGTCGAGCTCCGGCCGCGGATGGACGTTGCGGTCGTAGACCTCGGAGACGATCGCGAGCACCGGACCTCGGAACATGATCGTGTGGAGCCACGGTCCCCGGATCGTGATGTCGATCTCGCCGTCGGAGCCTTCGAGCGGCTCGACACTGGATGAAGCGCTCGTCGAGCTGGAAGAGGCCGAGGAGATCGACGAAATCGCTCTTGAAGAACGCGCCATCCGCGCAGAGTACGTGAGCTCGTCCGGCGCGAAGCGCAGGCTGCAGAGCCCGCGGATCTCGTCGCGGATCTCGTCGACGTAGGGCGTCAGGTCGATGCCGGGGTTGCGGCACTTGAACCGGTACTCGACCTGCGCGCCCGGAAAATGATGCAGGACGACCTGCATCATCGTGAACTTGTAGAGGTCGGTATCGAGCAGCGATCGGATGATCATGCGAGGCCGCGCGCCGAGTGCCGAGACGACGCTTCCATGAGCGGCGCCGAGGCGATCCGCTCGAAGCGGCGAAGAGCGGAGCGAGCGACAGCCGCGTTGCAGTCGATTAATATAGCACGCGCCGCTTCGCGGCATGGTCGCGTGCCGCAAGCCGCCGGCGACCGATCGCAGCGCCAGACCTCTCCGGAATCGACCATGCTCGTCAACTGCGTCGCCTATCAGAACGGCAAGAAGCTCGCCGACATCCCGGTCGCAGGACATCAGCGAGTACGTGACGCCGGCCCGATTGCTTCGTCTGGGTCGCGCTGGTTCGATCCGGACGCACGAGGAGCTCGGACGAGATGGCCGCGGAGTTCGACCTCCATCCGCTCGCCGTCGAGGATGCGCGCAAGGGTCATCAGCGGCCGAAGATCGAGGAATACGACGACTCGCTGTTCGTCGTGCTGCATACGGTCGAAGCGCCACCCGAGGCCAGCCGGTTCCCGGCTCATCGTCGGCGAGGTCGACATCTTCGTCGGCCCCAACTACATCCTGTCGGTGCGCGCACCGGACGCAGAAGGGCTTTCGCCGAGCGTCCGCGCCGCGCTGCGAGCGCGAGCCGGAGCTGCTGCGCGTTTCGGATCGGGGTTCGTGCTCGTACGCGCTGATGGATACCGTCGTCGATCGCTACTTCCCGATCCTCGAAACGTTCGAGTCGGAGCTCGAGCAGATCGAGGAGCACATCTTCGTCGCACAATTCCGCGCGATCGAACATCAAGGCGCTCTATGCGCTGAAGCAAAGCTCATGGTCGCTGAAGCACGCGGTCGATCCGCTGATGGAAGCGACCGGCAAGCTCTACGGCGGCCGCGTGCCGCACATCTGCAGCGGAATGCGGGAATACTTTCGCGATGTCTACGACCACCTCCATCGGATCCACGGGACGATCGAAGGCATTCAGCAATACGTAA